>JAEEGL010071619.1_pt1 | contig 30262 bp, 18 predicted proteins | sample 9134231 | NCBI WGS metagenome assembly JAEEGL01 (sample SAMN16246548, study PRJNA631951) | gut metagenome | biome: gut microbiome; feature: rumen; material: fiber-attached | host: Bos | place: Iran: Karaj | collected 2018-10 | reverse complement strand
CTCTGGTTCAGGTTCATGAAGTCCATGTCCATGGTTTCCCAGGGAATTTCGGCATTATACTGTGTATGGAAGTGCAGCAGGGGCTTCTGCAAGGCCTGCAGACCCTTGATCCACATCTTAGCGGGCGAGAAGGTGTGCATCCAAGTGATGATGCCCACGCACTTGTCGTCGTTGTTGGCAGCTTTCATCACCTGTTCCACTTCAACGGAACTGTTGGCAGTGCCTTTGTAAACCACCTTCACGGGGATGTTTCCACCGTTGTTCAGGCCTTCCACCATTTCCTTGGAATGAGCGTCAACGGCCACCACGGCATCGCCTCCGTAGAGGAGCTGTGCACCGGTCACCCACCAGATTTCATAATTTTCAAATGCTTTCATTGTTCTTTATTTTATTTTAATTTGTTTGGGTTAATAGATTATTTATTGTTTTTTCTTTTGTCCGTAGTAGGCATTGGGGCCGTGCTTGCGGCTGAAATGCTTTTCCACGAGCAGGGGGTTCATGGTGGTGTCGGGATTGACGCAGAACGACACGAACGCCATTTTGGCCACTTGTTCCATCACCACGGCGTTGTAAACGGCGTTGTCGGCATTTTTTCCCCAAGAGAACGGTCCGTGGTTCTTCACCAGCACGCCGGGCGTGTGGACAGGGTTGATATTGTCTTTCTTGAAGCGGTCCACGATGACCACGCCCGTTTCCTTCTCATATTCAGCCATCTGGCTTTCCACCATGTCGCCGGTGCAAGGAATGCAGTCGTGGAAATAGTCGGCATGTGTGGTGCCGATGTTGGGAATGTCTTTTCCTGCCTGTGCCCAAGCCGTGGCGTAGGTGGAGTGTGTGTGAACCACGCCGCCGATTTCGGGAAATGCCTTGTATAGGACGAGGTGGGTGGGTGTGTCGCTCGACGGGTTGAGGTCGCCATCGACAACCTTCCCTGTTTCCAGGTCCACCACCACCATGTCAGAGGCTTTCATCGTGTCGTAGCTGACACCCGAGGGCTTGATGACCACCAGTCCTTTTTCGCGGTCGATGGCCGACACATTCCCCCATGTAAAGATGACAAGATTGTGCTTCACAAGGTCGAGGTTGGCCTTGAACACTTTCTCTTTAAGTTCTTCTAACATAATTGTTTATTGTTTAGGTTTAAAGTTTAAAAATAGGGTCTTCAAGATACATGCGCTTGTTGAACCTGTAGAGAGCCGCGCCGCGCTTCGACGACAACTTGTCGATGAGTTCCGTCTTCTCTATGAAGTCAATCTGCTTGATGCGCTTGCGGAAATTGCGTTTGTCGATTTCCTCGCCCAGGATGGCTTCATAGACATGCTGCAGCTGAGTGAGCGTGAACAATGACGGCAACAGGTTGAAGATGAGCGGCTCGCTGTTGATGCGTTTTCTCAACAGGGTGATGGCCTTTCTCACCATCTCGTTGTGGTCGGAATAGAGTTTGGGCAGCTGGTTGAGTTCCACCCACTCCACGCCATGTTCTTCAAGGAGTTGCCGGTCGTAGTCCTTCACGTTGATAAGGGCACAATAAGCCACACTGACCACCCTTTCCCCGGGGTCGCGGTCCACGGCTCCGAAGGTGGCCACCTGCTTCATGTAGAGGTGCTTCAGTCCGGTCAGTTCCATCAACACCCTGTCGGCGGCCTCGTCAACGCTTTCGTCGGAGCGGAGAAAGCCCCCATAAAGGGACCATTCTCCGCGTCCGGGATCCATTTGCCGTTTTCCCAAAAGCAGTTTCAGCTTCCTGTCCTCAAATCCGAAGATGATGCAGTCCACTGCAACAAATGCTTTTTGGAATATGCCGTAATAGGTCGTCATTTCAGCCTGTTATTTTTTTACCAGAAATAGCAATAGAAAGCCACGGTGAAACCAAGGATGACAATGGTGTGGAAGATATCCCATCCGTTCCAGCTGGCCCTTGTGGCGGCGCGCTGCTCGGGGGTTGACGTTCCAAACACCAGTCCCTGAATCTTGCTCTCTGCGGGAGCTTCGGTCATCAGACTGACAACGATGACAACCAGGCAGCACACCACGAGCATGACACCGCAGAAGAACAGCCAGTTGAAGTCGTAGAACACGGCCTTGAACCAGTTGTCGCTGGCATCGACGGCGTTGCTGTAATAGACCTTTGCACCGAGACGGGTGAGGCCGATGATGATGCCCGAAAGCAGTCCCCACATGCCGCCCTTGGCAGATGCACGCTTCCAGCAGATGCCGAGCAGGAAGGCTGATGCAATACCGGGAGCGAGCACCGACTGGACGTCCTGCAGATAGGTGTAAAGAACGTCGCCTACGGAACGCATGATGGGAATCCAGAGGATGCCGAGAATCACAATGACCACGGTGGCCATCTGTCCGATGCGCACCAGGTTCTTCTCAGAAGTCTCAGGCTTCAGACGCTTCCAGAAGTCAATGGTGAACAACATGGCCGACGAGTTGAACAATGAAGCCAGCGACGACATCAGGGCGGCCAAAATGCCACAAACCACGAGACCTTTTACACCGGCAGGCAGAATCTTAGCCACGAGCGTGGGGAAGGCAGCGTCGGCATTGGGGTTGCCATTGGCCAGCATGGGCAGGAAGCCCTCACCACCAGCTGCCAGATACTTCTGGTGCAGGGCAAAGGCAATCATGCCGGGAATGAGGAACAGGAACACGGGCAGCAGCTTCAAGTAAGCGCCGAAGATGGTACCACGGCGTGCCTCCTTCTCGTCCTTACCGGACAACACACGCTGTACGATGAACTGGTCGGTACACCAATACCAGAAACCGATGACGGCCGAGCCGATAAGAGCACCAAGCCACGGATACTGCGGGTCGGAATTGGAACGCATGAGGTGAATCATCGTGCCGGTTGCACCTTCATAGGCAGGCTTGACGTCACACAGCTCCAACATCTGGTCCCAGCTGCCAAGGGCCTTGAGACCGAGCACAAGGATGATGAGCGAGCCTAAAAGCAGAATAGGAGTCTGAAGCACGCTGGTATAAAGCACCGACTTCATGCCGCCGAAAATGGTGTAGGCAGCAGTGATGAGCACCAGGCCGATGGCCGCAATCCAGAAGAAGTCGATTCCCCAGAGTTCCTTGATGCCGAACACTTGCTGGAAAACCAGTCCGCCAGCATACACCGTAACGGCCACCTTTGTAAGCACATAGCTGATGAGCGAGATGACGGAAAGAATGGTGCGGCTTTCCTTGTTGTAGCGGCGCTCCAGGAATTCGGGCATGGTATAGACCATCGAACGGGTGTAGAAAGGCACGAACACCCAACCCAATATAAGTATCATCCAGCCTTGTATTTCCCAGTGGGCCATGGCCATGCCCGACGAGGCACCGGCACCGGCCAGTCCGATAAGGTGCTCCGAACCGATGTTCGAGGCGAAAATAGAGGCACCGATGGCAATCCATGTAGCGTCCTTACCTCCTAAGAAATAGTCTGCTGAGTTGTTGTTCTTTTGGTTAATGACCCAAACCACAATGCCAATGAGTGCGCAACAGAACACACCAATGACAATCCAATCTAAAGGTTGCATGTTGTTTTGATTTTTATAATATAGATAATGTATTCAATTTTCTCTTTCGCTCGCCTTTTTGGGGAGTTCGGAAGTTCAGACAAAAGTTTTGAACGCTTTTTTCCTAAACATAGGTAATGTCTGAACTCCTGAACTCCATCAAAATGACGAAATGTGCATCATGAAAAAAAGAGGTGTTACTTGACCACTCCGAACTTGAAGATGCAATGCGAGTAGTATCTCTCACCCGGCTTGAGCAATGCCGAAGGCCACTGGGGCTTGTTGGGCGAATCGGGATATTTCTGGGTTTCCAGGCATACGGCGGCATGCTTGTCGTACTTGATGCCCTTCTTTCCGGCCACCTTTCCTTCAAGGAAGTTGCCGGTATAGACCTGAATGCCAGGCTCGTTCGTGTAAACCTCCATGCGGATGCCGGTGAGCGGCGAATAGAGGCTGGCGGCCAACTGCTTGTCGTTGCCCTTGCCGTTGCGGTAGGTGGTCAGGCACCAGTTGTGGTCGAAGCCGTTGGCATTCTTGATGGGTGTGTAGTCGAAGTTGTTCACGTTCTTGCCAATCTCCACGGGCTCCTGGAAGTCCATGGGAGTGCCCTTCACCCACACCGTGTCGCCGGTGGTCATATAAGTGGCATCGGTGGGTGTGTAGTAGTGCGAGCTGACGTAGAGCTGGCAATTCTCGATGTTCTTCGTGGGGTCACCGTTAAGGTTGAAATACGAATGGTTGGTCATGTTGATAAACGTCGGCTTGTCGGTCTCGGCGGTGTAGGTGATGTCGAGGCTGTTGTCGGGCTTCACGGCGTAGGTCACCTTGGCGGTCACGGTGCCGGGGAAGTTGTTGTCACCATCGGGCGAAACAATGGTCAGCGCCAGAGTGGCGTCGTCTATCTGCTCGGCATCATAAACCTGGTACTGCCATCCCGAGGGACCGCCATGCAGGCAGTGGCCGAAATTGTTCTTCGGCAATTGGATGGTCTGGCCGTCGATGGTAATCAGGCCGTTCTTGATGCGGTTGGCATAGCGGCCGATGGCGGCACCGAAGTCGCTCGGGGAGTTCACCGTGTCGGCATACTGGTGGATGTTGTCGAAGCCAAGCACAACGTCCTGAAGGTTGTTCTCCTTGTCGGGAACCATCAGCGAAACCACGCGGCCTCCGAAGTTGGTGATGCACACCTCCATGCCGTTGGCGTTCTTCAGCGTGTAGAGTTTCACAGGCTTTTCGTTAATGGTGGTGTCGAAGGCGGCAGGGTCGAGACCCGAAACCGTTAACTTACTCTCGTTGCCCTTGCAGGCAGAGAACAGGATGGCTGCCATGCCCGTTCCCATCAAAAAACTTTTGAAGTACTTCATGTTAATTAGTAATTTTACAATGATTGTTGATTTCGGGTGTAAAGTTACAAATAAAAATTGTAACTCGTACACTTTTGCAGATGTTTTTTTACGACAAAGTGTAATTATAACACTTTTTAACCCAAATCGGCCATTGGAAAGCAGGGCCATGGATGATGGTAGGTCTCATGACCGATTTGTGTTTTTCTTTATCTTGCGACGGGTAACGGAGCAGGTAAAAATAGTAAAAAATATTGACAAAATGTACAATTTTCTACAACATTTGTAATTCGCTGAATATCAGAGGATTGAAAATCTCCGTTGGTTTGACCACAAATTTCGGGGAGAAAAATGGCAGTTTGAGGGGAGAGAATTTGCAAATCTCTCCCCGAAAATTGCGGTCAAACCTTTTGGAGCAACCCAAAAGCCATGAAAAATTTTGACAAAATGGGGCTTTTGCGCAGAGCTAAATGACGAAGACTAATAAGCCTTTTCGATGCCTCAAAAAGCGAGGTCTTCAATAGAAGAAAAGATATAGGAGTTCGGGGTAAAGAAAACCGTTCTCAACAAGAAATCCATCTTGCTGAGAACGGTTGATGACTATTGCCAGAATCAATGGTTGGCCATGCGGTAAATTTCGGCCATCTGGTCGGGCCCGAGCACTTCAAGGGCGCCCACGGTGATGGTCTTTCCGCGGCTGCATTTATCTACGAGCACGCCGATTTCATCCTCGCTGATGGTGCGGCCCAATAGCTCGCCGATGGTGGTGGGCATGCCGATGGCGCGGTAGAACGTCTCCATGGCCTCGATGCCCTTTTCGGCGGTGCGCAGGGGATTGGTGAAGTCGTTCTCCACGCCCATCACGTTGACGGCGAAACGCTGGAACCTCTCCACATGGTTTTTCAGCACGAAGCGTGCCCACGAGGGCCAGATGGCTGCCAGGCCGGCGCCGTGGGTGACGCCATAGACGGCGCTCAGCTCATGCTCCAGGCGATGGGTGGCGAAGTCCTTGCCCAGCCCGCACTCCATGAGATTGTTGTGAGAGAGGCTGCCGGCCCACATGATTTGTGCGCGGTGACGGTAATCCTCGGGATTGCGGAGCACCTCGAAGGCACTGTCTTTCACCGTGCGCATCAACGCCTCGGCCAGGGCGTCGGTGAGCGTCATGTCTTGCTGGGGGGTGAAATAACGCTCCATGGTGTGCATCATGATGTCGGTGGCACCGGCGGCTGTCTGGTATTCGGGCAGGGTGAAGGTGCGCTCGGGGTTCATCACGGCAAAGCGGCAACGGCACAGGTCACTGTTGATGCCGCGCTTGTTCTTGTCTTCATCGCGAGTGATGACGCAGCTGTCGCTCATCTCACTTCCGGCGGCGGGGATGGTGAGCACACAACCCACGGGAATGGAGTCTTGCGGCACGGCCTTTCCGGCCCAGAAGTCCCACACATCGCCGTCGTAGCAAAGTCCGTAGGCGATGGCTTTCGACGAGTCGATGACGCTGCCTCCTCCGACGGCAAGAATGAAGTCCACACCCTCGCGACGGCACAGGGCGATGCCTTCGTTCACCTTCGAGAGCAGCGGATTGGGCACCACGCCGCCCAGCTCGACAAAGGGGATGCCGGCCTCGGTGAGCAGGCGGAACATCTTGTCGAGCAGGCCGGAACGACGGGCACTGCCGCCGCCATAGTGTACAAGCACTTTCGTGCCGCCCCAGCGCTTGATGAGGGCGGGCACTTTTTCTTCACTCTGTCGTCCGAACACTACCTGAGTGGGACTATAGAAATTAAAATCGTTCATGTCCTATTTTTCAAATTAGTTTCAAAAAAAACAATGTCAATTTTGATTGCTCACTTATATGAATTTATTTGGAAAAAACATGTAAAAGGACGGTCAACGCGCCTTGGGTGTGGTACATTCGTTCACCAGGTACACGATGCTCATGTATGGAATGCCGGTGTTTGTCTGCAGGCCGATCTCGCAAGTGCGGCTATTGGAGTAGCCCACTTCAATATGGTTCTGCTCGATTTGCGGGCGCAGCTTGCGGAGTGCGTACTCGTTGACCTCGGGGAAGGTGAAGCCTCGGTCGCCGGCAAACCCGCAGCACCCCACTCCCTCGGGCAGGAAGACATTGTTGCTACACATTCGGGCAAGGGCCATGAGCTGGTCCGACACGCCCATCTCGCGTGTGGAGCAAGTCAGGTGAATGGCTATGCGGCGGTCGATGGGATGGAAGTCGAGGCGGTCTTTCAAATAAGTCATAATGAACTCGGCAGGCTCGTAGAGCTTCATCTTCGTGATGACCTTCTTCATGCGGTGCAGGCAGGGGCTCTGGTCGCAGAGCACGGGGTATCGCCCTTCGCCGCTGGCCTTCCACAAGGCCTCTTCCAGCTCGGCGCTCTTGCGGTCGGCAATGTCGAGCATGCCCTTGCTTTCCCAAATCTGTCCGCAACACATCTTGTCCATTCCCTCGGGGAAGATGACCTCGTAGCCGGCCTTGTTGAGCAGGTGACACATATCATCGACGAGCGATTTCTTGACTGGCGCACCCTTTGCCAGTCCCATGGTCTGGTTGATACAACTGGGGAAATACACCACCTTGAGGTCCTCCTGGGCGGCGGTTCCTATGTGTGCGCCGGGCTTGGGCTGGCTGAATTTCTTCGGCATGGCGGTTGTCCACAGGGGCAACCCCATCTTGTTCATGCCGCGACACACGCTTGTCATGACCGATGAGCCGAGCACGCTGTGCCCGAGGTTGGCCACGCCGAGCACCATTCTCAATCCGCTCTTGATGCCGGCCATGTGGTTGGCGGCAAATTCGCCGGCCTTGTAGCCCGTGGGACTGTCGAGCATGTCCATCTGCCTGATGAGGTGCGTGAGCTCGCCCGTGTTGATTTTCATGGGACAAGAGGTTGAGCAGAGACCGTCGGTGGCGCAGGTCTGGTCGCCGTAGTATTTGTATTGCTTCTTCAACGTGGCCACGCGTTCGGGGTTCTTTCCACTGGCCTCCAGGTCGCGTATCTCGCGTTGTATGGCAATGCGCATCCTCGACGAGAGGGTGAGTCCGCACGACACGCAGTTGACCTCGCAAAATCCGCACTCTATGCACTTGTTGGCGCGCTTGACGGCCTCGATGGTCTCGCGGGCGGTCGAGGTGTGTCCGTCGCGGAAATAGTGTCCGCCGTCGGGCACTTTGTCGAAGGCGTAGTCGAGCACGGGCAGCGGTTTGAGGCACTTGATGAAGCACTCGGGGTCGTCGTTGAAGATAACGCCTTGGTTGAGCAGGTTGTCGGGGTCGAAAATCTGCTTCAGCTCCTTCATGGCCTCGTAGGCCTTCTCGCGCCATTCATATTTCACGAAGGGAGCCATGTTGCGTCCGGTGCCGTGCTCAGCCTTCAGCGAGCCGTCGTATTCTTCCACCACGAGGCGTGCCACGGCCCTCATCATCTCCTCGTAGCGGCGCACCTCGCTCTCGCTCTTAAAGCTCTGGTTGAGAATGAAATGGTAGTTGCCCTCGAAGGCATGGCCGTAGATGCAGGCGTCGGAATATCCGTGGTCGGCAATGAGTTTCTGCAACTTCACCGTGGCCTCGGGCAGGTCCTCAATGTGGAATGCCACGTCCTCGATGAGGCACGACGTTCCCACGGGCCGCGTGCCGCCCACGCTGGGGAAAATGCCCGAGCGTATGGCCCAGTATTTTCCATAAACGGCGGGGTCTTCGGTAAACTCGGCGGGGATGTATAGGCGGAACTGCTTCAGGCAATCCTGAATGGTGGCAATCTTCTGGAGCAACTGCTCGTGGGTGATGCCCTTGGTTTCGGTCAGAATGGCGGTCAGGTTGTGGTAGTCGCCGGGCTTCACGCCGGCAATCTTGCCCGCGTCAACGTCTTCCTTATATTGCAGGAAGACGGGGTCGTCAACCGAATTGAGCGACATGTAGTCGAGCATCTCGGCACTCTTCACCACCAGGTTTTCGGCGCTCATCTTCAGGTCCTCGTCGCCCGACTTTAGTTTCTTCATGGCCACCACGGCCTCGCAACTTTCCTTCATGGTGAGGAAATAGACCATGGCCGATGCCTTGTAGCGATAGTCGATCAGCGTCTTCATGGTCACCTCCGAGAGGAATGCCAGGGTGCCCTCAGAGCCCACCATGCAATGGGCCATGATGTCGAAGGGGTCGTCGTAGGCGATGAGCGGCCGCAGGTTGAGGCCGGTGACGTTCTTGATGCTGTACTTGGTGCGTATGCGGTCGGCCAGTTCTTTGTCGGCCCTGACGCGGTCGCGCAACTCCTCAATGCGGCGGATGAATTCGGGATGCGACTGGCGGAAACGGGCACGGCTCTCTTCGTCGCCGGTGTCAACGATGGTGCCGTCGGCCAGCACCAGCCGCGCACTCACCATCATGCGGTCGCTATTGGCATGCACGCCGCAATTCATGCCCGAGGCATTGTTGATGACAATGCCGCCCACCATGGCACTGCCCACCGAAGCGGGGTCGGGCGGGAACACGCGGCCGTAGGGCTTCAGCACCTCGTTTACGCGGGCGCCGACGATGCCGGGCTGCAGGCGGATGGTCTCCTGGCCGGGGCCAAGCTCGTAGTTCTCCCAATGCTTGCCGGCAACAATGAGCACGGAGTCGCTGATGCTCTGGCCCGAGAGCGACGTGCCGGCGGCGCGGAAGGTGTAGGGAATCTTGAAGCGGGCACAGGTCTTCACAATCTCAGACACCTGGGCCTCGTTGTCGCTTCTAATCACAATTTTCGGAATCAGCCGGTAAAAGCTGGCATCGGTACCCCAGCCCAGGGTTCTGAGCTCGTCGGTATAAATCTGGCGGGGGGACACAAGTTTTTCCACTTCTGCCAGAAAAGCGGCATAATTGGCCGGAAGATGGTCGGCACTGCGGTTAACGGAATTTGACATGATTGAAAAAAGATTTTGTTATTATATAAGTTTTCGCAAAGATAGCACTTTTTTTTCATTCCCGACGAATATTTTGCGTTTTTTTCGTTTTTGGGAGAAAATAATTGTATTTATTTGTATTTATGGGCTTTTACCAAACGACATCGGGATGCACGGCGATGGATTCCGCCATGCTGCATCCCGGTAATCATGGAAGCCTGCCAACCCTTCACTTTTTCACGCTATCGGGGTGGATAATCAGGGGGTGGGGAGATTATGAAAAATCTTGACAAAAGTTCCGATTTTTCGAGACTTTTGTAACGTATTGATTATCAACGGCTTTAAAATCACGGGAAGTTTGACCGCAAATTTCGAGGAGTTTGACCGCAAATTTCTCCTCTCAAACTTCAAAATCTCTCCCCGAAAAATGCGGTCAAACTTTTTTCAAGAAGGAAATTCTTTGAAAAATCTTGACAAAACCGAATGAAAATATTTTACAAAAAGCGTTCTTCTGAAACCGAAAAAAGGCACCCATCCTGCGGAGAGGAATGGGTGCCTTTTGGAGAGCCTCTTGTCGGATTCGAACCAACGACCCCGAGATTACAAATCACGTGCTCTGGCCAACTGAGCTAAAGAGGCGGGTGGGCAAGCTATCTATATCGCGTCGCTCAACCCACTACCTTTGCTACGTTCCCGTCCTGGAGGATTCGCGGGGAGCTGACCGTATAGGACTTACCCATGTTTTTTGCGGGTGCAAAGGTACACATTTTTCGCAAAACGCGAAAATTTTTGCCCAAAAATCGCTTTCCGGGCGGCCGTTTTATCAGTATTTAACACTCGGGGAGGTGTGGAAAAAGGGGGAAGGGGGGAAAAAGAAAGGGTGAAAAAGACTCCCTTCGGCGTCCATTCACCCTTTCGCTCATTCATCCTTGATATTTATTTCAATCTCTCAACTTTATTCTATTCTGTGTATGAACTGATAAGGCGGATGAGCAGGTTGTTGAGCTGTTCCACCTCATATTCGCCCACGGAGGCCACTATGTGCGGGTTGCCCACCCCGCTATGGTCGGTCAGGAAGACGTAGGTGCCGCCGGTGGCATTGGCAAAGAAGCGAAGCATGAACTCGGTGTTCTTGTCAACGCCGCTGGCAGCCACGGGAATGAGCTTGATGCCCAGCTTGGCGCAGGTGGCCACCGACTTCTGGAGGGAGCGGATGATCTGCGTTTCGTGGTGGGCCGGGGCATCGAGGACCATGAAGGCCAGGCGGGTGCGGGCATTGTTGTCCCACGACAAGTCCTGCAATGTTTTCTCAAGGGCAGTATGCACGGCCTCGGGATAGTCGCCGCCGCCATCGGCACTTTGGTTTTTCACAAAACTGGCAGTCTTGTTGACATTGTCGGTAAAGTTCTGATGGCGAGTAACATATTCGTCTTCCACGTCGCGGTAGAACAATGCCGCGGTGCGCATCTTCATGCCCGGACGAACCGACTTCACCTTGTTGATGATGTCCACAAGGTCTTGCTTGAGGAAGTCAATTTCGTCCACCATGGAGCCGGTGGCATCCACGATGAAGGCGATGTCGGCCTGTTGGGAAACCGACGGCGATTTCTTGCATACATATGTATTGAGGGGTTCCGATTGCAGGAGCGAGTCGAGGGGGCACAACTTGGGGTTTCCTTCCATCACCTCGCCATTCACGCTGATGCGCAGGTTGGCGGGACTGACTTCAGTTTTCTGGAAGAGGCCCACCCAACATTCGGCAAGGCCGTGGTTATCGGTAACGGTTTCCCAAACCACGCTGGGTTCACCCTCTCCGTTATGAAGCAGTTTGACTTTCACGCCGGGCAGGGCCTTGCCACTGGCATCGGTCACCTTCACGGGAATGCGGTTGTTGGTGTAGAACTGCCAGTAGTCGCTCTTGTCGGAAAAATTGTTTCCCAGCATCAACTTCGACCAAAAAGACCAGTGGGTGAGGTCGCACCACTCGCCCGCAGTGACGATGCCGGCCTGCGTGTTTTCGTCGGGTATGCCCTCTCCGCCATTTCCGTCGGCCACGCCACCCTTTTCTCCAGAAATGCTTGCGGTTAATCCAGAATAATCTGTTTCGAAAGAAATGGGGGCATCGTCGCCTTCCGATTTTGAACAGGAAACAACGAACATAATTGCCAGCAAACCGATGCCGGCCAGGGGAGCAAAGAACTTGATTTTTTTCATGATTCTAAAAATTTTGTTGTTTACCTTCAAAACGCCCGCCATCGGGAATACTTGCACCTGAAGCCGCGCTTTAACCTTCGTTAACAACAAAAAGAGGGGCTAAAAACCTAATTTTTCTAGAAACTCTAGAGAATCTAGAATCTCTAGAAAATATAGAAAGTCTGAAGAGTCTGGAAAAAAAGAAAAAGCTTTGTCCGGGTTGGCCCGGACAAAGCCGTCAAGTTTTACGAAGTTCGGAGCGAGCCTTACTTCTTGTTGAAAAGTGATGCCAACCAGAGCACAATCACAGCACCCACCACGGCAGTGGCAATGGTGCCAATCGTGGTGTCGCCCCATGAAATGCCTAACCATCCGAGCACATGGCCGCCGACAACACCGCCGAGAAGGCCGAGAAGGCAGTTCCACAGAAGGCCGAAACCCGAACCGCGCATAATCTTTCCGGCCAGGAAACCGGAAATGATTCCGATGATGATTGAATAAACAAACGACATAATCTTTAAATTTTAATTACCTTATTTATATATATAAGAAAAAAAAGAGCGTGGTTATGGAATGCAAAGTTGGCGAAGGTCGTAGAAACTTCCATTGTAAACATCGAAGTCCACCGGCCTGTTGATGCCCGGCAATCGCCCGGCATCGGTGTGCTGCCAGAACTTCCACTGGCCCTTATATTCCACCTTGTCAACGTAATAATGGGCAATCCAGTAGGGGTAGTCGTCGAAAACGGGCGTCCCCAGGTGGGCCACCTTGAACCTGTAGTAAGTGTAGATGATGGGCTTCACATGGTATTTGTCTTCCACAATATGAAGCCATGTGAGGATTTCGCGCTGGAAATCCTCTTCCGACATGCCGGAAGGCTTGTCCTCCACATCGAGCACCGGTGGCAAGTCGCCCTTCTGCAGGTGCACCTTTTTCAGGAAGAAGGCAGCCTGGTCGCGGGCGCTCGACTTATTGCTCCAGAAGTGGTAGGCCCCTCGCATATAGCCATATTTGCGGGCATTGCTGAAATTTTCCTTGAAACGGGGGTCAACAAACGACGACCCCTCGGTGGCCTTTATCATGATGAAGCGCACCGGGCACTTCTGAATCATGGCATTTTGCAACTGCTCCCAGTCTATTTCGCGCTGGTGATGACTGATGTCAATGCCGTGGATTTCGTAACCTTTCGGATATTTGGGGTCGCCAAAGAGTGCCTTCCACCTGAAACTGAATGGCCCCACGAACAAGTTATAGAACAGCCAAACGTAGAACACCACCCCGAGCATTGTCAATATGCCCGCCACCTTCCTTGGATGGCGTCCAAAGAAGGAGCGCTTGCTGCCTTTGCCAGCGCTTCGAAGTTTCTTGCCTTTGGCGGTCTTCACGGTAATTTATTATAAGGAAAAAATGAAGGGGCACACCGTCAAGAGAAGGTGGTGTGCCCCTGATTATCAGCAACAAAAGTTATTTTGCCTGCTCAAGAGCCAGCGTCATGGTGGGCTTGTCGCACACCTCTGCCGGTCCCCAGTACTGGATGGGTCCGGGATAAACGAAAGCCGTTTCGATGGCCCACTGGTCGCGCACGGCGGCGTAAGCCTTGAAGGGTGCACCGTCGAGTTCCACCAAAGCCTTGCGGATGACGGGTTTCATCTCGCCGTTTCTGCGCTCCATGTTCATCATCATCGTGATGGGCACGCCGCCGGCCTTCCATTCAGCAGCAGGAGCGGTGGTGTTTTTCACAATGGCCATATAGCCCGTCTTGCCGTTGGCAATGAGCTGTGCGGCACTGGAACCCAGGGCGTAGCAGTAGTCGGCGTCGAAGTTGGAGGGAGCGGCGCAGCGGCCCTCGTATCCGAAGAAGTGGTGCTGGGCGGCGAACTTGCCCACATACTTGCCTTCCTTCTTCCATTCGTCGAGCTTGGCAGCCACCATATCCGACAGCAGTTTCTCGGTCTCGATGAGCGACACCTGCACATTGCCGTGGGGGTCGCGGTCGAGTGACAGCTGGCGGGCTACGCCTTCGGGCAGCGTTTCAAACGTAGCGGCATTCTCCTTCGAGAGGTGGCCGAGGATGTAGTTGCGCTGAGCCTCCTTGTCAAGGTCCTTATATTCATCACCATGGGCGGCCAGCAGGTCGTTGAGCTCCTGAATGAGCCGGCCCACGGCGGGAATGAACTCAATGAGTCCTTCGGGCACCACCACCGTGCCGAAGTTGTTTCCCTGAGCGGCGCGGTTGGCAATGACCTGTGCCAGTTGCTCCACAATCTGGTTGAGCGTCATGTCCTTGGCCTCCACTTCCTCACTGATGAGGCAGATGTTGGGCTGGCATTGCAGGGCACATTCCAGTGCAATGTGAGATGCCGAGCGTCCCATCACCTTGATGAAATGCCAGTATTTGCGTGCCGAGTTGCAGTCGCGCTCAATGTTTCCAACCAGTTCCGAATAGGTCTTGCAAGCCGTGTCGAAGCCGAAGGAAGTCTCTATCTGGTCGTTCTTCAGGTCGCCGTCGATGGTCTTGGGGCATCCGATGACCTGCACGCCGCACTTCTTGGCAGCATAGTATTCGGCAAGCACACAGGCGTTGGTGTTCGAGTCGTCGCCGCCGATGATGACCACGGCCTTGATGTCGAGCTGGCGGATGATTTCCAGACCTTTCTCAAACTGGTCTTCCTTCTCGAGCTTGGTGCGGCCCGAGCCAATCATGTCAAAGCCGCCGGTGTTGCGGTACTCGTCGATAAATTCGGCAGTGATTTCCTTATAGTTGTGGTCCACCAGGCCGCCGGGGCCGAGGATGAAACCGAAGAGCCGGTTCTCGGGGTTCAGCTTCTTGATGGTGTCGAAGAGGCCGGTGATGACGTTGTGGCCGCCAGGGGCCTGTCCGCCGCTCAAGATGACGCCCACGTTCATCCTGGCTGTGTTGGCGGTGTCGCTCTCTTCAAACTCGATGAGCGGCATGCCGTAAGTGTTGGGGAACAGGGCCTTGATTTCCTCCTGATTGTCCACACTCTGGGTGGGAGCACCTTCTTTTACCTTAACATAACCCTGAAGAGCCTTGGGCAGCTTGGGTTGATAGGCAGCACGCGCCTGCTGCAATGCACTTTTTTTCATAAAAAATCGTTTGTTATATACTTTGACGGTTATCTATCATCCGAAAAACATTGCAAAATTACTTCTTTTTTGCGAATTTTGGAAAGAAAAACCGGCTAAATCGGACTTTTTCAACTTTTTTTGCACTCATTTGCTCCATATTCCATAAATTATTCATATATTTGCAATACCTAATGAACAAATTGTCACCACATAACGAGAAACGACATGACAAACAAAAGAGAACTGAAGAAGATTATCAATTACGTCTGCAACGACCTGATTGCGGAATGTGTGGCCGCCTCGCTCTACCACGGCAAGCCCGATGAGGAGAACGTGAGCGCCATCCTGTCGTCAATCCTCAAGATTCAGAACGACTACGTCTGCCGCATCTCCCATCCCGAACCGGGCATGAAGGCGAAGGATTATTTCAAGGATCTCACCACCAATTTCAACAAGCAGGTGAGCGAGATTATCGACCAGATAGGCAACCTCGACTAACGCCTTCGCACGTTATGATTCAAGGCTTCTGCCGGTGGTTGCTCTACAAGCGGATGGGATGGACGAAAGCCATCACCGAGGAGCATCCCGCGAAATACATCATCTGCCTGGCACCCCACACCAGCAACTGGGACTTCATTCTCGGACAGCTCTACATGCGCGCCGAGGGCTATTCCATTCAGTTCATGATGAAAAAGGAATGGTTCAAATGGCCCCTGGGACCACTGTTCCGGAGAATGGGGGGCATTCCCGTGTGGCGGTCGAAGAAGACCAGCCTTACCGACAACATCGCCCAGACGGCCCGCCAGGTTCCAATTTTCCACCTGTGCATCACTCCCGAGGGCACGCGGTCGGCCAATCCCGACTGGAAAAAGGGCTTCTACTTCATTGCCCTAAAGGCCGGCATTCCCATCCTGCTCTATGGCATCGACTACGAACGACGGCTCATTCAGTGCACCAAGACCATTTGGCCCACCGGCGACGTCGATAACGAGATGCGCGCCATCAAGCAGTATTTCAAGGACTTCAAGGGCAAGCATCCCGAGAAGTTCACCATCGGCGACGACCATTAGCCCGACCGCCACGGAAGGCACACCCCCCGAAAAACGCTGCCGGTGCCGCCACCGCAGAATGCCGCGGGAAGCCTGTCGAAAAGGTGCTGAAAAGGGTATGAAAAACGCCCTTCGCAGTGCCCCATTTCATGCACCCGAAAACCGTAAAAAATCTTTACAAAAATGCTGTTTTTTCATCATATTTATAACTCATTGATTATCAGCACACTGAAAAATACCAGAAGTTTGACCGCAAATTTCGGGAAGAGATCTTCAAGATTTCTCCTCTCAAACTGCCAAATTTCTCCCCGAAATTTGCGGTCAAACTTTTTTCAAGCCCTTTTATTTCTGAAAAATTTTGACAAAACCGTGCCGTTCCACCCGCTCCGAAGGGCATGGTTCCACATGGTTTTGCTGACGGTGGTTTGCACCCTGCTCTCGTCATGCAAAATGGGCCAGCGCATCCTTTCCGACATCCAGCAGCTGCCATCCTCTTCCACCCAGCCCTCCCCCACCCCTTCGGGTGGCGACGACAAAAGCTCCAAGCCCACGGACGCCGCGTCCACAACGAAAAAAGAAGACAAGTCGGCCTACCCGTGGGGCAACAACGACTACGACGGCAAGCCCTGGGTGACCAACGCCTCGCGCCCCCTGAGCATCAGCCAGGGGCTTCAAAACCGCCACATCTGCATCTGGCCCAGCCACGGCCGCTACTACGACCAGGCCAAGGAGACGTGGAAATGGCAACGGCCCTTCCTCTTCGGCACCACCGAGGACCTGTTCACCCAAACCATTGTGGTGCCTTTCCTCATCCCCATGCTCGAAAAAGCCGGCGCCAACGTCTTCATGCCCCGCGAACGCGACTGGCAGCGCAACGAGGTGATAGTGGACAACGACGACAGCCAAAAGCCCAACTATGTGGAAACCAACACGATGAGCCGGTGGCAGAATGCCGACGTGGCGGGATTTTCGTGGAAACAAGAGACATACGTTGACGGCGACAACCCCTTCGAGGCCGGCACCACCCGCATGGCCAAGAGCGTGAAAAACATGGGCAGCGAAATATCCTACCAGCCCGATTTTCCCGAGAGCGGCAACTATGCCGTCTATGTGAGCTACCCCACGGTGGAAAAGAGCGTTGACGATGCCAAATACACCGTGTGGCACCAGGGACAAAGCACCGTGTTCCGCGTCAACCAGCAGATGGGCGGCAGCACATGGGTATATCTCGGAACGTTCTATTTCGACAAAGGCTGCAACCAGTATAACCGCGTGATACTGAGCAACGAAAGCGATTGCAAGGGCTACGTCACCGCCGATGCCGTGCGCTTCGGAGGAGGCATGGGAAACGTGGTGCGCGGAGGCACCACCAGCGGCATGCCGCGCTGCCTGGAAGGCTCGCGATACTTTGCACAATGGGCTGGCGCGCCCTACAATATCTATAGTCCCAAGCAGGGCACCGACGACTACCGCGACGACATCTATTGCCGGCCATACATGGCCAACTGGCTGGCCGGGGGGTCCTGCTACCAGCCCGACAGCACGGGGAAGAAGGTCCCCCTGGAACTTTCGCTGGCCGTACACAGCGATGCCGGCTTCAACCGCGACTACAAATCCATTTACGGCACACTGGCCATCTGCACCACACCCACCAACGACGGCATGTACGACGGCGGCATATCACGGCAGGCCTCGAAGACCTTCGCACGCTCGTTGCTCGACAACATGAACCGCGACATCAAGGCGCAGTTCGGAAAATGGACACTTAGGGAACTGTGGGACAAGAGCTACATTGAGACAAGGGTGCCCGAAATGCCCTCGGCCATCATAGAAACGCTGTCGCACCAGAGCTTTCCCGACATGGTGATGGCCCAGGACCCCAACTTCAGGATGACCATGGCAAGGAGCATCTACAAGTCAATTCTGCAATTCATCAACGAAAGCCACGGCAAGCACTACACGGTGGCACCGCTGCCGCCAAGCAACATCAGGTGCGAGTTCTCCTCGGGCGACGAGCTGGTGATAAGATGGGACGCCACTACCGACGAGCTGGAAAAGTCGGCCAAGCCCGCCTCCTACATCCTCTATAGGAAAACCGGCGTGGGGGCCTTCGACAACGGCACCGCCGTGAAAGGCAACAGCTTCAAGATGAAACTCCAGCCGGGAGTGGTTTATAGCTTCAAGGTGGCGGCCGTGAACAAGGGCGGCGAGAGCTTCCCATCGGAAACGGTGGCGGCACTTCATAACTCGGGGGCCACCCGCTCGGCGGTCATTGTGAACGGATTCCACCGCCTGGCGGCACCTGCCGTCAGGGAAACATCCACCGAACAGGGCTTCGACTTCGACCTCGACCCTGGAATAGGCTACGGCCCGACGGCGGGATGGAGCGGCAGGCAGACCGTCTTCGACAAGACAAAGATAGGCATTGAAGGCCCCGGCGGGCTGGGCTACGGCTCCAGCGAATGGCAGGGACTGTTCCTCGCCGGCAACGATTTCGACTATGCCTACACCCACGCCGAGGCCATGAAAGGGCTGCTGGAGTATAACGTGTCGAGCTGCACGTCGAAAGCGGTAGAGGCCGGACAGGTCAACCTCATGAAATACCACCTCGTGGACATGATTCTGGGATTGCAGAAAGACGACAACCGCTACGTCAGCTACAAGACGTTCACTCCCGCCATGCAGTCGGCACTGGCATCGTTTGCCAACAGTGGCGGCGCACTCATGGTGAGCGGGGCTTTCCTGGGCAGCGACATGACGGAGAAGGCCGACTCCACCTTCCTTGCCGACGTGCTGAAAGTCAATTACGCCGGACAGGCTTACCGCGAGGCCGACAACAGCGTGAAGGGCATGGGCACCACGTTCGAGTACTACAACCAGCTGGGCGAGGAGCACTATGCCGCCACGGCATGCGACATCCTTCAACCCCTGCAACCGGCCTATGCCACGCTGGTCTTCTCAACCGGACACCCGGCAGCCGTGGCCTACGGCGGTTCCGATTATCACGCTTTCACCCTGGCCTTTCCCTTTGAGTGCATCACGTCGTACAGGAAGCGCGCCGCCATGATGAAAGCCATCGTCAACTTCCTTGGAAACAATTGATAACAGTTTAATTTAAAACAAGATATGGTAAAAATACAAGCCAACGCTTCAGGCACAAGAAGCATCGAAATCAGCGAAGAGCACATCGAGACCATCAGGAAATATGAACTGCTGGAAAACATTGTGGACAGCAACGGCATCATCGACGAAACCGTTCTTGAGAAACTGCGCCTGCACGTCCGCGCCATCCTGGAAACCCAGAAAGAAGTGGACAGGCAGCTGCTCGACCTCTGCCTCGACGTCATCTACAACAGCAACATGAAGGCATTTGCCCTCAACAAGCTCATTGAGCTGGTGGGACGCAAGCAATGAACAGCAACAACCAGCCGCTTACAGCATTCCTTCCCACCACCAAGAAAGAAGTGGAGCTGAGGGGATGGCAACAGCTCGACGTCATCCTGTTTTCGGGCGACGCCTATGTGGACCATCCCTCGTTCGGCGTGGCCGTCATCGGACGTGTGCTCGAAGCCCACGGCTACCGCGTGGCCATAGTGCCACAGCCCGACTGGCACGGCGACTTCCGCGACTTCCGCAAATTGGGCCGCCCGCGACTCTTCTTCGGCATCTCACCCGGCTGCATGGACTCCATGGTGAACAAATACACGGCCAACCGCCGACTGCGGTCGGAAGATGCGTATAGTCCCGACGGGCGCCACGATTGCCGGCCAGAATATCCGACCATCGTCTATAGCAACATTCTGAAAGACCTTTTCCCCGATGTGCCCGTGGTGCTCGGAGGCATCGAGGCATCGCTGCGCCGCGTAAGCCATTACGATTATTGGAAAGACGAGCTGCGCAAATGCGTCTTGTGCGACAGCCGCGCCGACATCATCAGCTACGGCATGGGCGAAAAAACCATCGTCGCCATTGCCGAAGCCATCGACAAAGGGGAAGGCACGGAGGCCCTGCACAACATTCCGCAGACGGTGTTCCTCTGTCAGAAAAATGACATTCCAGGAGGCATCTCCCCCGACGACATCATCCTGCACAGCCACCGCCAATGCCTGGCCGACAAGCGTAGGCAGGCGGAGAACATGAAACACGTGGAAGTGGAGTCGAACAAGCTCCATGCGCGACGGCTCCTGCAAGAGGTTGACGGCCGCTATGTCGTGGTAAATCCGCCGTTTCCGCCGTTCACCACCGAGGAGCTCGATGCGTCTTTCGATTTGCCCTACACCCGCCTTCCCCATCCCAAGTACAAGGGGAAACGCATTCCCGCCTACGACATGATCAAGCATTCCGTCAACATCCACCGCGGGTGTTTCGGCGGTTGTGCCTTCTGCACCATTTCTGCCCATCAGGGAAAATTCATTACATCGCGTTCTGAAAAAAGCATCCTGCGCGAAGTGCGGCAAATCACCCGCATGGCCGATTTCAAAGGCTACCTGAGCGACCTCGGCGGTCCGTCGGCCAATATGTACGGCATGGCGGGGCGCGACAAAGAACTGTGCGCCCGCTGCCAGCGGCCCTCGTGCATCCACCCCGCCGTCTGCCGCAACCTCAACACCGACCACGGGCCGCTGCTCCGCCTCTACCGTGCCGTGGATGCTGTGCCCGGCATCAAGAAAAGTTTCATCGGCAGCGGTGTGCGTTACGACCTTCTGCTCCACAAAAGCAATATCCCCGAAGTAGATAAAGCGGCCAGGGAATACACCCGCGAACTGATAACAAAGCACGTCAGCGGAAGGCTGAAAGTGGCTCCCGAACACACCGAGCCACACGTTTTGCAACTTATGCGCAAACCGCCCTTCCAACTCTTCGAGCAGTTCAAGCAACTCTTCGACAAAATTAACCGGCAGGAAGGGTTGCGGCAACAAATCATTCCTTATTTCATCAGCAGCCATCCCGGATGTCGCGACGAGGACATGGCACGTCTCGCCATCATCACGCGGCGACTGGACTTCCATCTGGAGCAGGTGCAGGACTTCACGCCCACGCCGCTCACCATCGCCACCGAAACGTGGTACACCGGTCTGCATCCTTACACCCTGCAACCCGTCTATTCTGCAAAGACGCAGCAGCAAAAGCTTAGCCAGCGACAATTCTTCTTCTGGTACAAACCCTCGGAGCGCGAAAACATCAAGCGCGCCCTGAGAAAAATGGGGCGTGCCAACCTCATTCCCCTTCTTTTCCGCTGAATTTCCCAAACCGCCAAAAAACAATGATTATCGAACAGTTTCGCGAAGGAAAGAAAAGTCTGGAAACTTGCGAAGACGGCATTGTCGTCACTCCCGCCCACATTGCCGTTGTAGATGGCAGCACCAGCAAAAGCAATTATCGTTTCTCACCCCTCGGCACCAACGGCTGGCATGCCATGAACGTCATTTCGCAAGCCATCGCCTCCCTGCCGCCGGAAGCCGGATTGGAAGAAACATGCCAATGGTTGACCGCAGCCATCGAACAGGAATACACAAAAGCCGGCGTGCCGGAGTCACAACTTACCGCCCATCCCGAACAACGCCTTACGGCCAGCGCTGCCATCTACAGCCGCCACCACCGTTGCATATGGCTTATCGGCGACTGCCAATGCTTGGTCGTAAAGGAAATCTCGCGCAACACTCCGACCTTCAGCTACCACGACAATCCCAAGCCGCAAGAGGAAGCCTGCGCCGAGAAAAGGGCACGCCACATAGAAGAATCACTCAAAAAGGGGATGACCGTTGAGGATTTCCAAACAAGGGACACAGGCCGCGAGCTCGTGGTTCCCGACATCATCGCCTCATGCCTTTGTCAGAATAAAACATTCTCGGTCATCGACGGTTTTCCCGTCCTCCTTTCAGCCGTGAAAACCGTGCCGTGCCACGATGCCTCACAAGTCATTTTGGCCACCGACGGCTATCCACGCCTGTTGCCAACGCTCAAGGAAAGTGAAGAATACCTTGCACGGCTTTTGGCAAAAGACCCGCTTTGCATCCGCCTGCATAAAGCCACGAAAGGTCTTATGAAAGGCGCAAACAGCTTCGACGACCGTGCCTACATCCGCTTTTCCACGACCGAAGCCACAAACGTCTAAAGACCAAACAGTCTCCTGAAATAATCGTTTCCCAGTTCCGGCCACGCAAAGCCTATGGACGTTAATTGTGCCTGTGTGTCAGCCGCCTGTTTTTCCAACAATTTTACTGAACGCAACCACTGCTCTTTCCGGTCTGCTGCCGAGGCCAAAAAGTCGAGGCTCATGCCAAGTGCCGCCTTTTCGGAAGTGGGCGGCAAAGTCGTCAGCATGTCAACCAAAGCGGACATGGCGACAGGCCGTGCGCCGGCAAAACGTTCCAACAAGTCCGACAATGACACGAGGGGAAGACGGCACAACGAAAAAACAGGCGCCCCGCTCTCCTCTGCCGTTGGCGAGAAAGTCTGGCTCGCAAGGAGGCAGATGGCACGGGCGAGACCGTCAACAGGCGAGAAATCAACCTTCAAGTCCTTTATCTCTTCAGGAAACACCTTCATGGAGGCCAACAACCGCAAGGAGGCCATGAGCGCATGATGATGAGAAGCCTTTTGAAAAATGCCGTCGGAAGCTCGCGGAGCCACCATCCCTGTGCGCACTATCTGCGCCTTCAGACCGTGGGCAACGGCATCGCACACCACCTTTTCTGCACGTTGCTTACTATGAATATATGGATTGACAAAACCCGTTTCGACGCTCAAGGTTGAAATGAACGTCAATCCGCAACCTCTTGAAAAACAATAATCTGCAATGTTCCTTGTACCCTTTGTGTTCGTATCTTCAAGAGTATTCCCCGGTGCATGGAAATTGACATTCGCCGCACAATGGATGCAGTGAGTAACGGGCAGTGCATCAAGTTGGGGTAAGACGGAACTGTCGGTAATGTCGCCCTCAACCACTGTCACGTTTCGTGGCAATGACCGGCCGAAATAGTATTGATAAACCTTCTCAAGACGTTCGCGGCCACCCCGGCCTTCTTTGTTTCTCACTAGGCAGACAACCTTCATTTCAAGTACTTCTGCCAATTCTCTCAGGATATGGCTTCCAAGGAAACCCGTGGCACCTGTAAGAAGAAATAATGGTTCAACACAAGCCCCAAGAGCCTCCTTTTTTGAGGAAGACGCACAGACAAACGGGACTGGTTTTTCTCCCTCTGAGGACGGAAGGGCAGTCCCAAGCATCTTTGGCGTAGGACGCTGAAACACATCGCCATAGCCGACAGTGATGCCGCATTTCCTGGCTTCGGCCACCAACTGCATGACGGTGATTGACGTGCCCCCAAGTTCAAAGAAGTCATCGTCGGGCCCCGTACCTTCCACGTCGAGCACCCGGTCGAAAAGCCGGCAAAGGGTTGCCACGTCCCCTTCACTCGCCGTGACTTTCGGTGACGGGGAAGACGTTTCGCCCTTGCGCCGACCATCCGCTAAAGAGCATAACCGCGAATAATCTATCTTGCCCGAAATAAGGCACGGCAAGGCAGGCAGGTGAACGAAAGCCTGCGGCAGGGCGTATGGCGGCAACCACTTCGCCAAACTATGGCGGATGTGGGGAAGCGGTTCCGAAGAAGAGGTGGTGTAGAAGGCAGTGACAAGAGTGTTTCCGCTCGATTGCCGGGCCACCACTGCGACATCTTTCACCCCTTCAATCTTCATCATAAAATGCTCTGTTTCTGAAAGTTCCAGCCGGTAGCCGTTGCGTTTCACCTGCCGGTCTTCCCTTCCCACGAAGACGAGGTTGCCCTGCCGGTCCCATTTCACGAGGTCGCCCGTGCGGAACACCCTCATTCCGGTGCACGGGTCGTTCAGGAAATGGCGAGCCGTCAGTTCCTTGGCCTGCCAGTACCCCAGCGCCGTTTGCACGCCGCCCAACCACAACTCGCCCACAGCTCCCTGTGGCAGCGGTTGTCCGTCGGGGTCCATCACCCACGCCTGAATGCCCGGCAAGGGCCGCCCTATCGGTACGCTGTCACCGAGAAGATGTTGTCCACGCGGTATTTCATAGAACGTGGCATCCACCGTACACTCCGTTGGCCCGTAGGTATTGAAGACCCTGAGGGAGGCCGGAGGACACGAATGGAGCTTTTCACCGCCCAGGCAGATATACTCCATCGACGGCGGCAGGGGCTCGTCCAGTAGCATCAGTCCGAGACGCGTGGTGAAACAGCCGCCCGTCACCCGGTTGTCGCGCAGGAAAACGCGCAGCCCGTCGATGTCGGTGCGCAAGGCTTTAGGAACAATCAGCACCGTCCCTCCCACGGTGAGCGCGGGAAAAAGGTCTTCCACCGAGGCATCAAACGAGAAAGGGGAATGGCACGCTATGCGGCTGTGCTCGGTCAGCCGCCATTCTCGGGCAATAAAATGTACGAAATTGAGCAGGGCGCCCTGCCAGATGACAACACCCTTCGGCTGGCCGGAAGAGCCGGAAGTATAGATTATATAGGCGGGGGGATTTAGAGATTCTAGAGATTCTAGAGGCTCTAGATTTTCTAGAGATTCTAGAGGCTCTAGATTTTCTAGAGGTTCTAGATTTTCTAGAGATTCTAGATTATCTAGATTTTCTAGAAAAGCCGGGGCATTCAGGATTTCCGGTTCTCCACGGCGAGTGGCAACCACCAACTTGGCACGGCTGTGGCCCACAATTTCCTTCAATCGCTCAGGAGGCAGCGAGGGGTCAACGGGCACGTATGCGGCGCCGATGCGCCACAACGCCAGCGCCATGACCACAAACTCCTTTTCGGCATCCATGAGCAGACAAACGAAATGCCCGGGGCGCACGCCTTGCGAGGTAAGCACACCGGCCATCTGCCGCGACCGGTTGTCAAGGTCGGCGTAGGTGAGGCTTCCCTTTTCATCAGAGACGGCCACCCGCTCCGGCGACCTCTGCGCCTGTTTAAGAATCATCTGGACAACGGTCGTCGATCGGTCATAATCAACACTCGGCCCGCGTCCCAACGCCTCCAGCCTCGGCAAATCCTCAGGTGCGACAAGGGCTATCTGCGAACTGCCGGCATGGGGCGAAGCCATCATCTGCAAGGCGCACTGCCTGACCGCCCCGGCAATCATGGCGGCCTCGTCGGAATGGACCACGCCACTGCTGCTGATAATTCGTATCTCGTAGGCCTCGCCAGTGATATAAACCATGCAGTCAAGCCCTTTCCTCACCCGGCCATGAGGCAGTTGCCGCCCCTCGCCCACCACGTCGCCAAGGCGTATGTTCTCCGAAATGGCATCGCCCTGGAAAGCGAAGGTGACCATTGGGCTGACACCCATGTCGCGACAGAAATGGGTGGAGGGATAAGCGCTGTGGCGAATGGCCCGGAAGAGTTGACGCCCAAGGTCTTGCACCATTGCCAACACGTCGTCGTAAGCGCCGGTTTCCACCACGATGGGCACGCTTTTCACGAACATTCCCCACGCATCTTTCTCCTGCCTGTTGCCACGGCCGTGATAGAGGGTGAAAAAGGCCACCCTGCGCTGCCGCAACAACTTTGCGGCGGTCAGGGCGAAGGTGGCCATGAGCAGATATTGCGGCGAGGTGTTCCGGCATCGGCACCAACGGTCCACTTCCGCCTTGTCGAGCGTGGACACCTGAGTGATTTCATCCCCGATGCCGTCGTGTTCCATCCGTCCGAAACGAATGAACTCCACGTCGCGGAACATCTTGCAGAAATAGTCTTTCCCGGCCTTGTAAGCCTCGCCGCCCATTGCCTGAGCCTCCGCCACGGCCGACTCATACATTATTATATTGTCAACGCCGGGTGCATCGTTGCCGCCCTCCTCGGCCCACGCCGCCTGAAGGTCGCGGCACAGCATGTTGCGCGAAATGGTATAGCCGTCGGCAATGGCATGGTGAAGGTCAGAAAGGCGATAATGGTGAAGGGGTGTGGTGATGATTTCAAAACGGCACAGGGGAAAAGGGCTGTCGGGAAGGAAGGGGCGCACAAAGTCGTGGCTGACATAATCATTAAAAGCCTCCTCGCTGAGAGAACGGCGCGGCACCGCCACCTCAAGCCGTCCGTCGCAATACTGGCGCACGCCGCCGGCACCGTCGTTGACGAAGCGCGTGAGCAACACGCGCTGCCGCCGCACCATGGTGAGCACGGCACGCCACAGCCGCTCCACATCCGTCTGAAGGGGAAAGGCCAACACCGACGGAAGGTTGAACGTGGTGAGCGCAGGGTCAGACACCCACGACATATAGACGCCTTCCTGCGACTGCAACAACGGAAAGAGGGTGCGCTTTTCGGTCATCATCACTTTTCTGCTTTCTATGGAGTTGAAATGCGGCTACGGAGGACAGACCTCCACTTTTCCGCCGTAAAGGTAAGGAAAAAAAACGACTCCGGGCACAATGACGGGCGGAAAAAACGCGCGGAGCACTTTTTTATGCCATTATTTCGCGTTCATTATTCATAAATAAAAAAAATTTCGTATCTTTACACCGTTTTTCAAGACACACAACAATATGAAGAAAAAACAAATCCTTTTGGCAGCCATTGCCACGCTGGCGCTATGGCTGGGCGGCGGGGCAGCAGCCGGTGCCGCCACGACAGAGAACACGTTGCCCCTGGGCATGTATGAACCCACGATGAAAGGCGGTCCCGAGAAAATGGTGTTCGCGGCCTCTTCCGAAGGATATGTGAACATCCGCCAGAAACCCACCACCAAGTCCATCCTGCTGGGCCGGCTCACCAACGGCGGCGCGGGCGCCACCTACCTGCGCACGGTGGGCGAATGGTATGAAATCGACTGTGGAGGAACAAAGGGCTACGTCAAGAGCGAATACGCCACCGTGAGAAGCGCCGACGAGGAGGTGACCGGCGTTTACTATGTGGTCATCGGCAGCGAGACGACGTTGGAACGCGCCAAGAAAGCCCTTGAGACACTGCCCGACTTCTTTATCTGCCCCATCTACAAGGCCGTCATTGGCGGCACCCCGCGCTACCGCATCTGCGAAAGCTGTTTCAGCACGCAGGAAAAAGCCGAGGCCCGCATCAAAGACATCAAGGCCATGATAGGCCGCGACGACCTGTGGGTATGGTCCACCAACGAGCCCGCCACCTGCGTGTTCTGCCCAGTGGGGCCTTCGGGTGACCCTGTAACTCCGCTTCGCGTGGAGTAACCTCTTGCTTCCGAAATCACACACATCCCTGCCGCCATCACTCAAAGGCGGCAGGGATTTTTTGTTTTTTCAATGCTTGTTGGAACCGACCGGGGAGCCGACAATGTAGAACCGACGCTTAGGAGCCGACGCCTATAGGAGCCGACGCCTCCGAGCGTCGGAGTAACTAAAAAACTCCGAACAATAGTCTCAAGTTACTCCGACGCTTGGAAGCGTCGGCTCCTAATGAGCGGGGGAGTAACTAAAAAAAATCCGAACGATGGGGAAAAAAGTTACTCCGACGCTTGGAAGCGTCGGCTCCTATGGCGTCGGCTCAATTCCGGAAATAGAATTCAAAGTCTGCCCGCATCAGCACAATCGGGGTTTCGGACATACATAAAGTATGTCCCTACGGAAAACAGCGAATGGCAAATTTGCCTGAACAGAAGGCCGGTGATAATAGCCGCCAACTTTATTATTTTTCATTTAGCGAAGCGCCATCGTTTTGTCAAGATTTTTCATAAGAAATATCACACCCCAAGAAGTTTGACCGCAAATTTCGGGGAGAAATCTTCAAGATCTCTCCCCTCAATCTTCAAGATCTCTCCCCGAAATTTGCGGTCAAACCAAATAACATTTATAAACCTCTGATATTCAACAACTTAGGAAACATTCACAAAAACAAGTGATTTTGTCAAATATTTTTACCAATTTTATCCTATCTCCTTATCCATCTTTCAGCCAAAAAAAACAGGGCGGATTTACAAGCTAAACGGTCCCGTTTTCCAGATGAATTCATTTCAAAAACAGGGACGGGGAAACCGCGTGGCTGCCAACGGATGGCGCACGCGGTTTCCCCGCCCAAGATGTCGGTTGCCCAAGGAAGGAACCGGCGGTTAGTATTTCACGGTGAAGGGCACCTGCTGCAAATCCTCGTCGCGCGAAGAGGTGCCGCAGAGGATGAGGTATTTGCCCGGCATGGTGGACAGCTCGTCGATGCTGGCGTCGTAGTACTCAAAAGCCTCGGCGTCGAGCTTGATGACGGCGCGCTTGGTCTCACCCGGCTGCAACGTGAGTTTCTCGAACCCGCGCAGGCTCTTGATGGGAGCGTCGGGGCGGTCGAGGGCTTTCACATATACCTGAACGGTCTCTTGTCCGGCCACGCGCCCGGTATTGGTGACGGGCACCACGACAACGACCGAGCCGTCTTTCTTCATGCTCTTGCGCGTCAGTTTGGGCTTACCACAACGGAAGGTGGTGTACGACAGGCCGTAGCCGAAGGCGTAGAGCGGCTGGCCCTTGAAGTAGCGGTAGGTGCGGTTCTCCATGCTGTAGTCGAGGAAGTCGGGAAGGTCGGCGTCGGAAGCATAGAAGGTGACGGGCAACTTGCCAGAGGGGTTGAAACGTCCCAAGAGCACGTCGGCCAGTGCCTTGGCTCCGCCCTGTCCGGGATACCAGGCCTGCACCAGCGCGTTGTATTGCGACTCCAGCTCTCCGAAGCCCAGCGCCGAGCCCGAGCAGTTCACGAACACCACGGGGCGCCCCGTTTCGTGCATGGCCCTCAGCAGGCTCTGTTGCACGGCGGGGAGGTTGATGTCCTTCTTGTCGCCGCCCTCGCCCTCCAGGCGTGCCGAGATGCCGCCGATGACGACGATGGCGTCGGCCTGACGGGCTTCGGCAGCCAGCTGGCTGAACTCGGCCTTGTTGCGCTCGCAGATGTCGGCGTTGAACATGGCGAACTGTCCCTGTCCGTGGGCGTACTCAATGACCACGTCGTAAGTCTCGCCCTTGGTGACGGGGAACGACTTGTATTGCACCTCGCGTCCGAAGAACCCGCGGCGGCGGCCTTCGGGCTTGGCCTCCTCCACCACGTTGCCGTTGATGCGGAGCTGGTAGCCGTTATCGGTGCTCACGGTGTATTTCATCTCGCCGGTGAACGTGGCCGTGTAGCGTCCCGACACGCGAAGCGACACGCTGTCGGTGTTCACGCCCTGGGCGAAGCCCCAGGCGCCGAAGGTCGAGAAGCGCAGTTCCTTATAGTAGTCTTTTACGGCGGGCTCGCCCTTCAGTTCCCTGTTGTTGAAGAACTCCACGAGCACGCCCTTGCCGTCGTTGAAGTCGGGCAGGTGGCGCACGGTGTTGTATTCGTCGGTGAGTTCACAACCCTTGCGGTAGATGACGTTGGTGTTGGGCAAGGCGTCGCGGATGCCCTGTACGAGCGAGCGCTGGTGGGCCTCGGTGGGCGTGCCGCCGTAGTTGCCGTTGAGCAGCTCCACGTCGTCGGCATTGGGTCCCACCACGAGGAGCGTCTTGATGTCTGCCGACAGGGGCAGCGTGCCGTCGTTCTTCAACAGCACCATCGACTCGCGGGCGGCCTGCGTGGCCAGCTCGTCGTTGGCCTCACTGCTGATGACCTCGGGACCGAGGTCGGCCCAGGGCAGCAGGTCGGCGGGGTCGAACATGCCCAGCTCAAAGCGGCCGTAGAGGGTCTTGCGCAGGTGGTCGTCGAGCACGCTCTCCTTGACAAGTCCTTTCTCGAGGGCCTCGGTGAGCACCATGAAGACCTTTCCGCACTCCAGGTCGGTGCCGTTGAGCACGGCATCTACCGATGCCTCCAGCGGGCCCTTGTGCGTCTCGTGCTGACCGCGGTTGTAGAAATTATTGATGGCGTCGCAGTCGGTGAGCACAATGCCGTCGTAGTCCCACTTGCGGCGCAGGATGTCAACCAGCAGGCGGTCGCTGGTGCAACAGGGCACGCCCTCGTAGCGGTTGTAGGCGCACATCACCTCGCGCACGTTGCCCTTCTTCACCAGGGCCTTGAAAGCCGGCAGGTAGGTTTCCCACAGGTCGCGCATGGAGACAGAGGCGTTGTAGCTATGGCGCAAAGGCTCGGGACCGCTGTGTACGGCGTAGTGCTTGGCGCAGGCATGGGTTTTCAGGTATTTCTGGTCGTTGCCTTGCATGCCCAGCACGGTCTGCACGCCCAGGACGGCGTTCATATAGGGGTCCTCGCCGCAGGTTTCCTGGCCG
>JAEEGL010110888.1_pt1 | contig 30263 bp, 18 predicted proteins | sample 9134231 | NCBI WGS metagenome assembly JAEEGL01 (sample SAMN16246548, study PRJNA631951) | gut metagenome | biome: gut microbiome; feature: rumen; material: fiber-attached | host: Bos | place: Iran: Karaj | collected 2018-10 | reverse complement strand
GCCGACAAGGGCTTCTCAATCCTTCGCGCACGCGTCCCGCTCGCTGAGCTGTACCGCTACTCCACCACCCTGAGCTCGCTGACCTCCGGTTCCGCGACCTTCACGATGGAGTTCGCCGACTACCAGCCCGTCCCGGGAGACGTCCAGACCAAGCTTCTGGCCGACTACGCTGCTCAGGAAGAGGAAGATTAATCTTTCTGGAGCAAACCCTCCGACCATTCAAAGTGCGCCCGATGGAACGAAAAAATGTCCAGCGGGCGCATTTTTAGGCTTTTTTGCTCCCGGTGGCGAAAAAACGATGCCACCGGGAGCACTTAACTTGAATTATTCCGCAGTGGGAACCGTAGAGGCGATGCAAAGTTCCTCCATCTGGGAGGCGTCGATCAGGGACGGGGAGTCGATCATGACGTCGCGGCCCTGGTTGTTCTTCGGGAACGCAATATAGTCGCGGATGGTCTCCTGGCCGCCGAAAAGGGCGCATACGCGGTCGAAACCGAAGGCCAGGCCACCGTGAGGCGGAGCGCCGAATTTGAAGGCGTTGATGATGAAGCCAAACTTGTACTCAGCCTCTTCTTTGCTGATTCCCAAAACCTCAAACATCCGGCTCTGCATGTCGGCGTTGTGGATACGGATCGAACCGCCACCGAGCTCCGTGCCGTTGAGCACGAAGTCATACGCATTGGCGCACACCCGCTCGAGGTCTTCTTTCTTATCCGAATAGAACCAGGCCTCGTGTTCCGGCTTGGGCGCGGTGAAAGGATGGTGCATCGCATAGAAGCGCTGATCTTCTTCGCTCCACTCCAGCAAGGGGAAGTCCACAATCCAAAGCGGTGCAAAGACCTTGGGGTCGCGGTAGCCCAAGCGATTGCCGAGTTCAATACGCAGCACCCCGAGCTGGGTCTGCGTCTTGCGTTTCTCGCCGCAAAGCACCAGGATCAAGTCGCCCTTCTTGGCCTCCATAGCCTCAGCGATCCGAGTCAGATCCTCCGGCGTAAAGAACTTGTCCACAGAGGACTTCAGCGAGCCATCCTCGTTGACGCGGATATAGACCAAGCCCTTGGCACCCACCTGCGGGCGCTTGACCCATTCGGTCAACTCGTCCACCTGCTTGCGGGTGTAGGAAGCGAGACCGTCGGCGCAGATCGCGCCCACATACGGCACACCGTCGAATACGCCAAATCCGTGGCCCTGCGCCAGGGCGGTGATTTCGTGGATCTTCATCCCGAAGCGGATATCCGGCTTGTCGGAACCATAATAATCCATCGCATCATACCAACTCATCCGCGGCAGCGGGTTGGGAATATCAACGCCCACGGCATTCTTGAACATCTGCCGCATCATGCCTTCGAACATATTCAAGACATCCTCCTGCTCGACGAAAGACATCTCGCAGTCGATCTGCGTGAACTCAGGCTGGCGGTCAGCCCGCAGGTCCTCGTCGCGGAAGCAACGCACGATCTGGAAATAGCGGTCATAGCCCGCGACCATCAGCAGCTGCTTGAAGGTCTGGGGGCTCTGCGGCAGAGCGTAGAACTGACCCGGATTCATGCGGGAAGGCACGACGAAGTCACGGGCACCTTCCGGCGTACTCTTGATCAGGTACGGAGTCTCGATCTCCATGAAACCCTGTCCATCCAGATAGGTCCGGACCTCTTGGGCTAGCCGGTGACGCAAGGCAAGCGCCCGCTGGAGCGGCGGCCGGCGCAAATCCAAATAACGATACTTGGCACGCAGGTCTTCACCGCCGTCACTGTTTTCCTCGATGGTAAAGGGAGGGGTCACACTCTTGTTGAGAATGACGATGCGCTCAAGGCGGATCTCAACGTCGCCGGTAGGCATCTTGGCATTCTTACTCTCCCGCTCTACGACGGTGCCGGTGATCTGGATGACGAATTCGCGGCCCAGTGAGGACGCCGTCTCGACCAGAGCCGGATCGGCATCCGCTTCCACGACCAGTTGCGTGACGCCATAGCGGTCGCGCAGGTCGATAAAGGTCATGCCGCCGAGTTTGCGGGCCCGCTGGACCCAGCCGGCGAGGGTGACTTTCTCCCCGGCATTGCTGATGCGGAGTTCTCCGCAAGTGTGTGTCCTGTACATATCTGTGTTTAAGTTCTTTCTGTCAAAGGATTGCAAATGTAAGAAAAATCCGCGTTAGTTATCCCACCGGGCTGTCTTTGATACACGCCAGATCTCCATAATCTTATTATCGAACGCAGCCGCAAGGAAACGCATCCCAAAATCGTTGGGATGGACGCCCTCGATCATACCGTCCATCGGCAAGCCCAGTTCGTCGTGAGACAGGTAATAAATCTCAGGCTCGCCGCGCTTTTTCAGTGTCTCATAAGCGCTCCGGAGCTGGGCATTTGCTTGCCGATAGATTTCCTTGGTCTCACTGGCGCTCTCGCCGACATTGCCGGCGTGCTCCGCGATCAGGATGGGGCAGTCGCTGCGGCTACGCAAGATACGGACAGCCTCCAGCAAGCGCGGCTCAATGTCCGTGGCGTGCGTCAGGTTGGCCGTGCAATCCAGAATATACAGCGAAGCATCGATCTCGGACAGCAAGTTCAGCACTTCTGGCTCCAGCTTTCCATTACCGGAGAAGCCCAAGTTGACGACCGGCAGGCGCAAGTCCCGCTCGACAATGTTGGTCCAGGCGTTGCCGGGACGCGAAGCACAGGCGCCCTGGGTGATGCTGGTACCATAGATAACGACCGGATGCTGTCGTTTCTCGGGAAGGAACCGGAGTTGCGCGTCGCCCGGCACACCAATCTTGAGCCAGGTCACCGTATTGTAGAGCGGCAGGTAGAGGTGGTATTCGTAGGTCTTGCTCTTCTCGGGATAGTACGAGATCCCGCTATAGACGAAACGGGTCGTATCGTTGCTGATCTTCGCGGGGAAATCAGGCGCCACCCAGCGGGTACGCCCATCACTTCCCCGTGCATACAGGTCCACGCCGGACCGTCCGGTCGAAGGCATGTGGAACATATTAAGCCCGTCTCTAAGTCCGTAGAGCACAACAATCTCAGGCGCGTCGCTCTCAAACACCAGGCTCAGGCCCGCCGCATTGAGGCTCAGATCCCAGACCGCATCCCGCACAACCCCATGTGCGCGTTCCGGAAGCCGCACATAGCCGCCCTTCAACTCGTCCCAGCCCACGCCATGCACGACAGGCCCCGTCTCCAACGGATCGATCCATTTGAAAGAAGACTGCGCCGAGGCAGCCATGCCCAGCATGAGCCCTGCCGCCAGGACGACTAAAAACAAGAACCGTTTTCTCATCCTGGTTTACTGTTTGACAATCTTGGCGACCCAGCCGCCGCCGGGAGCCATATGGAGTTTGAGTTTGTCGCCAGGGACGACGGTTTGCTCTTCCTTGGCATAATCACGGGCGGCTCGGTGAGCGTTGGCGCCGTCTTTGAAGATCTCGACACTATAGCGGCCGGCGGGCAGGAAGCCCAGCTCGACGGTCATGTCTCGCGGAGTCCAGTCAGTCATGGAACCGACATACCAAGTATCACCCTTGCGACGCGCCATCGTGACAAACTCCCCGATCTTGCCATTCAAAACCAAGGTCTCATCCCAGACCGTCGGGATCTCAGCAATGTATTCCGTGCATTCCGGCTCCTGGAGATAGTTGGAAGGGGAGTCGCAAAGCATGGTGAACGGGGCGTCGAAGATGACGTATTCCGCCAACTGGCGGCAACGAGTGCCGAGGCTCATCGGCTCAGAGTTGACGGGACGGTAATTGTTGCGGGTGGCATTGCGCATCGCGCCCTGGGTGTAATCCATCGGGCCGGCCAGCATCCGGATGAAGGGGATGGTGACATCGTAAACCACCTGCGGTGCGCCATCCTTGAGCCACTTCATCTGCTCCAGACCATGCACGCCTTCGAAGTTGATCACGTTGGGATAGGTCCGGTGCAGGCCCGTGGGCTTGTAGGCTCCGTGGAAGTCCACCATCATCTTGTACTTGGCGCCCATCTTGGCGCAAGCGGTATAGAAATTGACCATGTCCTGGTCATCGCGATCCATGAAGTCGATCTTGAAGCCTTTGACTCCCATCCGGGAATAGTGCAGGAAGACGCTCTCCATGTCGCGGTTGACCGCCCAGTAACCGGCCCACAGGATGAGGCCGACATTCTTCTCCTTGGCATACGCGCAGAGTTCCTCGAGGTCAATTTCGGGAATGATCTGCATCAGGTCAGCCTGTTTGTTGACCGCCCAGCCTTCATCCAGGATAACATACTCGATCCCCTTCTCGGAAGCGAAATCGATGTAATACTTGTAAGTGTCGTTGTTGATACCAGACTGGAAATCAACACCATAGACGTTCCAATCATTCCACCAGTCCCAAGCGACCTTGCCCGGCTTGACCCAGCTCCAGTCCTTCGCTTCCGGAGCCGTCGCCAACTTGTAAACCATGTCGCTGCAGGCCAGTTCCTTGTCTTCGCGGGCGATCTGGAGCACCCGCCAAGGGAAGGCACAGCCGGGGACGCAATCCTTCGCAATATAGTCCTCACTGGAAAGGATCACGCCCTGCAGCATGTTGTGGCCGCCCTGCTTGACCAGTTTCGGCACACGGGCGTGGAAGCCTTCGATCGTCTTGGAACCATTCAGGTTACGGACGTTCAAGCCAGGGAAATTGAAAAGATCGGCCTCTGTGATCGCGACACGATACCCATTGGGGGCGCAGACGACCAGGGGAAGGAAAGCCGCACGGGTCTTGTCCCACTCTTGCAGTTTGATGTTGTAATATATATTCTCAAAGGAGCACTCGATCTGCTTTTCGATCGTACGGTCGCTCTCGCGGCAATAGGGTACGACGGCGTCCCAGTTGCCCGGAAAAGTGAACTCCGCTTGCTCGTCCTGGACATTCACGCGCTTGTCGCTGCGAGAGACGAAGCGGTAGGCAACGCCCTCATTGTAAGCCCGGAAGATCAGGTCAAAGGCCTTGTAGCGCAGGGTCAGTTCGTTGTAACGGTCCCGGACGGAAGCCTTCTTGTAGATCGGCGTGTCAAAAGTCTTGTCATAGCTCTTGCGAATGGCCTTGACCAACTGGGCATTGCCGCCATAGACGGTTCCGTCGGTCAGTGTCATGGAGATCGCCGATGGGGCGAGCATCTGCACGCCGTCCGCAGAGACCGAATATTTGAAGTTGTCGATGGTGACGGCAATCCGTCCGTCTGGGGACTTCAGGGTCTGCGGCTTTGCCTTCGCAGCGAAAGCACTGATCGTACAGAGGCAAAGCAACAGGGTTAAGAGTAAGTGTTTTTTCATTATGCTATCAGTTTGGGGTTTATATTCCGAGTTCAGATTTCATGCTTCGCAGCAGGTCGAAGGCCTGGAGCGGAGTCATATTGTTGAGGTCGGCGCCTTTGAGTTGGTCGCGCAGCGACTCCAGCGTAGGATCATCCAGCTGGAACAAAGACAGTTGCAGGGCTCCATCGTCCTCCACGGTGCCGAGCCGGGTCGTCTGCTGAGCGCGGGCGATGACATTTTCTCCAGCCTCAAGGGCCCGGAGGGTCTTTTCCGCAGAAGCGATCACCTCGCGAGGCATACCGGCGAGGCGCGCCACGTGGATACCGAAACTGTGCGCGACGCCGCCTTCGCGGAGTTTCCGCAAGAAGATGACGTCCTTGCCGGACTCCTTGACCGCGATGTGGAAGTTTTTGACGCGGGGATAGAGTCCTTCGAGATCATTGAGCTCGTGGTAGTGGGTGGCAAACAGGGTCTTGGCCCCCTTCCCCTTCTCATGAATGTACTCGACCAGCGCCCGCGCAATGGACATGCCATCGTAGGTCGAAGTGCCGCGTCCGATCTCATCCAACAGGACTAACGAGCGCGAGGAGAGGTTGTGCATGATCATGGAAGTCTCCAGCATCTCAACCATGAAGGTGGACTCGCCGCGGGAGATATTGTCCGTCGCTCCGACGCGCGTGAAAATCTTGTCAAACCAGCCGATCCGGGCACTGGAAGCCGGGACGAAAGAGCCGATCTGAGCCATCAGCACAATAAGCGCAGTCTGACGCAGGAGGGCGGATTTACCGGCCATGTTGGGACCGGTCAGGATGATGATCTGCTGCTGTTCGGAATCGAGATAGAGATCGTTGGGGACATAATCTTCGCCGGCGGGCATCATCTTCTCGATGACAGGATGACGACCGTCGCGGATGTCCAGGACCAGGCTTTCGTCCATCTGCGGGCGGCAGTAATGGCTTTCGGCGGCCAGTTCGGCAAAGCCGGTGAGCACATCCAGACGCGAAAGAATCTGACAATTGGCCTGAATATCCCGGATGTTGCGCTGGATCTCGGCAACCAGCTCCGCATAGAGCCGGCTCTCGAGCTCATAGATGCGCCCTTCGGCGGACAGGATTTTCTCTTCGTATTCCTTCAGTTCTTCGGTTATGTAGCGCTCCGCATTGACGAGGGTCTGTTTGCGCACCCATTCGGGCGGGACCTTATCCTTGAAGGTGTTGCGCACTTCGATGTAGTAACCGAAGACGTTGTTGTAACTGATCTTGAGGGAAGAAATGCCGGTGCGCTCGACTTCGCGCTGCTGCATATCGAGCAGGTACTCCTTGCCGCCGCGGGAGATCGAACGGTACTCGTCCAGTTCGGCATTGAAACCGGAAGCGATGATGTCGCCTTTACCCAGGGCGGCCGCCGGATTCTCTGCCATCGTGCTGCAGATCTGGTTCAGCAGTGCCTCGCAGCCATGCAGCTGGCTCATCATCCGGTCCAGTTCCGGCACGCCCTGACCCTGGCACAAGACCGAAATGGGGGCTGTCTGGGCGAGCGAGCGTCCGAGCTGCATCACTTCACGGGGTAGGATCTTGCCCGCCGCTGCGCGGGAAATGATGCGCTCCAGATCGCCGACATCGCCGAGGTGCTCCTGAAGCTTCAGCCGGTCTTCGGGGGCCTCAACAAAGTGCTGGACGACATCGTAGCGGGCATTCAGTTCCTGCAAGTCCAGGACCGGCATGGCCAGCCAGCTGCGCAACTCCCGGGCGCCCATCGGCGAAGAGCAGCGGTCGATCACATCGACCAGCGAAGTCCCTTCATTGCCGGAGGCCGAAGAGAACACTTCCAGGTTGCGGAAGGTGAAACGGTCCATCCAGACGTAACGGCTCCCGTCCACACGGGAGATGGAGCAGATATTGCCCAAGCCCGTATGCTGGGTCTGTTCCAAGTAAACGAGCAAGGCGCCGGCGGCGCAAATGCCCAGCGGGCAGCCATCGATAGCAAAACCTTTCAGGCTGCGGACGCCGAGTTGCTGTTTCAGTTTCTCTACGGCAGCGTCTTTGACGAAGGCCCACTCATCGAGCGTGCTGATGTAAGCGTCGGTACGAATGCGCTCCTTCACGATACGCGCGGCGCTCCGGGTGACAACGAGTTCTTTGGGAGCGAAGGAGGAAAGCAGCGAAGCGATGTACTCGATACTGCCTTGGGCCACCTTGAATGTGCCAGTGGAAACGTCCAGGAATGCCGCCCCGCAAGTCTCTCCGTTGAAATGGAGGCCGGCGAGGAAATTATTCTCCTTCTGGGTGAGCATCTGCTCCCCGAAAGCGACACCCGGCGTGACAATCTCCGTGATGCCGCGCTTGACGATGTTCTTGGTTAGCTTGGGGTCCTCCAACTGGTCGCAGATGGCGACTTTGTAGCCGGCGCGGACGAGTTTTGGGAGATAGACATCAATGGCGTGGTACGGGACGCCGGCCATCGGGATGGGGTCCGCCATTGCACTGGAGCGTCGGGTCAGCACGATCCCGAGCACCTTGCTGGCGGTGACGGCATCGTCGCCATAGGTCTCGTAAAAATCCCCGCAACGGAAGAGCAGTACAGCCTCGGGGCATTGCGCCTTGAGGGTGAAGTACTGCTTCATCATCGGGGTCATCGTATCTTTTTCCTTCGTATTGGCCATGTGAGGTGTCTTATCCTTCAAAGATAATCATTATTTTTGTGTGTTGAGTCAATTTTTGTGTATGGAAGTTAGAGCGAAAAAGGCCCTCGGCCAGCATTTCCTGACGGACCAGGGTGTCGCCAAGTCCATTGTGGCGACCTTGTCGGCCGATTCTCCGGTGCGGGATGTATTGGAGATCGGTCCGGGAATGGGCGTACTGACGCAGTACCTGATCGGGCGGGAAGATATCGACCTGAAGTTGATCGAGATCGATTCCGAGTCGGTAAGCTATCTGCTGACCCACCTCCCGGGGATGGAAGGGCGTCTGTTGGAAGGAGATTACTTGCGTCTGGATATGTCCCGGTTGTTCCCGGGGCCGTACCGGGTGATCGGCAACTTTCCATACAACATTTCCTCCCAGATTTTCTTCAAGATCCTGGAAGATAAGGACCGGGTGCCGGAAGTCGTCTGCATGATCCAGAAAGAGGTGGCGGACCGCATTGCAGAAAAGCCCGGATCCAAGGTGTACGGCATCCTTTCCGTGCTCCTGCAAGCCTGGTATGACATCGAATATGTCCTGTCGGTGGGCTCGGGCGCCTTCGCCCCGCCGCCCAAGGTCCAGTCGGCCGTAATCCGCCTGCGCCGCAACCGGAGAACCGCCCTGGGCTGCGACGAGAAGATGTTCAAGCAAGTCGTCAAAACCGCCTTCAACCAGCGCCGCAAGACTTTGCGCAACGCCTTGAAACCGTTGCTGCCGGAAGGTCTGGACACCTCCGACCCCATCTTCGACTTGCGCGCCGAGCGCCTCAGCGTCGAAGATTTCGTGCGGCTGACCCGTCTTTTTTCTGCGCCGTAATCAAGCCTCTCTATGGCGTGGGTTGGATGCGAGAGGCGTAGTCGCGCCAGTACCATGCAGCCCTGTATGCCCCCTCGCTTCCAGCAGGGACGTAGAACAGACAATTGTTTGTGTCTTCAAAGGTCCAGGACTCAATTTGGGGAGGCGTCTCCCTTTGCACAGTAATATGATCAAGGGCCCGGCAGGATTGGAAAGCGTAGTTGCCAATGTATTCCACTGCGGCAGGAATCGTAACTTCTGTAAGGCTTGTACAACTCCAGAAGGCATAATAGCCGATATACGTTACCTTGGGCGGTATCGCTACACTTTTAAGCCTTGTACAAGAGCGAAAGACCTCATCATCTAAGGTTGTCAATGCATTTGGAAGTGTAATGCCAGACAGACCCGAACAATTTGCGAAAGCGCTTCTCTGAATCTTAGTCACAGCCGCTGGGATCATAACGCTAACAAGGCCCGTGCATTCGAAGAAAGCATAGGCTCCTATGCCAGTTACTGAAGATGGAATCACGGTATTCTTACACCCGACTACCAAAGAATTTGATGACGAATGGATGATGGCATTGCAATTATCGCGAGAATCAAAGTATCGATTCTCTGCGGCGACGGTAATGGAAGAGAGGTCTTCCGTTGCCCCAAAAGCATTGTCTTCGATTTTTGTTACGGACGCAGGAAGCGTTAATCTTGCAAGGCTCCGGCAATAACAAAAAGCCTGAGCGCCAATCTCCGTCACAGACGACGGGATTTCTACGCTTGTTAGAGCGGAACAGTAAAAAAAGACATGGTCACTAATCTTCGTCAAGGCGGAAGATAGCGTTATGCTTGTCAGGCCTGAACACTGCTCGAAGGCGTATGACCCAAGTGTCTTCACGGTTGGTGGAAGTGTCACGCTTGTAAGACCTGAGCAGCCAGAGAACGCCCTGTCGCCGATTGCCGTTACTGCCGTCGGGATCGTTATACTTGAAAGGGCCGCGCACCTGGCAAAAGCATAGGGTCCGATCTTTTCTACCGTTGCCGGAATCAATGTATTCACACAGCCGGCAATCAATGTATTTGATGCCGTATGGATGAGCGCATTGCAACTCTCCCTTGAATCATAATAATTATTTCCCGCGGCAACTGTTATGGAGGAAAGAACGTCGGTATACTCGAAAACGCGTGTACCGATCTCTATCACGGATTCCGGAATATTGATGCTTTTCAGTTTTCTGCAATACTGGAACACGCCGTCTCCCAACTTGGTTACCGATGACGGGATTGTTATTTGTTCAAAATAGCACGTATCGAAAGCATTATTGCCAATCTGGGTAACGGATCCGGGAATCGTTATATCCACAAGAGGGTAACAGTGAAAAAAGGCGTATGCGCCAATCGTCTCAACCTTTGACGGAATCGATATGCCGGAAAGGGTCCGGCAAGAGTTGAAGGCACGCTCTCCGATTGCTGTTACCGGACCGTCAAATGTGATAATGCCCTTCCCTTCCTTATACTCGTTAGATACGATCGTCGCGCCGAACACATTCGAAGCATAGGGGGTCACTACTTGACCATTTGAAGAAGTATACCAGATCTCATTGTCCGGCTGAGAGCCTTCGATGCGGGGGGCGTATTCGCCCCAAGCGGTCGTATAGGTTTCCGTTGTGCCGGCGGGTACGAGGATCGGACAGTTGTTCGTGTCTGCGAAAGCATCGGCACCGATCGTCGGCGGAGTCTGGCTCAGAACCGTGATCGACTGCAGGCTAGTGCAACCCTTGAAGGCATTGGCGCCAATCTCCGTGATATTCGCCGGGATCGTAATGGCAGTCAACTCGGTACAGCCCGTGAAAACGCCATCCTCGATCTTCGTCAAGCCCGTGAAGTATTTGATCTCGTCGAAAGATGTGATCCCTGTCCCTGCGAAAACGCTTACCAGTTCCCCTTCGGCACGCGTAAGCGCCTCGTCCACCAGGAAGGAATGCACCGCGGCCGCCTCCTTATAGGAAAGTTCCCCGTTTTTGCCCGTATCGAAATAGCGCACCACGATCTCCTTCACCTTCGCATCCTTGAAGCTTATATTTTCATCCGTGTCCGGGACGTAGGTTGCACCCTCGTCCGCATTCCGGACTTCGCCGTAGATGCTCCGCTTGATCGTCACGGTTTTGGAGAAGGTCTTTTGAGCCACCGTATTCCCCTTGAAAAAAGAAAGTTTGAAGCCCTTCTCCAGGGTGCCGGGAAGCGCAACGATATAGTACCAGACCCCGTCTGCTTCCAGCGTCTTGCCTTCCGGGGCCGCCAGGGTGACGGTCGTGCTGCCGTCGAATACTTCCTGTATCACCGGACGGTCCTCCTGGAAAGCAAGTTTTACCTTGCCAGCCAGAATTTCGCCGTTCAGGCCTTCGAAAACGACTTTCTGGATTCCGTCTTCCTTCAGGGTGAAGCAAACGCCGCCACCCACATTATAGAATTGCAAAGAGGCCGTCGTCGTGCGAGCCACCGACAGGTTCATGCCTTGAGCGAACGACATGCTACGAGCTGTTTGTACGGCGGGGAGTTCGGCGGTCAACGTTTCTCCGCCCAGGGCGGCTTCGTCCGAAAAAGGATAAACCGCCCACAGGGGCGAGCCCTCGGTCCAGGCTCCGCCCAGAGATCCCGTGAATTCCGTTGTCGAAGCAGGGCCGTCCAGATCAGAGACGAACCTCCCTGACGCCGTCCCGGCGAACACCTTGATCTCATCGCCCTTCTCCCAGAAAACATCGCCGGCGCCGGCGACCAGCGTTCTCGTGCCAGCCGACTGCTCCGTCGTTGCCGTCAGAGACAACTTTCCAACCTGCATTACAAGTTCCTCCTGGAGATCTTTACAGGCTGTCAAGGCCAGGACTACGCCCAAAATGGCCCATGCAAACTTTTTCATTCTGCGGTCCTCCCTCACTTTAATTCCAATTCTCAAATCCAATGCCCTCGTTGCCGCCCGGGAGCGGACTCTCGCAAAGGACATTTTCAACTTCGAAAGAAAGAGGCTGCGCCTGCGGTGGGATATACGACTCCGCAGAATGGGAAGAAAAGGTCTTCATGCTGAAACGGTATCGGTTGATGATAACTGTTTACAAAGATGGAAAAACAATCCCAATAAGACAAGATTGATCCTCCTTAGAAGATGCTTTATGCCAGCAGGTTGGTGACAAAGATGGTCAGGATCACCAGCGGAGCGACATAGCGGATCAGGAAATAGACGGCTCGGAAGACGCGGACGCTGCCACGCAGGGAGCCGCCGTTGGTAAACTCGTTCCAGACCGTTTCCCGTTTCATCTTCCATCCCACAAACAACACAAACAGCAAACTGCCGAAAGTCATCAAGTAGTCGGAAGTCAGCGTGTCGCAGAAATCAAAGATCGTCTTCCCGAGGATCTTGACGCCGGAAAGGGGCCCGAAAGACAGGGAACAGAGCGCTCCCAGCAGCCACGTGGCCCCGAAGATCAGCACCGTTGCCTTCCCGCGGGACATCCCCCGCTCTTCTACGACATAAGCCACGCCAACTTCGCACATGGAGATCGAAGAAGTCAGCGCTGCGATCACGATCGTCAGGAAAAACAGGATGGACACACCCCGGCTGAGCCAAGGCGCCGCCACCCCCATCTTGGCAAAGATATACGGCAGCGTCTCAAAGATCAGCCCCGGACCCGCGCCCGGCTGGATTCCCGCCGCAAACACCGCCGGCATGATGGCAAAGCCCGCGATCAGCGCAAAAAGCAGGTCAAACACCGCCGTCCCTACCCCGGAGCGGAAGAGATTCTCTTCCCGTTTCATATAAGACGAATAGGTCAGGATCGTGCCCACGCCCAGCGATAGCGAGAAAAAGCTCTGCCCCATTGCCGAGGCCACGACCGACGGCGTGATCTTGGAAAAATCTGGCTTCAGCATATAGCGTACTCCCTCTCCCGATCCGGGCAGCGTCAAGGCATAGATCATGATGATGACGATCAGCACGAACAGGACCGGCAGGGAGATGCGGTTGAAACGTTCTATGCCCGATTTCACGCCCGCCGACACGACCCCTGCCGTCAGCAGGAGGAAAAGCGTATGACAGATCAGCGGCGCCCAAGGCTGGACGATAAACTCGCCGAACAAGGTCGAAATATCATCGCCGAAGCCACTCCCGGAAGCCTTGAGCAGGTACTCGATGGACCAGCCACCGACCACGCTATAATACGACAAGATGATCAGCGGAGAGACTACGGTCAGGATGCCCAGCCATTTCCACCGGGTCCCGGGCGAGAGTTTCTCCATGGCACCGAAGGTGTTGGCATGCGTCGCCCGCCCGATGATGGACTCCGAAAGCAAGATGGGAAGCGAGAGGAAAAAGGCGGCGAGCAGATAGATGATGATGAACGCAGCACCGCCGTTCTGCCCCACCATATAGGGGAAACGCCAAATGTTGCCGAGGCCGATTGCTGACCCCGCCATCGCCATCACCGCCGCGCTGCGACTGCCGAAATGCTCTCTGCCCCCTTTCGCCATCTTTTACAAGATAAAGTTGGTTATGAAGATCGCCAACACGCTGATCGGCGCCACCCACTTGATCAAGAAATAGATCACGCCGAAGAGGCGGTCATTGAGCTTTTTGCGGCCGCCGTTGGTGATCTCATCCCAGACGTCTTTCTTCTTCATCACAAACCCCACGAAGACGACCACCGTGAAGGCCATCAGCAGAAGCAGGACATTGGAAGCAAACCAGTCGAAGAGATCGAAGATATTCTTCCCCACCAGCTGGATGCCGCTCAACGGCCCGAACGACAACGAGCACACGACTCCCACCGCCCCGCAGGCAAGGAAAACCAGCAGGCTGGCCCTTGGCCGTTTCATCCCGAAACGCTCATGGAGGAACGCCACGCCCACCTCGACCAGCGAGATCACGGAAGTCATGGCCGCTACGATGATGGCCAGGAAAAACAGGATCGAAACGATGGCGCTCAGCACCGGCCATTTCACGCCCATCGAGGAAAAAATGAACGGCACGCTCTGGAAGATCAGGCCCGGACCCGCCCCCGGCTCAATGCCCGCGGCAAAGACAGCCGGCATGATAGCCAAGCCGGCCAGCAGAGCAAACAGCAGATCAAAGATCGCCGTCCCAGCGCTGGACACGACTAGGTTTTCATCAGACTTGATATAAGACCCATAGGTAACAATCGCCCCCATGCCCAGCGAGAGGGAGAAGAAACTCTGCCCCATCGCATAGACAAAAGTCTTGACATTGAGATCGCCCCGCTCCGGGCGGAACAGGTACTCGACGCCCGCCGAAGCCCCAGGCAGGGACAAGGAATAGACGATCAGCAGAATGATCAGCACAAACAAGGCCGGGATGGTCAGCCGGCTGAAACGCTCGATCCCGGACTTCACACCCCGTGCCACGATCCAGACACAAGTCGCCAGGAACAGCAAGTGCATCAAAATCGGCATCCAAACCGAAGTAATGAAGCTGCCGAAAAGCCCCTCGACCGCCTCGGGAGAGGATTTGACAAAGTCAAAAGCAAAACTCTTGAACAAGTAATACAGCGACCATCCCCCGATCACACTGTAATAGCACAGGATAAACAGCGGGATGAAAACCGACATCAGCCCCACCCATCTCCAGCGCTTCTTGTGGCGGGGATCCATCGCAGACATAGCGCCGAAGGCGCTGGTGCGGCTCCGACGCCCGAGCGTCACTTCTGCGATAAACACCGGCAGGGAGATCAGCAGCGTCGCGACGATATAAGAAATGACAAAGACCGCCCCGCCGTGCTCCCCGACCATGTAGGGGAAGCGCCAGATATTGCCGAGACCGATCGCCGAGCCGGCCATGGCATAGATCACAGCCCTCCGGCTGCCAAAATGTTCTCTTTCTTTCATAGGTTGTCAAGTTCGTTCGCCGCGGGTCGGCTACTGTCGTTTTTTATAGACGACAAATTCAAAGCTGTACCCGGTCTCCTCGTCCACCGCCGTCTCTGAGATCGAAGCCTTATACCAGATCTCCGGATCGATCTCCGGGAAGAAGGCATCCGCACCCTCCACGACCGTGTGGACGTGCGTGATATAGAGCGTATCCATCTGGTCGAGAGCTGCGCGATAGACCGAGGCTCCGCCCATGATGAAACACTTCTCGGCCGGCTCAGCAGCCGCGAAAGCCTCCTCGAAAGAATAGACGCAAGTCACCTCCGGGATCGGATCACCACCCGCATTGAGCACGATGTTTTTCCGACCCTTCAGCGGCCGGAACGGCAGCGAGAAGTAAGTCGTGCGGCCCATAATCACCGGATAACCGTGGGTGACCTTCTTGAAATACTTGAGATCCTCGGAAATGTGCCAGGGAAGCTGGCCTTTGACTCCGATTCCGTTGTTGTCCGCAATTGCGACGATAAGACACTTTTCCATATGGCGACGGGGATATTAGTTATACGGCGACAGGGGCCTTGATGGCCGGCCAGGGATCGTAATCCACCAGTTCGAAGTCTTCATACCGGAAGGCGAACAGGTCTTTTACGTCCGGATTGATCTTCATTTTGGGCAGGGGACGGGGCGTGCGAGAAAGCTGGAGGTCCGCCTGCTCCGTATGATTAAGGTATAGATGGGTGTCACCTGTGGTGTGGATGAATTCGCCGGGCTGCAGGCCGCAGACCTGGGCTATCATCATCGTCAGCAGGGCGTAAGAGGCGATGTTGAACGGGACGCCGAGGAAAGTGTCGGCGCTACGCTGATACAGTTGGCAGGATAGCTTTCCTTCCGCAACATAGAATTGGAACAGGCAGTGGCAGGGCGGCAGGGCCATCCGGTCCACGTCACCGGGATTCCAGGCGCACACCAGCATCCGGCGGGAGTTGGGGTTGTGCCGGATCGTCTCCACGACCTGTGCGAGCTGATCAACCTTGCGTCCATCCGTCGTCTCCCAACTGCGCCACTGGTGGCCATAGACCGGTCCCAAGTCTCCGTTCTCGTCAGCCCACTCATCCCAGATCGAGACTTTGTGGTCCTGGAGAAACTTGACATTGGTATCTCCGGCGATAAACCATAGCAACTCATAGATAATGGACTTGAGGTGGACCTTCTTGGTCGTCAGCAGTGGAAAGCCTTCGCTCAGGTCATAACGGCTCTGCCAGCCAAAAACACTCCGCGTCCCGACCCCGGTGCGATCTTGCTTGATCACGCCGGTCTCTCGTACGGCCCGAAGCATGTCCAGATACTGTTTCATATCGTATTACATTATATTATTATCAATAAACGATGCCGTCGCGGCGGGGGTTGCATCTTTCATCACGATCCGCTTGTCGGCATCCAAAATATAGATCGACGGGATGGCCCGCACATAATAGATGCGGTCTGCGCGGATCACACCGGCCGGATCATAGCCATTGACCCAGTGGGCAGGTAACTGACCGGCGCGCTCCTGCCAGGCTGGAATGTCCTCATCAATATAGATGCCCAGGATCCGCAGCCGGCCGGAGGCTACCAGCGCCCGAACTACCTCCCCCTCAAAGACCGACACCACCTCTTCACAGGCCTGACAGCCCGGATTTACGAAGAGCAGAACCGTCCAAGGGGCCTTTTCCCCATAGAGCGTGTGGCTGCGCCCGCCGGCATCCAGGAAACGGAAATCGGCCGCCTTCATCCCCGGACGGTTGGTCGCACAGACCACGGCCGCATGGGCGTAACGGGTGCGCAGCGTCTCCTTGGCAAAGGGTGATACCGCCAATTTGGACACGAAAGGAAGGAACAGCTCCTCGCTCCGGATCTCAGAGTTGGGGTCAAAAAGATAATACTCCACGGCATCCGACATCCAATCAAAGACGTTGGATGTCGTATCGGCCGCCTGATAGCGCTCCAACTGATCGAAGAAAGCAGACATGACCGCCCCGGCCCGTTCCGGATCCCCGTTCTCCAAGATCGAAAGGAAAGAAGCCAATTGGGAAGCCAGCAGGCGGTCGTTGACGCCCCCGATGTGGGTCGAATCGCAGAAATACTGTTTTGTCGTGTCCAGAAACGCGTCCCAGAAATGGTCCAGCACGAAATCTCCCAACTCCTCCTGCGGAAGCATAGACGGGATTTGCACTTCTGGGAAACTCCGCGTCGGCAGGGTCTCCGTCCGGCCGCCATGGTGACAGGCGGTCGAGACCAGCAGCCAAAGCACTGCCGTCAAGATCAGGAACCATCTATTTTTTGCCGCCATCCGAGACCAGGACCTGGGAAATATTGATGATGAAGTCGCCGATGCGCTCCAGCTCGGAGATAATATCCATATAGAAGACGCCGGCAGGGTAGTTGTACTTGGCTTTCTCGAGGTTGACGATATGCTCCTCGCGCAAGGTGTTGCGATACTCGTTGATAGCGCGCTCTGCATCAGAAGCGTTGGAGATATCCGTCAAGGGCGTCGTCAGCGCAAGGGTCAAATTGGACATCATCGCCTGGTAAGCGACCTCCACCAGATCGAGCATCCGATGCAGTTTCTCCATCATGGCCTCGTCAAAAGCCCGATCATGGACCCGGGCGCGGGTCAGCATCCGGCTGATCGCTTCTCCGGAATCACCCAGACTCTCCATCTCACCGATGATCTTGTACATACCCTTGATCTTGGCGGCTGAGGTATCACTGATCTCGCCTTTGGTCACCTCATTGAGGTAGCTGGCGATCTCATATTCGATACGGTCCGTGATCTCCTCATATTTGACCAGTTCGTCGATTTTTTCGTTCTCCACATCCGTCATGTGGGCATCGATCGCCTCCCGGATATGTTCAAAGCCCTTATAGCAAATCCGGCCGAAGTTGACGATCTCCTGCCGCGCCTCGTTGATCGACAGTTCTGCGGTGCCCAGCGGACCACCGGAGATATATTTGAGCCGGTAGCTTTCCTTCTCGCCTTCCTGGCTCGGAACGAGGAGTTTGACGATCTTCTCGATCGTCGGGATGAACCAGATCAAGATCATCGTGTTGATGACGTTGAAGAGCGTGTGGAGCGTTGCCACGACATAGGGAAGCGAGGCAACCAGGGCATCCCGTGTCGCCTGGTCCGCCGTATCCATGTCCGTCAAAACGGGATTCGGGAAGCCGAAGGCTGTCACGATCCGGCCGATCAAACGCAGGAAAAAGGGGAAGATCGCCGTCACCCAGACCACGCCGAAGACATTGAAGAGCATGTGGGCCCGGGCTGTCCGTTTTGCGGACACGTTGGCGACCGACGCTGCGATATTGGACGTGATCGTCGTGCCGATGTTCTCTCCCAGCACCATGGCCGCTGCCATGTAGAAGGGGATAACGCCCAGCGCAACCAAGGCCATCGTCAGGGCCATTGTCGCGGCGGAGGACTGCATCATCAACGTCATGGCAGCGCCGATAACCATGAACAACAGCACCGAACCCATCGGCGCATCCAGATAATAAGGGCCGAAGCCGGTCAGCGGGCGCAGGAAATTCTTGACCGCGTCGCTGGCCAGGATCCCGGTAGAGGTCTCTTTGAGCGTGGACAGGCCCAGGAAGAGGAGGGCGAAACCCATCAGGAACTCACCGAAGTTCTTCCACTGTTTCTTCTTGGAAGAGAAGCAAAGGAAGGCAAAGAACATCAGCGGGATGGAAATCATTCCCAGGCTGAAACTGCTGCCGCCGAAAGAGAGGGCAAAAATCCATGCCGTCACGGTCGTACCGATATTGGCACCCATGATCACGCCGATGGCGTTGGAGAGCGCCAGCAAGCCGGCATTCACGAAGCTGACCAACATCAACGTAGTCGCGGTCGAAGACTGCACCAGGGCCGTCACCACGATACCGGTCAGGACACATTTGAACTTCGTAGAGGTCATCGACGCCATGAAGGCGCGCAATTTCTCCCCGGCCATCTTCTGCAAGCCGCCGCTCATCAGAGACATACCGTAGAGGAACATGCCCAAGCAACCGAGCAACGTGAGGATCTGTAGGACTGTATTCATCGATGAAATGTTTGTATCAGGCGCAAAATCCCTCAAAGATAACAATTTTTGCGTAGATTTGTGGTATGAAAAGGGGCTGGGCGATCCTATTCTGCTGTTTTTTGCTCGCGGCACTGCCGGCGCGGGCACAGTTCTTTTCGGCCGGGACCGATCCAGGCTCTGTCCGCTGGTCCCAGATCCGCACCGACAACTACCGCATCATCTACCCGCGAGGGACAGATTCCCTGGCCCGGGCCTATGCCCTCAGCCTACAGCGCCAATATCCACGGATCGGCCGTTCCTTGGGCTACGCACCTTCCGAGCTATGCTCCCAGCCCATGCCGGTCATCCTGCATCCCTTCACCTCCTACGGCAACGGCATGGTGATGTGGGCGCCGCGCCGCATGGAGCTCTATACCCTCGGAGACCCGGCAGACCCAGACCCGATGCCGTGGCTCCTCAACCTGACCACCCACGAACCGCGGCATGCCTCCCAGCTCCAGTTCGGGCGACGCTGGCCTTATAAAGGCCTCCGCTTCTTGACCGGAGACCTTTCGGACGTTGCCTGGTGGTCGATCTATACCGGGATCGCTTTTTCCGAAGGAGACGCCGTCGTAGCCGAGACCGCGCTGACAGAGTTCGGCCGGGGCCGGACATCCGACTTCCTTGAATATGTCCGCGTCGCCTTCGACGAAGGGGACTGGCGCGACTACTATCGCTGGCGCTACGGCTCTCTCAAACTCTATACGCCCGACCACTACCGCGCCGGCTATCTGCTGGCCGCAGGACTTCGCACCATCTGGGATGAGCCCCGTTTCCTCAACCGTTACCATGAGAACCTGTTCTCCCGCAAGTTGCCGATCCCCTTTTTCAATATGCCCTATACGATTCGGCAGGTGACCGGACAGTCGTTCCACGAGGCTTTCGACACGATTTCGCGGGACTTTCAGGCAATCTGGGCCGCCAATGATTCGCTGCGCGCTCCTTTCGTTTCGGGTCAGGCGCTGACAGCCCCAACGCGTCGCTATACCGCCTACCGGGGCGCCGTTTCCGTCGGCGAGGACATTTATGCCGTGGAAACGGGCCTGGAGCGGGCCACTCGGCTGGTCCGGATCGGGTCGGACGGTAGCGTAGAGCACCTGGGGCCCTTTGCCGCCTCGGCTTCCGACTTGCGCTATGCGGACGGGTGTCTCTATTGGAGCGAGGAGCGGCGGGATCCCCGCTGGGAACTGGCCGGAACTTCCGTAATCCGGGCGATGGACCTCGCTTCCGGGCGGAAACAGACCCTGCTGCGCGGCGGCCGGTACTACAATCCGGCCCCGTCTGAGGATGGAGAGCACGTGGCGGCGATGGAGTTCCCGGCTGACGGAAGCTACCGGATTCTGATCTTGAATGCCCGTTCCGGAGCCGTGGAGACGGTGCTGGCAGTCCCTTCCGGCTTACAGCCGGCCCAAGGAGCCTGGCTCAGGAATGCGCTCTATGTCAGCGGCGTCACGGATGAGGGCTTCGGAATCTATGAGGCAACCGCAAGTTGGCGTTGTGTCCTGCCCGGACGGGCCGTCAAGATCAAGCAGCTGCGCGCCCGGAACGGACAACTCTGGTTTGTCTGCGACAAGAACGGCGTCAACGAACTCTATGCCTGCGACCCCGCATCCGGAGCGCTGCAGCAGCAGACATCGCTGCGACACGGCGGATCCGACTTCGTCTGGTCTGCCGCCGGAGACAGCCTTCGCTACACAGAGCTTTCGACCTCGGGACGGCGATTCATGACCGCGCCCGTCTCCGCTTTTTCGCCCTTAGAGAGCGACTGGGACGCGATCTGGAAGCACCCGGTCGCGGAGAAGCTTTCCGCGCAAGAGCGGGCTTTGGCGGAACAAGATTCCGTTGCGAGGGTCGATCCCCCAGCCCTGTCGGATCCCCGGCCTTACCGCAAGGCCGCCCATCTGCTGCGTTTCCACACCTGGGTGCCGCTCTATGTGGACTACGATGCGGTCTCCAACCTGAGTTTCAGCACCCTCTACGATGCGGCCACCCTCGGTGCGACCGCTTTCTTCCAGAATGACCTCGCCACGGCCACCGGCAGCATTGGCTATTCCGCTTCGCGCAATGGGTCGAAAGGTTGGAATCACCTCCTGGACCTGCGTTTCAACTACACCGGCTGGTATCCGGTGATCGAATCTTCGCTGGTCCTGAGCTCGGAGGCGCCCTCCCGCTACCAGTTCACCCATTTGACGGACATTACCGGCAAGACGGCCGAGCAAATTGCGGCCGCACCGGGATCCGGACCGTCCCTTTCCTTCTCCACCCGTGTTTATGTCCCACTGGTATTCAACGGTGGGGGATGGAACCGGGGCTTTGTCCCGCAACTGCGCTATTCCATCAGCAACGGGCTTTTCGACGGGTCCCTCCACTTCGGGCATCGTTTCGGCTTGTTCCCGGCAAAAGACCGGAGTTTCGCCCTGACGGCGGTAGAGCCAGGTGCGGCGGTTTTCGTCCAGAATGTGACGGCCAGCGTGCGAGGCTATGCGATGTTGCCCACTGCGGCCTCCGGTGTTTATCCCCGTTGGGGGATCGGAGCGGAAATGGGCGCGGGGTTCCGACCTTCTTTGAGCCAGATTTATGACCCGGCCGTGTACGGATATCTCTACGGCTATGTGCCGGGAATCCTTCCGGAGCATGGATTGAAACTGACGGCTTTGGTGCAGGAACAATGGAGCCGGGGGCTGACTGCCGGAACGTCTGTCCGGCCGGCTTATGTGGGTGAGCAGCGGGTGGTGACCTACCCGCGGGGCTATGTCGCGACGGCTTCAACCCTGGGACGCTATCTGGCAGAACACTATCCCCTGCAGGCCAAGTGGACGGCTGATTACCTGATGGCGATCCTGCCTGTGGACTGGTCCGGTCTCGGTCCTGTGGCTTATGTCAAGAACTTTGAGCTGGGCTTGCATGGCGATGCCGCCCTCTTCGTTCCGGGCGCAGAAAGCCTGGACGGCAGTGCTGTTGCGACTGCCGGAAAGAACCCTGCCGGGGAAGGCAGTCGCAACAGCACTGCCGCCCAGGACAACGACCGAATGAGGTACGGTTCGCTGATGAGCGCCGGCGCCTCCCTCAGCGTACGCCTTGGCAACCTTCTTTGGGTCCCCTTCGACACCCGCATCGGCGCCACCTGGTCCTGTAACTTCGGTCCTTCCTACGACTCCTTCCGCGCCGAGGGCCTGAAGTTGCATCGCCACTATGTCGGCTTCCTCTTCTCCATCGACTACTGAGCCGCTCTACTCCGCTGTTCACGTCTGCGGGCCCCGGAAGGCCCCGCAGACGGCATCCGTGTGAACGACAGGGGGAATCTACCCCACCTGTTCACAGCAACCGACCCCTGACGCTCCCGCAGACGGCATCCGTGTGAACGACTGGGGGAATCCGCCCCACCTGTTCACAGCAACCGACCCCTGACGCCCCCGTAAGCCCTGGTGACGTGAACAGATTGGGAGACGAGGGCGACAACCAAGGCTCTTGACTCAAAAAAGAGACCGGCTCCTCGGAGCCGGTCTCTAAAAAATTGGTTGCGTTCAATCAATATTTGTTCTGCTCAATAGCGCCATCAGACTTGTCGATTTCATCCTGAGGGATCGGAATCGCATAGCGGCGGGAATTGGGCTCTAACGTATATTCGACCAGGCCTTCGCCCGTGAGGACCGAGGAGTTGTTGTACTTGTAGAAACGACGCTTGATCGTCACCTTGTTATCGGGATCCGTAGCATTGAGTCGCTTGAGATCATACCAGCGGATGGAGAATGGCATCTCACGACGACGCTCCTGAAGGACTTTCTTCAAGGCTACCGCAGGGCTGGATGCCGTCAGGTCCTGATAAACCGACTTCTCAATACGGTTCTTACGCAAGGCGTTGACCTGGGCCATCGCACCCTGTGCGTCTCCGCTGCGCGCCGCACACTCGGCCAAGATCAGGTGCATCTCAGCCACGGTGGGTCCGGCGATGATATCACCCATATACTGGATATAGCCGGGATAAAGGTTTGCGGAGGTTTTGTTGTTCAAAGTGGCGACACTCTGATTCTCCTGCATGAAATACTTGTAACGCAGATCGTTCTGCTTGTTGCCTCCCGGGCAATCTTCAGCATAAGTGTCCAACAGTTCCTGGGAAGGGATGTTCCAAGGAGATCCATTCTTCATCGACCGTGCATAGAAGAACTCCTTCCAGCCCACCAGGGACTCCAGGTTGGCTTCCATCTCGAAATACGTATCCAACTGGACCCAAATGTTCGTATAATAGATCCGCACCGTTTCCTGGGTGTCAGTCAACGTCACCGCACGGGAATAGGAGTTGTACGAAATCTCGTTCGGATCGTTATAGTCGATGAATTCGTCGAACTCACTCAGGGCAGCCTGGGCATATTTCTTGGCGTTCTCGTAGTCGGCCCGGTAGAGGTAGTAGCGGGCGGCAAAGGCTTTTACGGCACCCGTGGAACCCCTCCACGTGACATGCTTTCCATCCTTGCGGATGAAAGGTTTGGTGATCTTGAGGGCTTCTTGCAACTCGGCATCGATGAAATCCCAAGTCTCTTTCAAGCTGACGCGCGCCAGGCTTTCCTCAAAATTGGAGGTCTGCTTGAGCGTAACGCCCAGTTCGTCGCCGTTGCTGCCGTCGTAATAGAGAGTGTGCGCCAGGGCGAGATTGAAGTAACAGTGGGCACGCAGGAAATGGGCGTCGGCCTTGAGGAGGGCCTTCTGCTCGTCACTGCCTTCCGCTTTGTCCACGTTGTCCAGCACCAGGTTGGCATAATAGAGCTTGGTATATTCTGATCCCCAAGTGTGACTGCCGGTATCCGGGTTCTTGTCACCCCACAACATGTAGGGCAAGAGCGTAATCGTATAGCCGCGGGTATAGTTGTCCTGAACCAGGGGAAGGACGGCGAAGTCGTCACTGGAATACAGGACGTCATTCTGGCTCATCGTGATCTTGACCGGATAGACGCAATAGGAAGCAAGTACGGCATCCAGCTGCTCGACCGTCTTGATCGGCTTCATGGAGTTCTTGGAAGGTTCTTCACTGAGGAACTCATTCACCTTGGTGCAACCGTTCAGAAGGGTGGCGGCGGCACAGAGGGTCGCGAAAACAATATATTTCAGTTTCATAAGGCTTTCAAATTAGAAGTTGCACTTGACACCGAACAGATAGTACGCCTGGAGCGGGATGGAGCCGCGTTTGAACTCGGGATCCTCCTTCCATTTGTTGAAGTAGATATTGAACGGGTTGTTTGCCTGGACATAGAGTTTCAGGGCCGCAACGCCGAGCCAGTCTGTCGCACTCTTGGGCAGGTTGTACGCCACGTTGATCTCCTGCATACGGATGAAGGAGGCGTTGGTCGCAAGATAGGACATGAACGGATAGAAGTTGCTCCAGAAATCGTATGTGATATTGTTGTCGTTCTGGGGCAGCGGAATCATCTTCTGGGGATCGCAGTTTACGACTTCGCTGAGTTTGGCGTTCGGGATCATGCCGCCGTCAAGGGTCGGATAGTTGAACGACTCGCGCATGAACACATGGCCGAACTTGCCGGTTAAAATCATGGAAATGTCGAAGTCATACAGTTTCAGGGAGGTGCTGAAAGAAGCGTTCACCGGAGCAACCCGGGTGCCCACGTCATTGGAGATGTTCTCGGCATCGCCGGTCGGCCAAGCGGCCATCGTCTGACGCGTGCCGTCCTTGCCCAGGATCGTGGGCTGCATATCCGGATTGGCGTCGGTCCCGGAGTTGATGAGTCCGCCGTACTCATAGCACCACTGGGTGTTCATATCGTGTCCCTCCAGCCAGTTGTTAGTCGTATAGTACGAAGGATTGGCCTGGTACATGGTCAGATAGTAAGCCGTGGTGGGCTTGAGTTGGAGCGACTTGATCATATTCTTGTTGTAGGAGAACATCAAAGTTCCGTCCCAGACGATATCGCGTCCCCGGATCGGAACCGTGGAGCCGAGCTCAAACTCGATACCGTTGTTGGTGATTTCACCGTTGTTCAGCCGGATCTTGTTGGTACCCATGACTTTAGGCAGCGTGACATCCGCGATCAGGTCCAAAGAATGGCGACGATAGACATCAAACTTACCACGGAGCAGACCCTTCCAAACCTGGAAATCCACGCCGGCGTCGAAGGTGCGGGTGCGCTCCCAACGCAAGGTCGGGTTACCGTAACTGTTCATCATCTGCTGGCCATTATCCGGGCGACCCAGGATAGCCTCGCCCGTCACAACGCTCGGGGTCGGATAAGGCTGGAGCAAGGGCTGGAAGGTTGTGGTCTTGTCCACATTACCATTATGTCCGAAAGTGGCACGCAGGGTCAGAATGTCGAACACGGAATCGTGCATGAAGGCTTCCTTGGCGACCTGCCAGCTGGCACCGACGGACCAGAACGGAGCATAACGATACTTGGGATCATCCGTAATCAGGTTGGACGCATCCGTACGGACACTTCCAGAAAGAGTATACTTCCCGTCGAAGGTATAGGACGCGTTGGCGAAGGCGGAGAAGTAGCGGTCCGTCAGATAGCCGAATCCGTTCAGATGCGCGAAGGCCTGGGGATCCCCCTGCCAGTCGAGCAACTGGGTTTCGCCGGCACCGCCGTAGCCGTAGATCAGATCGCCCACGGAGAGCGTCTCGTCATTGTAGCCGTAGGTGCGGGGATAGGTCCAACTCTGGCTGACGCGGTCGATGGTCTCGATACCCGCGACGGCAGCCACCGCATGGCGGTCGGCAAAGGTGCGGTTGAGGTTGACCTGCGTACGCAGGGTCATAATGCCGATCTGGGAAGCGCTCTGGTCCAGGAAGCCGCCGGACGGAAGAATAGGAAGCACCTCTCCGGTCGTATGATTCCAACTGGTCGCCATGTTGACGGTGGAGCGCACCTCATAAGTCTGCTCCCCGTAGTAATTGTGCGTGCGACCGTTGACCAGTTCATATTGGGCCTTCGCATCCACGGTGAGGCCTTCGAGGATCTTGAAGGTCAGGCCTCCGTTGACACGGGCCAGCAGGCTGGTGGAGGTCAGGCTACGGTTCCGCTGCTCTTCAACCGGATTGAGAGTCCAGTCAGCGTACGGGAACTCGGACACGGGCACATTCTGTTTGATATAGGGCTCGAAGAAGAAGTCCCAATACCGTACATAGTCACCGTTATTGTCCATGAGCATCTCGTAAGGGGCGAGTCGGATCAGGCCCGAACTCGTGTTGCGGGAAATGCCGAAAGCGCTGTTGTCGTTCTTGGTGTAATTGAACTGTCCGCCCAGATTGAGGTCCAGCCACTTGAAGAGGGTGGTCTTGTTGCGGAATCCCACGCCGTACTTGCGGCTATTGTTATCCTTGTATATCTGATCGTCCTTTTGGTACAGCAAGGAAAGGACGGTACGGGAACGACGGGTTCCGATGTTGATATTCAAACTCTCCTGGTGGGTCGCGGCATTCTGAAGCAAGTACTTCCGGATCTGGTCAAAATTGTTCTGGCCGCGCAGGGCGCTGATCTTGCTATTTGCCTCCGCTTGAGAGATCAGCCCGTTGTGTGCGTCTGCGAGCAGGCGGTACACCGTCGTGCGGGGAACGATCGTAGAAGCGGATTCCACATCGGGAACACGTTCGTTGGCCCAGGCCTTGTTGAAGTTATTGACCTCAAAGTCAATGATATCATCCACTGAAGCGAAAGACTGGGCATAATCCAGGTTGAGTTTCGGGGAGACCCGATAGAATCCGGAATACTCCACGTTCACGACCGGCTTGTCTCCGGTAGCGGCCTTGGCGTTCTTCGTCGTGATGACGATAACGCCGTTGGCGGACTTGGCACCCCAGATGGAAGCGGCGGCCGCATCCTTCAAGACCGTAATATTCTCAACATCATTGGGGTTGATGGAATCAAAGGTGGCTTCCACCGGGAAGCCGTCGATGACGATGAGCGGCGGGGCCGACTGTGCAAACGTCGAAATGCCTCGAATCTGGAAAGTCGGATTACCATAGATATCCTGCGAATAGGCCAGGCCCGGCGCCGCACCGATCAAACGGCCGGCGATATCAGCCGCAGGCTTTTCAAGTTGCGCCTTGCTGACGACATCAAACGAACCTGTCGCCCGCTCCTTGGAGATCGTCTGGTAACCGGTTACGACGACGTCGTCCAGAGACTCCATGCTCTCAACGAGCGTTACATCGATGATGGCACGTTTACCGACCGGGACGGAGGCGTCCTCAAAGCCGATACAAGAGATGAGGAGAACGTCCGACTCCTTCGCAAGGATGGAATACTTGCCATCCAGGCTCGTCGAAGTTGCCGTCGTCGTCCCGCTGACAAAGACCGCTGCGCCAGGGACCGGATCCCCGTTGGCATCGCGGACTGTTCCGCTGACGCGGCTCTGTCCGAAGATCGGAAGAGTCAAAGCCAGACAGATCAATGAAACCAACAATTTCTTCATAAACATTAGGAATAAGATTAGTTTGTTGCAAATATACATGGTTTTTAATATTTTTGCAAGTTAGAAATTGAAAGCAGTCTTTGGACTATCCACCGTCCAACGTATTTGTTTTCATAAAAACTGAAAGCACCCGGAAAAAGTTGTTATTATTTATTTATAATTATTCAATCATGAAACGATTATTTTATCTTATTCCGCTCCTTCTCTTCGCCGTCGTCTCCTGCAAGACCCAGACGAACCAGTATTCCATCCAGGGAAAGACAACCTACGAAGACTGTGAAGGCAGCACGGTCTATCTCCGTTGCGGCGACATCTCAGACACCACCGTGGTAGCCGCAGACGGCACCTTCAGTTTCTCCGGAAAAATCGACGAACCCCAGGTCGGCGCCGTCCAGATCATGAACAGCTCGAAGCGAATGATGTACGCCTACCTGGTCCTCGAGCCGGGCACCATTCAGATGGAAATCTCCCCGCGGAGCACCGTCACCGGCACCCCTCTCAACGAGGCGATGACCGCCTATGAACTTCGCAAGCGAGACCGTGCCGACGAACGGCGCGCCGCGCTCAAAGCCGTCCAGGATGATGAATCGCTGACGCCGGAGGAAGCGAACGACAAGAAAACGGCCATCTGGGACGAATACTACAAGGACGCCAACGTCCTCTATTCCGAAATCTTCGACGCGCATCGGGATGACGCCATCGGCGCCGATGCCCTGATGAACCTGGCCGAGACCCGCGAGCAGTTTGACTCCCTGTATAACCTTGCCGGAGAGAAGGCCAAAAAGTATCCCCGTATCTTGAAGGAACTGGCCCGCTACGCCCAACTGGACAAAACCGCGGCCGGCGCCATGTTCACCGACTTCACGATCGACAATGGCAATCCGGATGGAAGCCCCGTCAAGTTCTCCGACTATGTCGGCAAAGGAAAGTATGTGCTCGTGGACTTCTGGGCCAGCTGGTGCGGCCCCTGCAAAGCCGAAATGCCCAACCTCAAAAAGGTTTATGAGCAGTATAAGGGCGACCAGTTCGAGCTTGTCGGCGTTGCCGTCTGGGACAAGCGGGAGGATACAGAAAAGGCGATCCCCGAACTGGGAATCACCTGGCCGGTTATCTTTGATGCACAGAAGGTCCCGACAGACATCTATGGCATCAACGGCATCCCGCACATCATCCTCTTCGGTCCCGATGGAAAGATCCTGGCACGGGAACTGCGCGGGGAGGAAATCGGCGCTGAGATCGCAAAATACCTCTAGTCCCTGCTATTTCCGCTTGTCAATCCATATCCAGAGGAGGTACATCAGTGCCCCCCAAGCCAGAAAGAGCAGGATCGCCAGCCAGAGGGGAAGGTGTGAGTCGTATGCGTCTGCGCGGACATATTTCTCAAACTCAGGAATGTCCGCATAGTAATAAGCGCCCGCTCCGAAATCCAGCCCCTCGACCAAGCCCAAACCCTGGGCCATGATCCAGAGAGCAAGCAACAAAACTGCCACGGCCAGGACGGCCGTGGCAATTTTTACTGCTTTCTTTCCACGCGGGCTCACGACTATTTGAACAAGGCCAGCTCCGGCACCGGGAAGACGACGCCGCTGAGCAGGAACCAGACAGCAAACAGAGTAAGGGCGATGTTGAACAACTGGCCGATAACATACAGCCAGAGTACTTTTCCGCCCTGCATCCGTTTGGCGATATCCTTAAAGTTGGTATCCAGGCCGATGCTGGTGAAGGCAAGGACAAACGCCCAGTTCTTGTACTGATCCAGGACCTTGTTGATCGCAGAGACCTGATCGCCGCCGAAGATGGGCTGGATGATGAAGGACGCAACCAGGGAGGCCACGAAGAAACCGATGATGAACTTCGGGAAACGACGCCAGATCTCGCCGGCACCGACTTTTTCCGCTCCGCTGTTGTCCACCCGTGTCGCGAAGAAGATGGCCACGAAGAAGGCGATGAAGCCGATCAGGATGTTCTGGATGGACTTCACTAGCACGGCCGCCTGTTCCGCCTCTGCGCCCAGGGCATTGCCGGCCAGCACCACGGCGCCGGTGGAATCCACCGTACCTCCAATCAGCGCACCGCCCATCAACTGGTTCATGCCGCAGGCCTTGATGATCATCGGCTCAAATACCATCATCAGGATCGTGAATATGATCGAGATGGAGATGGCGACCGACAAGTCGTCTTTCTTACATTTAGCCGCGGCGCCCGTCGCAATGGCGGCGGAAGTTCCGCAAACGCTCGTCGCAGAAGCGAGGGTGATGACCAGCGGTTTGTTGTCGATCTTGAAGACCTTGGTGCCCAGCCACCACATGAAGAGGATGACGATCGGCGTGACGATCCAAGCGATACCAAGGCCATAAAGGCCGAACTTGGCAATATTGGAGAAAAGGACAGAGAATCCCATGATCACGAGACCGGTCTTGATGTAGAACTCGGTCCGGACAGCCGGCTTGAGCCAGTCGGGAATACCGACGGTGTTGGAGACCAGCAGGCCGATGATCAAGGCCCAGAATGCCCACTCGAGATAGCGGTTGAGAGTAAACTCTGCGCTGACGAGACGAACGACCAGCGCCAGTACGAAGAGAGCGAGGAAGGCCGGGATAAATTTCTTGACCTTTTCGCCTTGGAGCTTGATACCGACGGAGAAGAGTACGCACAGGGTTACGACCGTGACCAACAATTTGCGCCAGAAGACCCATTGACCCAACTGCTGTCCCAGCGGAACGGCCTTGGTCGCCGCCTTTTCGCCCAGGCTCCAGGTGCTGAACTTCAGCGCGGAGAAGTCAAACCATCCGGTGAGGACCGCGACGCATCCGATCAAGATAACGATAAAGCCGATCCAACACGCAAGCCAGTCCTCTTTTTTCCAGAGGTCAGACCAGTTTGTTTTCTTTGTAGATCCCATATTTCAAAGGTTTGGTTATATACACATCCCATCGCCGAAACCCGGCGCATCGAAGACAAATATAGCATTTTTTCCTAACTTTGTCTTTGTTTGTCTACCTCCTCCCTTCACATCTTTCGCTGTCCCACCTGCGGGACGGCTTTCGACGTGCAACGTTACGACATGGTGAACGTCCGGGAAAACCCCGAACTCAAGGCCTCCGTTATCAGTGGTGAAATCTTTTTGCAAGAATGTCCGCGCTGC
>JAEEGL015740473.1_pt1 | contig 30264 bp, 21 predicted proteins | sample 9134231 | NCBI WGS metagenome assembly JAEEGL01 (sample SAMN16246548, study PRJNA631951) | gut metagenome | biome: gut microbiome; feature: rumen; material: fiber-attached | host: Bos | place: Iran: Karaj | collected 2018-10 | reverse complement strand
TTTATGAGTTATTGAAACAAAAGATGAATTTTCACTTAAGGAAATTATTGTAAAAATAATTTCTTGACTTGAAAAAAAATTATCCAAAGGATAAATATGTAATTCAGATTTTTTTTTTAATTTATTATGTTTTATTTTTCCGATTTTCATTGATATTTTTTTTTGAACATATTCAACAAAAATTTCAATAATATTTCCTTCTTTAAATTCAAGTTTATTATATTCAGGAATTGTAACATGATGAAATTTTTTCATTAATTCTAAATTTAAAATAAAATCCCAAATTTTTTCTTTAGAATTATTTATAATAATAGATTCATATTGATATAAAAATTGATTATTTTTTTTTAATAAATTTTCAAGAGCATCAATATATTCAATACATAATTTTTTACATCCTCGAATAATTTTATTTAAATTATTATTTTTCTTAAATCTTACATTTTTTAAATTTATTATAATTGTAAATAAAGTAGTATTATCAATAGTATTAGTTTTAAATAAAAAAATAACTTGAATATCAAAAGGTAATTCTATATTATTTATTAAAAAAATTAATCCTTTTGAAAAATTTAATTCTGAATATTCATCAATTTGATAATTTAAAGGAGAAAAAATAGGATAATTTGTTAATGAAGTTTTTATTGAAGTTTGATTAGTTATTTTTTCAAAATTATTTAGAGTTATTATATTATATATTCTATCTATGTTTTCTGATAAAATATATGATGCTTCGTATTTTTTTGGAAATTTTATTTTTTTTATTTTTTCTTTTTCTACTTCTTCTACCATTAAATTTATATTTTTTTATTATTTTAGGATTATATAATCTCATTTTTTTTTAACGTTTTTTTCATTAGAATATTGTTAAATTATAGTTAATGATTGTTAATTTAATAATATTTTTTTTAATTTTGGAAACAAATGCTTTTTTCTTTTGTTTAAACGTATTTTTATTTTTCTTAAAATATCAAAAAATGATATAAATAATATTATTATGATAAAAAATATTTTATAAAATAATTATTGAAATATAAATTTATAATAAAATTATTTTCTTTTTTTTTAATTGTTATTTTCATTTTTTTTTCATTTTATTCTTCACTATAACTATTTTCTTTAATCTTATGTTTTATTTACGAATATCATTTTATAAAAAAAAGAACTAACTATTTTTTATATTTACATAAAATAGTTTTATGAAATTATTTAAACAAAAATAAACTTATTTTTTTTGAAAGACTGAATGATTTAATATTAGCAAAATCAAAATAGCTTGATTTATTGATGAGTAATAATAAAAATAAACGATTATTTAATCAAATAAAAGAAAATTAATATTATATTGTTACAAGATTTCCTCAGTCCATAATTTTTAAGTTCATTATTTTATAAATTTTGATATCAGAAAAAGAAAAGATTTATTACATTATTTTTATGGTAAAAATTGTTTTATGTTTAATAATCTTTATTTTAGTTTAACAGAAAAATTTAAATAATGAATAATATTTAACTTAACTTTATGAATGAAAAAACAAATAAAAAAAGAATAAAAATTAAAAATCTAAAATAAATGAAAATATTGTAAATTTATTATATATATCATGAGCCTTTACTCTTAAAAAATCAATTATTTTTTCAAAGAATTTTATAGATTTAATAGTAATTAAAACCTGATAGAAATAATAAAAATATTTTAATTAAATTTATTTGGAAATTTTACTTTATATAGGTTAAAATGTTTTAAAAATATTTAATTCATTTTAAATATGATGACAAAATATAAATTTAAGTTTTGTTAATTATTTAATTTGAGAATACTGAATGCTAATAAATTAAAACAATTTTTTTATTTTTATTTATTTGGAAGATGAATTTATGCTTATATTTTTTTCTTTTTATTTTTGTTCTTTTATAATGTTAAAATTATTAGAATTTCATAATTTCTTTTGGAATTTATTTTTGAATTCAATATTATCAAGAAATTTAATTATATAATTTCTATTTGAGAAAATATTTGTTTTTTAAGGAAACTTTGAAAATGAAAATAAAATTTCTTTACTTATTAAATTCTCATATTTATTATTTTTTTTTCATTTATTTTTAAAAAATAAATTTGAGATAAATTTTTTTTCAATTTTGAAACAAATAATTAAATCTATTCTTATTGAATAATCTTTTTCCTTAATACATTGGAATTTAAATAATAATAAAACTCTTTTAATAAAAAATAAAAGTATATAAAATAAAATTTAGATAAATAATAAATAAAAGTAAAATTTCTTAAATAAAATAATATAAAAAATAATTAAAAAAAATATAAATAATTAATGGAAAATAAATTGGTCAAAGAAAATAATAATGAGAATGATAATAATAATAATGAAAATAAAAAAGAAGAAGTTCATTATTATTGTAGAAGGTCAAATCCTCCTTTATACGATTCTTCAGATGATGAATTATATGGAATAACAAAAGTAGAAAAAAAAAAGAAAACTAAAGGAAAAAACATTAAAGTTCAAAAATTTAAGAATGGAGATATAAGACAATATATTAAAATCATTAAAAAAAATAATACTTAATTTTATTTATATAGAAAAATAATATTTATTTTAAAAACAATAATAAAAATATTTCTAATTAAATCAAAGTGAAATACATAAATAATATTTTCAAAAAAAAAAAGCAAAATTCAATCAAAAAAGAAAAATTTTAAAAAAATTTAAATTTATATGTCTATTTATTCTTCAGGATTTTTTTTTAAATATGATTTTTTAACAATTAATAATTTTTTTCTTTTAATTAATTATGAAAATTTAATGTTTTCATTTTTAATTTCATTAAAAATTTCTTTTTCATTGTTTCATCAAAAAGGAAAAATTTTAAAGTAAATTAAAATAATAAAATACCTAAAGTCCAAATATAAATTTTGAAGAAGAAAATAGTTTTTTTTCATTATAATTTAAATTATTTTTTCATATCTTTTTTTAAAAAAATAATTATATAAAATAATAAATCCAAATAACAATAATTACTATTTATGAATAATATATTTTAAAAAAGTAATTATTAAATTTTAATATTATATATGTCTTTAAATATAACATTTAGAGAAAAATTTAAAAAAATCTAAAATTAAATGAGCTTTAATCATTTCAAAATTAGAAATTTATTATTATTATTTTCATTATATTAGATATAATTAACTTTATTATTTTTAATTGGAATAATAATAATATATGTTTTCATTTTTAGGTAATTTTCATTTCAATTTTTAAAAAAATATAAAACATTTAAATCACTTAAATTTAATTTATAAATATTAAATATTTTATCATTAACAGTTTCTTTTTCAAAAAAATTAAATTTTCATTTTCAAATATTTATATTATTTCATTAATTTAATTTTGGAAAGGAGTTCAATAAAAAATATGATAATCCTTATATTAAATATATTGAGATGGAAAGTAATTTATTATTAATTTATATATAAAATAAATTATTTATTATCATATATTTTTTATTAATGAGAGAAAGAGAAATTAAAAAAATTAAAGAAGAAAATAATATATATAAAAAATATTCTGATGGTGAAATTGAAGAATTAAAATTAGAATTTGACAATTATATTTCTTTAATAAATAGTATTGGTTTAGATTTAGAAAGTTTAAATAGAAAAAAGACTAAAATAAAATATAAGAAAAAAATAATATTAAAAGAAAGAGGTAAAACTTCAAATAAATCAAGTTCATCAGAAAATGAATAAAAAATATTTAAATAAGAGTTTAAAATATAATTTAAAAGAAAATATAATAAAAGAATATCCTTTTATTATTTAACCATAATTATATTAATTATTATTTAATATATTTTTCAATAACAATAATTTATTTAAAATATTTTTTCAAAATGATATTTGATATTAACCAAAATATTCGAACAAACAATATGATATCAAATTTAAAAAATAAATATACAAAAAGAATTTCTTTTGTAAATATACCTTTTAATACAACAATAAAAATCCTAAATGAAAATAATAAAAGTCAAAAAATAAATCAAAATAAATTTTTTTTTCGAAAAATTCAAAATCATATTTTACAAAAATATAATATTACAAAAAAGGAAATAAATAAATTTCAAATAAATAAAATTTTAACATTTAAAAATTGTCATTTAGTTTCTAAATTTAAAGATTGTTTAATAAGTGATTTTGTTGAAGAATTTTTAAGAAGGTTTTATAAAATAAAAGAAAGTAAAGAAAGAATTCCAAAATTTTCAGAATATTATAAAAATTATTTATTATTTTTTTGTAAACCAAAATTTAGTGATTTTTTTGCAAATAAAAAAATAGAATTTTATTTTGAAAGAAAAGGACAAATTTATTACATTCAAAATTATAAAAATAAAAAAAGAGAAATCAAAAAAGACAAAAATTTAATTGAAAATACAATTTTAGATTCTGTTGCTAGAGAAAATATAGAAAATATTTCTCAAGATAATATTTATAATATAAGCACAAGTGGAGATAATACTATTTATTTATCGAATGATTCTACTTTTTTAATTAATGGAAATAAATTTTTTAATGATGAAAATTCTTTTAGTTCTATTTTACATTGTTTTAATAATAAAAATAATATTAATGATAATAAAATAGAAAAAATCAATAAATTTAATTTTAGTAATTCTACTTTAGAAATTATTAAAAAAACAATAGAAAAAAAAAGTGATGAAATTAATAAAAATAAAGAAATTAAAACTCAAAATGTTAATGAGAAAAATACTTTTAAGAATCAAATTATAATTAAAAATCAAAATTTAACTAATACAAATAATAAAAAAATAAAAGAAACTTCAAATAATAAAGTTAATAATAATATAAATTTTAATAATAATATTTCAAGAAATAATATAACTCATTCAATATATAATAATAAACATAGTATTTTAAATTATAAATATTATCTGACTTTAGATTCAATGAGTTCTTCTTCAAATTTAAATAATATTGACAATATAAAAAATAATACTTTAAAAATAAAAAGTAATTTAAATAAAAAAAATATAGATATTGATTTAAAAGACTTTATTAAATTTACAATTCAATCTAATGATAATAATAATAATAATAAAAATAATAATAAAAATAATAATAATTTAAATAATAATAAAACTGTAAATTATATTAATAATTGTAATATAAAACATTTACATACTTTTTCTTCTCCTTTAATTAAAAATTTTAATATGAACATCGCAAATCATAATTTAAATTCTTCAAAAAAAAATAATATTAATTCAAGAAATAATATTTTAAAAAAATTAACAAATGATATGAATTTAAATAAAAATTCAAATTCAAATTTTGCTTTAACAATAACAAATGATTTTAATACTTTAAAAAATAAAAAATATATTTCATTATTAAATGACACTGAAAAATCAAAAAAGAAAAATCAAAAAATTTCTAAAACTAAAAGTATAAAAAAAGTTGATAAATGTTTTTCTCCTCAAGTAAAAAATAATAAAAATAATTGTTTTATTTCTCAGAAGAATATAAAAAATAATATATATGAAAAAAATATTAATTCAAATTATAAAAGTAAACTTTCTTTTCCAATTACTCAAAATTAATTTGTTTTTGTAAATTGATTATAAATTTATTTATTTATGAAATTTGTTGAAATGATATGTTGAATAAATAAATTTAATTTTTTAAAAAACTAAAATATTTATTTATTCTAAATAATATAGATTAATTCTATAATAAATTTAAAAGTATAAATATCTATTAAACAATATTAAAATATAAAAAAAAGAAAAAAAATGTTGAAATTTGTTTTAAGTTTATATATATTTATTTTCACTTTTTTACAAATGAAAATATTACAGAAATTTATTATAACTTATATATCATTTATTGAATTTCCTAAACATTCTTTAATATATTTTTCATTATGATTCACACATGAATGATTTTTTTTCTTTCTTCTTGAATTTTTTTCATTTTTTGAATTATTTTCAAAGTAATTATTATTTTTTTCTAAATAATTATTATTTCTATAAGCAAAAGAATTAGCATTTTCATCATCAAATAATTCATTATTTCCTAATTTTTTACAAATATTTAAATTTATCTTAAAATCTTTTTCAATATTAAAAGTCAAATTTTTCACTTTTTTTCTATTTTTTATTTTTTTTTCAATATTATTTTTATTATTATTATTATCATCAATATTATTATTTTCTTGTTTTAATTTTTCTAAAATAACTTTAGTATTAATTATATCATTTGTGATTTTTCTTAATTTTAATAAATTTTCTTTTATAGAATCTTTAATATTTTCAAATAAAATTTTTTTAGAAATTTCGGGTTCAATATATTTAAGTTTTTTTTGTGAACATAAAACTTTTTTATTTTTCAAAAAATGTAAATATTTTAAATCTTTTTCTCTTTCTTTTTCATTCAATTCATCCAAAGGAAAAAAAGTTAAACTCTTTCTTTTATATTTTGTTGTTGAAAAATCATAAACTTTATTAAACATTTCAAATTTTTTTTTAATATTTACTTCAAAATTTTCATTCGATTTATTATATAAATCTATTAATTTTTTTGAATTTATTCTTATTTGAAATTCCCTTTTAAAATTCATTATTATTTCTTTATTTATATATGAAAGTAATATACTTCTTGTTTTATTAGAAATATTATTTTTTATCATTTTTATTTTTTAATTATAATATTAAATAAATATATTTAACTTTGGTAATTGAAATTAATATTTTTTAAAAAATTTTATTTTATTTATTTTTAGTCTATATATTACTTTTTCCAAATTAAATTTGTTTTTATATTTATTTTTAAAAGACTGAGATTTATATTATAATTTAATAATAATTATTTTGAAAAAATTCACTTTTTCAATAATAAATTATTTTAAATTTAATTATATTATTGAGTCTATTGTAAAAAAACAGTTGTAATAAAATATTTAATATTTGATATTTAAATTTTCTATATATACTTTATATATTTTGAAAAAGAAAATCAGAAAACTAAAATATGAATTCAAAATTTAAAAATTAATTAATTAATTATTATATCATCAAATAAAAATTGTTAAAGAAAGGTTTTAATATTTTATTTGCTCAAAATATAAATATATAATAAAAATTTATAAATGGTATTTATGGAACTTAAATATAGAAAATAAAAATTTTCAAAAAAAAAACTAAAAACCCATGATAAAAAAATTTTAAAAATACTTTTTTTATCATTTTTGTTACTATCAAATAATCAATTAATACATTTCAACATTTTTAATAATTTATCTAAATTTTTATTAATAGTTTCAATTTTATCAATAATTTTAATTTTAACAACTATAAAATAGATAATTTCCAAAAGAATATTTCCTATTAAAAATCCTAACAAAATTAAAAAATGAGAATTAGTTTTTTTATCTAAATAATTAAAATAATAATTTCCTAAAAAGACTTTAAAAGGTCTATATAATTCTAAAGATTTAATAATAACAGAATAAAGATCTGAAGGATTATAATTAGGAATATAATTAGTATTATTATAATTAATAACTAATAATTTCATCATAGCATAAGTTAAATCATCTAAAAAATATTTTTCTCTTTTATATTTTAAAGAAGGAACAGTATTACAATAATTAATTAAAATATCTTCATAATTTAATTCAGTATGTTCTTTAAATATTGTAGAAAATCTTTCATCATTTATTTCTTCAAATAAAGTAGAACAATCCATTGAAAGAATATTTCTTGAATGTGAAAGTGCTTTTTCAAATTCTTTTAAACTTTTTTCTTTTTGAACTGTATCTTGAATAATATTTAATAAATCTACAAAAGGATTTTCACCTTTTCCTATTGTTTTATTATTATATATTGCCCATAATGTATTATAAAGTGCTTTTTCTGGAATTTTTATAAATTGATATAATTGAATTATTCCTAATTCTAAAAAAAATTGAAGACATGTATATGAACTTGTTTCTATTATTTTACATATATTTAATAATTTTGTAAAACTTTGACTTGATATTATTAAAAATATTATACTATATATTATATATAAGACTATTAAACTTATTAATATTACTATAAATGGATTTATTATAAATGAAAAATTATATTTTTTTTTTCTTATTTTTTGAATTTCATAATCTTCTTCTTCATGATTTTGATTTTGAATTTTATCTTTTTTACGTTTATTTTCTATTTTTATATTTTTATTTTTTTCAGATAGTTGATTAAATAATTTCATTGGATGTTGTTTATATAATTTCAATAATATTGAAATTATTTCTAATTTCTTATTTATATTATCAACATTTTCTTCATTTTTTAATAAAATTTCCATAGATTGTAATTTTTTATTAGAAATTTTAATAAAAGATTTAAAAAAATAAAGGCAAATTCCCATAATTAAAATATTAGAAGATATTAAAGCAAATATAAATAAAATAAGAGTTTTTTTATTAGTATTAATTTGATTATTAGCTTTTTCTTCAATAATTTTTTGTAAACTATAAAAATGATTTGAATATTCTAAATAACTAATCATAATTTCATAAATATAAATTTGAATAATTCCTAAATTTTCTAAATTTTGAGTATTAATCAACATTAAAGGTTTAAATTCTTCATTAACTATTAAAGGATAAATTTTTGCTGTTTGAAAATCTTCTGAATTAGAAGTTACCATTAATTTATTTATAAAACTTCCCATTAAATAATCAAAGGTTTCATCTGAAGTTTTATCATTTTTTAAAATATTATTTTCAAAAATTAAATGAATTTCACTTTTTTTTGAAGTTAAATAATTTCTTATTTCTTTATCATTTGATTTAGCAACTTTATCTTTTAATATTTTATAACTATCACTTAAATAAGATACTTTTAAATAATGTTCATATTGATTAAAAGTATAAATTTCAGAAAAACCAATTTCATTTAAATAATATTTCATTTCATGAACACATTTTTCTCCATTATTTTTAACATAACATAATAGAGAATAATAACCAAACATTGTATTTAAAATTAACATATTAAAAGTATAAACTGTTTTATAAAAGGAAATTTTATCTAAGAGAAGATTATTTAAATAATTTTCATAAATTAAAGTAAATATAGCAACCATAATAACTAATAAATTAAATATAATAATTATAATATTATTATTATATTTACTATAAGAAAGATTATTTTTTCTTTTATTTGATATACCAGTAATTCCATTTAAACCTTCTATTCTACTTGAAACTGAAGAAACTGAATTTGTATCAAAATTATTCAAAAGTGAAGAAATATTTTGTTCAGATAACACCTGATTATTATTATTTATACTATTTTCTTTTTCTAATTTTACTTTTGTATTTGATTCTATATATGTTCTTCTATTTTTGAATTTCTTAATTGAATATATTTTATATTCTTTTTGAAATGTTAATTCTTCATCTATTAATGAAAAAATATTTATAAATTGATATGATATATTTTTTACATTTTTATTTTGTAAATTTTTTATTTCTATTATTAAAGGATTTAAAATATCTAATTCTTCTTTACCACACATATTAGTTAATTTTTCAGTAATATTATAAATATATTGAGAATAAGCATTTAAATGGAAATAAATATTTTTTTTTTTGGAAACAAAAGAATTTAAATTTAAACTACATTGAAATTTTTCTAAAGTTTCAATAAAAAATTGATTAATAAAAAGTACATTTTTTAAAGATTGACTAGTTAAAATAATATTTTCTTGATTAGAAGAACAATCTTTTTCAGTAATTAATAAAGGTTCATTTCCTAATTGATAATAACCATCTAAATAAGCAATATCTTCTTTAATTTTAGGATAAATTTTGTACATATAAATAAATTGTTTTATATTTTCTTCATTATCGCAAATAAAAAATTTATATATTTGACTTTCAATATTTTGAACTTGAGTTTCATAATCATAATATAAATATTTTTTAGCAATATGAATAAATTGAGTAGGAAACATTTTACTTATATTACTTCCCCATAAAAAATTTAAATCTTTTCCTATTTTTATTATTTCTGTTCTCATTGTTTTTAATTCTAATTTAATTATTAAATGATTATCTGAATTATAATTTTTATCTAACATTTCTTCATAAATTGAAAATTCTTCATTTATTAAAATTGATGTTGGATCTTTTGTTATTCCTTGATTAAATATTGATTCTAATATTACTCTTAATAATAATTTTTGATATTCATCATTAGTTGATAATATTATATCATAATTTCTTTTTGAATTCTTATCAAATTCACATATTAAATTTGCTGTTTTTATATAATTTCTTGTTTTATTATAATGTCTTTTATTTATAAAATTCTGATATCCTTTTAAAAATTTTTTTGTAGATTTATATATTTTATAAAATGCATCATTACATATTAATAAATTTATATTATTTTGAAAAGAATATTGCTCACATAATAATTCATAAAAAAATTTTAAATCATAATATAAAATTAAATTAAATTTTTTTAATCTTATTAAAATTCTTCTCGTTTCAAATAATAAATAAAAATTATTTTGTTGATTTGTCATTAATTCAAGATAAATTTTACATATAATATAATAAAATAAATTAACATCTTTATCTAAAAGAATATTTTCACTGTCTTCTTTAAATTTATTAGCAATAAAATTCAAAAATAAATGTAATAAAATATTATTGTCTTTCATACTTTTAACTCCATTTTTATTATTAATATTATTAGTACTTTGATTTAAAGGAATTTTTTCATCTCTATTTTTAATTTTCATAGCAAAACAAATTTGATTTAATAAATCATTAAAATTTGAATGTTGATAATATTCACATAATAATTCAAATTTTTCTTGAGTTAATAAATTATTTTCAGGAGTAACAGGAGCTCTAATAACTTTTAATATTTTATTATATCTTATATAAAAAGTAATCACAAAAGAAGATAATAATGTTATGAATAAATATATATAATATAAATTAAAATTTTCTTTTATTGAAGGGAATATAAAATTTAATGTAAATAAAAGTAATAATAATATAAAAAACATTCCTTTTGAACAATTTACTAAATTAAAACAATTTGATGTTATAAATTTTAAAACTGAAGTTGAAATAATTAGAAATTCTAATATAATAAAAAAAGTTATCACTGAACAAGAAGTAATATTATGACAAAAGCAAATAGATAATTTAAATAATAAACAAAAATAATCTGCATAAAACATATATTTTCCATCATAAACATATTTATAATTTAAATCATATTTAATACTTAATCTAAAAGTATTAAAATATTGAATGTTCAAATAAAGAGTTATAGAAAACATTATTATTGTTATAATAGTAATATAATAATTATTTGATACCACCAAATATGTTATTATTACATCATATAAATAAATAGCTCCTGCTCTAAAAACAATATGATCATATAAATTAACAAAAAAAATTTTAAAATATAATGAAAATGAATTTATCTTTTTATATTTATCATCTTTTCTCTTTTTATCTAAAATTGAAAAAACAATGAAAAAAATGATATAAAGAAAAATTAAAGATAACATTGGAATAAGAATAGAAATCGGATATAATCGATTATTATCATTTATTGATTTTCTAAATATTTCATATAAATTTATTTTTTTAATGTAAGTAAGTGGTTTAACATTAATATTTTCCCAACAATATGAATTTTTAATATGATAATAATTTCTTAAAAGAAATGGAGCTTCCATAAAATCTATTATCATTGGATACATTTCTATTATTATGAAAAATATTAAAATGTAATTTTTTGTTAAACTATATTTTGCTAAATTTGAATAATAGAAGAATCTTGCTTCTTCCATTTTTTTATTTAAATATTATTTTCTCTTGTTATCAAAAGTTTTTTTTTCATTATTTAAATTCTTAATTTTTCTTAATAATAATAATATTAGATATAAATTAATAAATTAAGAATTTATTAAATCTATTTACAATCTTAATTTTTCTCAAATTATTTTTCATACATTTTATTATATTTTTTTCTATTATTTTCTATTAATTTTAAATTTTTTTAAATTTTTTTAAATTTTTTTTTTTTTTATTTTAATAATTATTGACTATATTTTTTCCTCATTGAGATAATTAAATTTTTATTGTCATTATAACTATTATTAGTAAAAACTTAAATATTAATATATATCAAATTCAATAATTAGATATATTTATTATCATCAATAAATATTATTATATTTGATTTTTTAAATTAAACAATATTTCTTTTTTTTATAAATAGTCATTTTATAAAAACCACTTTTTCCATTATAATTATTTGTATTTCTTCATTTTAATACTTGAGACAATTTATTTTTTTCTTTAACTTTTTATTTTTTAGAATCCGATTATTTTTTTCATTTTTTTTTTTCTTTTTTTATTTATTTATTTTTTTTATTTAATTTTCAAATTTTTAAAATAATAAATTTCAATTTAAAAAATGAAAGGTTTTAATTTTGATTATGAAGGAAGTAATATGTATAGAAAAGATAATGGAAATTACTTTGATAAAAGTATTAATGAAGAATTAAATGAAAAAATGAATAAAGAAGATTTTTCAATAAATTATCCTAATTTTATTAATTCAAATTCAAATTATTATCATGGCATTTATAATAATGATAATTATAATAACAATCATTATTATAAAAAAGAGACTGACAGTGAATGTAATATAAATAATAAAACAGATTTTTCTTTTAATTATAATAATAATTTAAATGAAATGAAAGGAAATAATGATTTTGAAAAAAGAATAATTTATTTAGAAAAAAAAGTAAATGAACTTGAAAAAATAATTAAAACATATGAAGAAGTTTTTAAAAAAAATATAAATTGTAATAATTATTATAATAATAATAATAATGATAATAATATAAATGAAATTAATTTAAAAATAAATAATTTAGCAAATCAAATAAAAAACATTCAAAATACTTATAAAAATTTTTCAAATACAATTGATATTCATAATATAAAAAAATTAAAAAATGAAAATAATAATTATGAAATAAATAAAATATTAGAACAAAATTCAAAAGATTTACAAATTATCACAAAAGATATAAAAGACTTTCATAAAATATATGATATTGATAAAACAAATATAAATAAAAATTTTGAAAATATTTTTAAAGATATAACATGTAATAAAGATAATATAGATAAATTAAATATTAAAATTTTAAGTATAATTGATATTTTTAATGAACAACCTTCTGAAGAAGAATTATTTATGAAAAATATTAGAGAGAATTAATTAAATATACTCTTTAGAACAATAATTTTTTTTCTTTTTAAACAAAAATATAAATTAAAAAAAAATATTATATTTATCTTTAATAATAATATATAATAATTAAAGAAATATATTGTAAATTAACTTTATATTCAGGAAAATTATAACAAAAAAATAAAGAAAATAAGATATAATGTAATAAAAATAATACAAAATGTATTTATATCTAATAATAAGAAATAATATTATTTATATGTTAAATTTAGATGAACATTTTGAAATAAATACTTTTGATTCTTTAATACTATTTCCTGATGAAGAATAGATAAAGAAAGAGATAAAAATAATTATTTATATATTTATAGGAAACTTAAGTTTAAAATAATATATATCAGTATACTCTTTTCATCTTTATTAACTTTTTAAATAAAAAAAATTTTAATTTTATAAAAATTTAATTTTTACAGTTGTTACTGATAAAATAAATCTTATTATAACTTTCAAAGATAAAAAAATTGTTTTCACATTCAAAATAAAAATATTATTTATAATAATTAAAAATTAAATTAAATTAAATGTCTTCAAAAATAATAATTATACTAATTTCTTTAATAAAACAATCATTATTAAAAACTCCAATATTTGTTTTTTCATTTTTTGAAAATGGATTAACTTCACCAAATAATTTAAATGAAAAAATGAAAGATATATTTAATCAAAAATGGGAAAATAAAAATAAATTAACTTCAATAGGAAGAAGAATGCAATATATATTAGGTTATAATAATTATAAAAAATATATTGAAAACAATTCTTTTCTTTCTTTAAAATTTAATCCTTTTGAAATTTATGTTTTATCTAAAAATAATAATAATAATATTGAAAGTGTTGAATGTCATTTACAAGGTTTTTATCCTTTAAATAATTTATTTTCTGAAAAAATATATTTGAATCAACAAAAAAAATCTAATCCTCCTATTAACATTTCTAAAAGTTTAAATTTAGAAATTCAAAAATTAAATAATTTAAATTCTCCTTTACCTGAATTTATGAATATTATTCCTTATCATATTTTTTATAATTTTGATTATGAAAATAAATTTATTGAATGTAATGAAAAAATAAATAAAATTAAAGAAAAGAATTTAGAAAATAACAACATTAAAAATTTAGTTTTTGAATTTAATTTATATTATAAAAATAGTTTTAATAAATTATTAAAAGAAAAAGGAGAATATTCTTTTATTTATATTATTAAAATTTGTGATAATTTTGTTATTGATTTAAATTATGGAATTGATTTATCTTTTATTGAAAAATATGGAATAAATAAAAACAATTTTTCAAATTTTTGTGAAAAAGTAAATAATGTTAAATATAATCACTATTATTTTGGAGATGAAAAAAATGAGATTAATAAAGTTGAAATTAGTCCTTTATTAAATGAAATATTAATTTATTTAAAAAATAAAATGAATAATTTAGAAAATGAAAATTTAAAAAAATTTATTTTATTTTCAGGAGATGACTTTACAATCAGTGGAATAGAAATATTTATTAATAAAGTTTTTAATAATAATATTTTTATTAATCCTATTTTTGCTTCTAATATTTATTTTGAAGTTTATAAAAAAGAAAATAATAATTCTTTAAATTATGAAAATTATGAAGTTAAATATATAATTAATGATAAATTAATTAGAACTTTTAATTTAAATGAATTTATTGAAAACATTGAAAATAATATTTGGAAAGAAGAAGAAATATTGAATTTTTGTGAAATTAAAATCAAAAAAATTGAATTTGATTCTTATAGTAAATTAAAAAATATTATTTGGATTTTAATAATAATTATTTTATTATTAACAATTTCTATTATTGTATTGTATGTAAAAATAAAAAAAAGAAAACCAGATAGATTAACAAAGTTAATTCATGAAGATTAAAAAATAATATTTAATAATTTATTTATTAATTTACAATAAAATGATTTTAAATTTTATTGATTTTATTATTAAAAAATGTAATAAATAGATTATATTAAATAATCTTCTTATAGAATATTATTTTCATTTTATAATTATTTTTAAATCTTAATATTAATTTATATTTAAATTAATTTTAAAATAGAATTTAAATAATTTATAATTATTATATTTTTTAAAATCAATTTTTTTTCAAAAAAACAGACATTAATTTAATATTTAATTAAAAAGTTTGAAACAAAATGTTTAATTTTTCAAATTCAATAAAAGAAGATTCAAAAAATTCAGATATATTTTTCAACTTTTTTGATTCTTTACAAGAACATCAAGATTTAGATTGCGATGAAGAAGAAATAAATTATTTATTAAAAGAAAATAATTTAACAAAAAAAAGAAAAAGAGAAGAAGATATTATGAAAAAAAAGGAAAAATTAAAAAAAAACGCAGAAAGTGCGAGAAAAGCAAGATTAAGGAAAAAAATATTATTAGAGTCTTTAATTGAAGAAAATAAAAAATTAAGGAATTTAATATATTTTTATCAAAAAGAAATTCAATTGTATATATGTAAAGAATGCAAAAAAAAATTAAATAAACCAGAATTGATGTTTAAAATAGAACAAAATAATAAAGAAAATAAAAATATCATAAGAAAAAAACCATTATTTTCAATTATTATTTCAATAATATTAATGCTTTTTCTTTTTTCATTTAATAATATAAATATTGCAAATGAAAAAAGAATTGTTAGAAATTTAGAGCAAAAAAATTATTTTGAAATTTCAAATAAAGAATTACAAAATATTAATTTAACATATAATAAATTATATATATCTTTTGGAGATTATTATTCTTTAATTTCAAAAAATTATTTTTTAAACGGAAAAAATTTAATTTTTTCAATGAAAAATGAAGGAACCAAATATATTAAAGAAGAAGATTTTGATTTTAATAAAATAAAAGATTGTAAACATTGTATAATTGAATTGAATAGAAATAATATTGAATATTCTCCTAGAATAAATAGATTTAAAATATATTTTTATCCTAAAACTATTATTACTCCTCAAGGATTAATTAATTATGTTAATAATATTGATGAAAAAGGAAATAAATATAAAACTTTTTTTGAAATTGATTGTTTAGGTATTGGATTTTCAGAAAATAGATTATATGAAAATAATATTGTCGAAAATTTATGAAAAAATACCATAAATTTTTGTTAAATCAATTAGATATTTATAAAAAAATAAGTGATAAATAAAAAATAATTATCTAATTAAAAATAATATTTTTCTTCTTATTTTTTTAAGAATTGAAACATTAATTTTAACATTAAAATATTAAGTTTCACTTTAAAATTTCTTTAATAAATATTATATTATTTATTTAATTTAATAATTTTTTATTCTTTCTTTGAAAATATATGAAAAATAATTATATATTATTGAAATTTATAAATAACAAATGTCAGAAAAAAAATTTTCGAAAGATTCAAGAATGAAATTAATTCAAAATGAAATAAAAGAAATAATAATAGAAAAATTTCTTTTAAAAATAATGAATCAAAATAAAGAAATAATAAAATTAAAAGAGAAATGTGAATATTTAGAAAAATTATCAATTAATTGTTTAAAAAAAATACTGAATAAAAAAAATAAAAATTATGAAAAAAAAAATATAAATTTATCGCCTTATTTAACTCCAAGAGATATAACTTTTAACAGTGACGTAGATTCAATAAATTTAATAAATAATTTTTGTCCTTTAATAGAATGTAAGAAAATAATATTTAAAAAGAAAGAAACTTTTAGTAATGATATTATTAAAAATAATAATAATAATAATCATAAAAACGATTTTTTAATTAAATTTAAAAGTCCTGAAATAAATTCTTCTTATTTAAAAAAACAAAATAAAAATTTAATTAATTGTTTAAGTGATATTAATAATAAGAAAAATAATAACAAAAATAATAAAAACATTTTTATGGAAATTTCAGAAACAAAAAAATCAAAAGAAAAATTAAAAAATAATAATAATTCAACAAAAAAATTAATTAATTTAAATAATATTTCAAATGATAATAATAATATTTTAAATAAAAATAATTATTTAAATAATAAAATTAAACATTCTTCTTCTTCTAAAAATTATTTAAATAATAGTATAGAAAAACAAAAAAAAAACATTAAAACTTTATCATATAATGAAAATTATAATATTCATTCAAGACATTTAAAAAAAAAACAATCTAAAAATTATTTAAATACTGAAAATTTATTTTTTAGTAAATCTCCTCAAACAATGAGAAATAATTTAATCAATGATTTTAGAAATTCTAGTATTGTTAAAATTACTCTTTCTCCTGAAAATTTATAATTTTTATTTAATAATTTTTTTTATTTTCTTTTTTTAATTATTTTATATATTTTTAATTCAAATATATTTTTAATCAAAGGAAATTATTATATTCTTATTTTTTTATATATATTAGTTTAGAGTTTAGGATAATATTTATTTTTAGTATATTTATTCATTTATTTGTTTATAATGAAAATAAAATATAAAGTTTTTTTAGTGAAAAGAAAATAATTATTTAAATTAAAATAATATAAATAAATATTTTATTTTTAAGTAAAGAAAAAAATTTAATTCTATCATTTAAAAATGTTAAAGTGAAATTTCTTATATAAAAAAAAAATCATTTATTTTTTCAATAGTAAAATAAAATTTAATTAATATTAGGATTTTTAGATATTTTGTAAACTAATTGACATTAAAACAATAATATAATTAAGGATTTTAATAAAAAGATGTAACTTTAGGTATATCCCACATTCCTAAAATAAGACTAAAAAATAATTTATGAAAAAAATATATCTTACCATTTTTCTTTTTTATAAAAATAATTAAAAATAAAAGGATAAATTACAATAACAAAAAAATTAAAAATTAAAATAAAATAAATTTTCCTATTTTCTCTAATATAAAACAAATTAATAATATTATAAATATTAAACAAAAAATAAGAAATATAACAAGATCTATTAGAAAAACTTTGATAAAATTTTCTAATTTCAGGCAAAAATTCAAAAAAATGAATTCCATATAAAATAATTCTAACTTTCATAACGATTTTATTATGTAAGAAAGTCATAATAAAAATTAATATCATATAAAAAATTTTGGTGAAAAGAGAAGAAGAATAATAAATATTAATATAATAATCAAAAGAAAAAAGAAATAAAATACAAAAAGTTAAATAATTCAATTTAATATAATTATAAAATTTTTTTTTAAAGAAAAATTGATTTTCATTTATTATTAAAGAAAAATATTTTGAAATAACTAAAATAGAATAACTAAAAGCTATTAAAATTTTTGTATTTTTATTTCCTTGTTTTCCATTAATTAAAATATAATATCCAACAGAAGACAAAATTATTGTTAAATCAATAAAATAAAAAATAAACGTATCATTTTCATTTTTTTGTAAATAAAAAGAAAGAGAATAAAATAAAATTAATGTATTAAAAATATTTAGAAATTCAACTAGAAATTTAAATAACATTTTCCCTGTTTTTTTCTTTGTTTGTAAATAAATAAATAATTCATTTAAATTTAATGGTAATAAATCATATGGTTTTTCTAACATTTGGTTATATAATTTTGGCCTTATTTCTATTGGAATTTTATGATAAATATATTCTATATTTTTTTGAGTATTCATTCTCAATTTATTTTAAAACAATCAATTTTATTAAATTTCTTTTTATAAGAAATAAAAATAAAAAATAAAAAAATTTAAGTTATATATAATCATATCATAAAGAATTTAAAAAGTAAAAAAAAATAATGAATTAATTTATTGATTTTATTTAAAATTAATATTAAAGGAATAATAAATTTTACTTAAATTTTAATTTTTTAATATTTAAAACAAAGAGAGGAAATCATTTAAAGTTTCAACTTTATAACCATCTTTAACAATCCCAAAAGCAATGCAAAAAATATTAATAATATATACAAGAAAATAAATAGCACCTAAAAAGAAGAAAATCTTTCTATATTTCTTATTATAATTAAAATCTTTTTTTAAAGAAAATTTATCATCTTTATCTTGATTTTTTTCTAATTCAAAATGAATTAAATGATAAAATACCCCAAAAATAATAAATAAAGATAAAATAAATATTATAATAAAATTATAATATTTTTCTAAATATAAATAATCAAATCCAATTGGAATAAAAATTGAAAAAAATAATGTTATTGATCTTTTTTTTTTTTCATGATTACATTGAATTATATTATCATTTATTTTTCTTTTTTCATTTTTTATATTTGCATATCCTTCAAAACAAATACAATTTATTTTATTATTATTTTCTATTGGAACTCCATGAAATGAACATATTTCATCTTTAAAATAATTTGGATGATTTAAATTTTGTAAATTTTGTGAAAATGCTATTAAAAAAAATATTATTTTTTTTCTCATTATTTTATTTTTATTTTTTTATTTTTTTTTATATAAATAACAAAATTTAAATCAAAAAAAATAAAAAAAAAATTTTTATATTAAATGAAAAGAAAATATGTTTTAAACAAAGTAAAATTATCAAATGTAGATATATTTGAAAATAGAATAAAAGAAAGAAAATTATTTGAAAATGAAAGTTCATTAAATTTGAAAATAAATTTAAATAAAACAAATAATTTTTTCAATTCAACATTATCAACTTTTCCTTCAACAAAGAGAACTGCTTTAACATCAAATAAAAAAAAAAAAACAAAAGGATTTATAAATATAAATAATAATGATTATTATTTAAAAACTAATAGTTGTTATTTAACAGAAACTAATTTAAAGAAAAAATTAACTCCTAATAAAAATGATTATCTTAGACTTTCTAATTCACAATCAAACAAAGAATTTTTTTTTAATGATAAAATTCTTTTACTAAGAAATTTTGAAGAAGAAAAAAAAAAAAATTTATTTTGTTTAAAAAAAAAATCAAAATATGAAATTAAATCGAATAAAATAAATAGAAAAAATGAAAGTAGTTTAGATTATATAAATAAAACAAGAGAAATAATATTATTAAATTATACTTCAAATATTAAAAAAGAAAGTTCTTATACTTTAAGAGAAACTTTTAAAAATAAAATTGAAGAATTAAATGAAAATTGTAAATCTTTTGAAAATGCAATTTGCTTTTCAAATAAAAATTTTTTTTCTACATTTAATGAATATGTTAAATTTTTATTAAGACAAAAAAAAATTGAAAAACAGTATAATAATAATTTATTAAGAAAAATATTTAAATTAAAAAATGAAAATTCTCTTTTAGAAAGTAAAATCAAAAAAAATCAAATTGATAAAAGTAATATTTTAAAATGGTTATATTTACAAATTTTAATTTTTGAAAAAAAATTAGTCATTCCTGATTATTATAAAAATATTATTGAACAAGATGAATATCATTTTAATTTAATGTTAGAAGAAAAAACAAAAAAAAATTCAGATTTAAATTTAATTAAAATAAAGAATACACAAAGACAATTTTTTTCAAATTTAATTACTAATAATAATAATAATAATAATAATTTAAAAAGAAAAAGTGAAAGTTTTTTTTATAAAAAAAAATTTGAAAGAATGGATTCAAGAAAGAAAATAGAAAATAATGTTAATAATATTAATAATGATAATGAGCCTTATTCTTATTTAAAAAATATTTCTAAGAAAGAAATGAAAAGAATTAGAGATTATAAATATTTTCTTAAATATTTAACTTATAATGATATTTTAGAACAATTTAAACAATATGAAAATGAAAGTTTAAATTTGTTAATTAAAAAAGAAAATATAATGTTTCAAATAAAAGAATTAGAAAAAGAGAAAAAACTTTATTTTATAGAAAATAAAGAAGAATTTGAATTATTAAATAATTCAATAGAAAAAAAAGAAAAAGAATTAAAATTATTAAAATTAAAAAATGAGAATTTAAAAAAAGAAAAAAATCAATTAGAAATAATAATAAAAAATCATAATATTAAAGAAGAAGATTATAATGTTAATATTCCATATAAAAAAAATAAAAGTAAACTTTATTTATATATTTATAATATTTATCAAATATGTTCACAAATAAATTTAAAAATAAATGAAGAAGAAATAAAAACAAATTTTAATAATCAAGAAGAAGAAATGATTTATTATTTAATTAAAATTGAATTATACATAAATTATCTTCTTTCAAAAAAGAAAAGTTATAAAAATGGAAATTTATTTTTTCAATATAAAGAAATTCAAAATAAAGTTGAAAAAAATCATAAAATTATTAATGCTAAAAAACAAAGAGAAAAGGAAAATTTAAGATTAGAAAAAGTAAAAAAAGAAATTGAAAATAGAAATAATAAAATTTATTTTTTGCCTAAAAAAAAATATGAAAAATATTATGCAATGGGAGTTAAAAAAGAAATGAATAAAAATAATAAAAGCAAAAGTAATGAAAAATTTAATTTCAGTGATTTAATATATTAATTTTTTATATTTTAAAATAAATTTTTATTTTTTTTATTATGATAAATAATGGAAATATTTTTTTGTCTATGAAATTTCGCGGTAAAAAATTTTCTTTTGAAAATAGAAGAAATTTAAACATCCAAATTGAAGAAAATATTTTAAGAAAAAGAAAAAATTTAATAAATGAAAAATTAATGAATAAAAGATTTAAAAATTGTGAAGAAATAAATTTAAAAGATATTGTAAATCAAATTCATAATGAAGAAAAAATTTTATTTGGTTTAAAAAATTTAAATAATTTAATTGAAAATAAGTATTTAAGTAAAGAAGAAATTTCTTTTATTTTAGAGAATATTTTTTATAGAATAATTGATATTTTATTTGAAAAACAATCAAAATTTATTTTTGAAAGTATTTATATTATTAATAAATTAATTTATCAATCAAATAAATTTTTATTTCCTTTAATAGAAGATTTTATTTTAGAAAAATTTGAAAAAATTATCGTTGCTAATAAAGAAGATAATAATTTTATAAATCAAATTCTAATCTTTTTAACTGAATTACTTTCAATTAAAAAAGAATATTTTAGAATAAATAAAAAAATATCAATTTTAAAATTAATTTTAGATGAAATTAAAAGAGATAAATTAAGAATTGATTTAAATATTTTTTTAAAATTTTTATATAATTTTATTAATCCTTTTCCGAATGATTATTTAAATTATTTATCAAATATTTTTAATTGGGTAATCAATTTATTTTTATCTGAAGAAGAAAGAAATAAACATGAAAATTATTTATATAAAATAATGATTTCTTTTTCAAAAAAAAAAGAAAATATTGATATAATTATTAATAAAGGTATAATAAATATAATAAAACATTTAATTTTAAAGAAAGAAAATAAAAAGAATGAATTTTATTTTTTATCTTTTTTACTTGATGGAACAATTGAACAAAAAAATAAAATTTTAGAATTAAATAACAATAATACCATTCTTCCTTTTATTAAAGAATTAGAAGAAATAAATTATGATAATGATAATTTATTATCTTTAATTCAATGTTTAACTTCTTTTATTCATTATAATAGTATTTATAGTGAAAAATATTTAAATAATGAAAAATTCATAAATTTAATCTTTCTCAGTTTTTCAAAATTTAAATCTAAATTTATTAAAAATGAAATTTTAGTTATGACTATTTATTTTTTTGAAAATAACAAAGAATTAACATATGAGAAATTAAAAGAAATAAATTTTATTAAAATATTAATTAAATATTTTCAAAATAAAATAAAGTCATCTTTCAAAAAAGAAATTAATGAATTAATTATAATAAATTCTTTAGAAATATTTAATTATTTTCTTCAATTTGAATCAAATAATTTAGAAATTAGTGAATCAAAATTAATTTTAGATATATTTAATTTTGAAAGTAATCTTAATACATTAATTTCTAATAAAAATGATTACATAAGTAATTTTTCACGTAATCTTTATATTAAGTATTATAATCAAAATGAAAATTATTTTCAACGAACAAATAATATTGATATGTCAATTGATAATTAAGTTTAATTAATATTATTTTATTTATATTAAATTTATAAATTATTAATTATTATAATTTCTTTTTTTAAAAAAAAATAAAAAAATTGATTTTTAATAATTATTGAGTGTTTATCATTTATCATATATTTTCATACTTTTATTTTTGAATTAATATCAGTATAATATTTAAATCATTGCTTTATTTTTTTAATATAAAAAATGAAAATTATCTTAAAAAACCATTTATTAATTTAAATAATAAAAATAAATAAATTTTTAAATTAAATTTATAATGTTCAATGACCAAATTATAAAAGAACAAGATGAACAATTAACAGAAATTCAAAATAGTGTTAAAAGAATAAAAGAAAATTCAAAAATTATACATGAAACAATAGATAATCAAAATATATATATTAAAGAAATAGATGAAGGAATTGATAAGAATAAAGAAAATATGAATTATGCAATGAATAAAATTGGAACTTTATTAAAAACTAAAAATAAAGGACAAATAAAATGTTTTTTAACATTAATTTGTATTTCGTTATTTCTTATTTTCTTACTTATTATATAAAAAAAAATAAATTTATATATTTTAAATTAAAAATGAATCTTAATAAATTAAAAAATAAAAAAAATATAAAAAAAATTTAAATAAATAAAAAAAATAACTTTTAAATTGAATTTATTTTAATATATTTACTATTATTATGTCATCAAATAATTCTTCAGAAGAAATAAAAGATTATGAAGATTATGAAAATTACGAAGCTTTAATAAATTATTTTGAAGTTCAAAAAATATTTTGTTATTTTTTTATTCCAATAATATTATTTTATATATCTCTTTTATGTTATATATTACATGTTCCATCAAATAATTCTCCAAAAAAAGAATTTATAAATTATCATATTTCAGAAAGAAAAAAACATTTAATTATTTTTTTAATATTTACTTATATTTATCAAATTTTATTTTTATTATATTATGCTCAATTATCAAATACAGAAACAAGTTTATTTCCAATAATTTATAGTGGATTATCAATAGTTTCTTTAGTTTTATCAATATATTTAATTGATGAGAGAAATAAAAAGAAAATATTATTATCATTTAAAAATCCAATATTTAAATATTTAATTTTAAATGATTTATATTATTTATTTGATATTATTAATGAACTATTTCATGGTATTATTCTTGATATTATTACTTTACTTCCAATAAGTTTTTTAATGGGAACTTATTTATCAATATTATATTTTAGATATCCTCATAATAAATATATTAGTTTATTAAGTTCTAATATTTCTTTTCCTGAAATTAATAATTTAAGAGAAAAAATTAGAAATAATCATTCAGAAGATAAGAAAAAAGTTTATATTGAAATGGATTATTTTTCTGAATCAATTAAAAGAAAAAGTTCTATTTTTTCTCTTAATAATGAAAATGATATTCCTAAAATTAATATTAAATTTAAAAATTCTTTTTATATTCAATTTAAACGAGATAAATATAGAAATGAAAATAATAATTTTGCAGATTGTTATGAAAATATTTATTTTGAAATAAAAGTAATACTAAATTATTCAAATAATAACATTCAAACAACATTAAAGAAAAATTTATATGACTTTGTTAAATTAGATGAAGATATTCATAAAGAATTTCTTCCAAATTTATATGATGATAATTTAATAAATAAATTACCAATTTTTTATATTGATTATAATATATCAAATTATAATCAAATGATAATAATAAAAAAATTAAAAATAACAGCTGAAAATTATTTAAATAATTTATTAAAAGAACCTGCTTTTATTAATTATGATGTTTTATTGTTTTTAGAAATTAATAGTAAAGAATTTGAAAAAATTTTTATGAAAATAAGAGAAAAATATATTATTAGTGAAGATACTAAAATAAATATGGTAAATTTAATAACAAGTAAAATTAAAAGAAGTATTTCTTTTTCTAATAAAAGAATTATTGTTCAAATTTTAGTTGGTACTTATCATGATAAAGATATTTTATTTGAATTAGATTCTAATTATAATAAAATTTATTTTTTAACTATTAGATTAGTTTGTGATAATTCTTATAAAATTATACAGAAAAAAATGTATGATACTATTTTTTTAATTTTTGAATATTCAAAATTATATAAAAAAGAATTAGAAAATAAAAAAAAAGAAGATTTAACAAAAAATAGTATTGAATATTATTTATTTATTTTTTTACAAATTAAAAAAAAATATGGTGAAAAGCCAAAATATCCTTCATATTATTTATTTAAAAATAAAAATAATGAAAAGAATATAAATGAATATATTAAAACAATAGAAAAAATATTACAATATATAATAGATAATTATTATACTTTACAAAATATAAATAATTTTATTTTAAATGAATATTTTGAAGATTTTAAAGATGATTTTTGGAATATGAAAAATAAGGAAAAAAAAAATACTTTTTATTCTTTTTCTTCAAAAAATATAAATTTATTATATGATGCAAATACAAAATTAGAAATATTAATTCAAGAAAATATGGTTTTAAATATTTTTGCAGTTTCAAAAAATTATATTTTAATAACAATCAATTATAAAACAAATGTTTTTTATGAAATTTGTTTTAAAATCACTTCAACTTTACAAGATTTTATTGAAGTATCAAAAAAATATAAATTTAAAGAAATAAGGAAATATATTGATTTAATGAGTAATAAATTAAAATTAGAACAATTTTGGCCTGAAGAATGTTTTTTAAATAATTTAGAAAATAAAGATTTAAAATATAAAAATAGAATTTTTTATATTGGAAAATTTTTAAATAGTATTTTAGCTTGTAAAAAATTTTTTAATATTCCTCAATGGAAAGATTTATTTTTATGTGATATTACTTTTAATTTAATACAAAATAATAAAAATGAAAATAGTGATGATAGTAATTTTTCTGATAATTCTAAAAATTCTAAAGATGATTCTACTTATCATAATTTAATCTCTTGATATTTTTTAATTAAAGATTTTTTTGAGTTTTTTTATTTATTTTATCACTTTTTTTTAGAAAAAAAAAGGTATTTTAGTGTTTTTTTTTTCTTTTTTATTTTTATTCTTTTAATAAAGAAAAATAAGAATAAATTTATCAATATTTTCATATATAAATATTTATAAATATAGATTAATTTATTAATTTTAATTAAAAAAATTTTTTTTTTTTTAATTTAATTATTTAATTATTATTAAATAACAATAGGAAATAATACTTAAAATTATATAAAAAACATTTTTAAAAATTTTTTCCTTCCTTAATATCTTTATCATATCTTTTAACTAATTGAATCTTTTTTTGTGCAATAGTAAAATTCATAGTATGAATTTTATTATAATTTTTCATTAATTTTTTTCTTCTTTTTAGATGCTCCAAATTATTTTGATCATGTAAATAATATTTATCTCCATTTTTTAAAGTAATAAAATCTAATCCAGCATTTCTACTATATTTATAATATTCATCACAAATATTTCCAGAATATAATAAAGGATGATTATCATCCATATTATTTATTCTATCTGAAAAAATTATCATTTTTGCTTTTTTTGATGTTATATTCCCTTCTATTCCTTTTTTTGTTTTTATTAATTCTTTATCCATTAATTCTTCTTTTTCTTCTTTTGTCATTTTATAATCTAATATTTCATTTATTTCTAAATTTAAATCTTTCTTTATTTTCATCTTTTTCATTTTTTTTTCCTTTTTAGTTTTCATTTCCTTCAAAAATTTTTTCAATTTATCTTTTTCTTTTTTTTGCTCACTTTTTAATTTTTCTAATTCTGCATTTATGTTTTCTTCTATTATTTTACGAAGCTTTTTCGATAAAAGTTCCCTCCCTTTATCTGAAAAAAGTGGAGTCATTGCCCTTTTTTTTTCAATTAAATTCATTAAGGGAATATCAAGTATTTTAAAAGTATTTTTTAATAGTACTTTATTTGAGTTATTATTCATTATTATATTTTTCTTTTCAAAATTTGAATCATTGCCGTTGTAATTTGAGTAAATATTATTGTTATTATAATTATTTTTATCATTGATATTATTATTATTACTATTATTATTATTAATATTATTATTATTATTATTATTATTATTGCTGTTACTACTATTATTACTATTATTAATATTATCATTATTATTACTATTATTGTTATTTTCAATAATATTATTATTATTACTTTTATTATTATAATTTTCAATAATAGTATTATTATTATTTCTTTTATTATTAATTATATTGGTGTATATTTTGGATGTCTTATTATTTGAATAAAATATATTATTTTGTGAATTATTATTTGATGAATTTATACTTAATTTTGATATTTCTTTAGAATTCTGAGAAATCAAAAGTCTTTTTTTATTTTTCATTAATTTAATTTGGCTTGTTGATAAAGAAGAACTTTTAATTAAAGTATTTTTTCGATTGATATTTTTAGGAGTAAAAGAATAAGAATAATCATAAATAGAATTATTAAATTTTTGATTATTTTTAAAATTATTATTTTTAAAAATATTTTCAGTCAAAAAAAGTTGTTTAAAATTTTTATCAAATATACATTTTTTTGATTTAGAATTAACAGATAATACTTTATTTGAATTATTATTCTTCTTTTCTAAAGAATAAGAATAAGATTTATTATTAAAAGAAAAAGATTTTTTTCCAATTTCAAAATTTTTACTTTTAAATAATTTTTTTTTTTTTAATAAAATATCTTTTCGATTTGAATCAATTTCTAATTCTTTATAATTTAAATAATCTATTCTTCCTAATTTTATTTTATCATTTAATCTTTTTTTTGTTTTTTTATTTGATTCATTTGAATTTTCTATATTTATTGAATTTTTTTGTTTTACTTTTTGGTTTAAATAATTTTTTAAATCTTTATTATTATTTTCTTGAATTAATCCTTCTAAAAGTAAATCTTTTATTTCTTCTTTTTTATTTTTTATTTTAGTTTTAAATAATAATTTATCTTTTAATTTCCCTGTTTTTATTTCTAAAAAAACTGGAATTATTGGAGTTTCTTTCATAAATATATTATTTATTATAAAAATTTATTTTTTCTTTAATTTATTTATTAATATTTTCTATTTTTATTATATTAATTGTATTAATATATTTTTTTAATTATTTTTATTTGTTTATTTTTACCTTTTACTTCAAACAATTAATTTATTTTATTATGTTTCTTTTATTTATTTTTTTTGTTAATTGGAGAAATTGAATTATTATTTTTTTTATTTTGAAAATTCTTTAAATTGTTAAAAATTATTTTAGAATGAAAAGATAAATTTTTTTTATGATTTATTGAATTATTATCTAAACTTCTATTAAATTTATTATTTTTTTTATATTTTTCTTTATTAAAAATATTATGAAAACTATTATTAGTTTTACTATTAATATTAATTTTTTTACAACTTGAAGTTGTATATAATTTATCATTATTTCTACTATTTTTTTCTTTATTTTCATTATTTGAAATTGATAAATTAATTTTTTTTTTTTTAATTGCATTTCTTTTTTCTTTATTTATTATATACATATCATAAATTTTTTTATTATAAAATTCTTTCATTTTAATTTTATTTGGAAATATTTTATTTTTTTTTTCTATTGAAAAAGAATTTTTTTTCCTTTTAGTTTCTATAGTTTTATTCTTACTATTATTATTTATATTTTTTTCATTATCTTCATTAAAAAATTTTTCATAATTTGAACTATAATTTTCTTCATCATTTAAACTATTTTCAATTTTAAAAGTAATTAAAGAATTATCTCTTACTAAATTAAAAGGAATTTCAAAATTTTTATTATTATTATCATAAATTACATTTGTTTTTCCTTCAATTTCTTTTTTAAATTTATCTTCAAAATTATCTTCATTTTTATTTTCTTTATTCTTTAAATTTGTAATTAAAGAATTTTCTTTAATTAATTCAATTATATTTGAAATTTTATTTATAAAAATTTCCTTGTTTGTTTTCATTAAATTATTTATAAAATTTATTTTATAAGTAACTTCATCATTATTATTATTTATAATTTTTAATAATTGATAAATTAATGTTAATTCTGAAGTTTGTAAATTTAATATTAAAGAAAGAATATTCTTTACTTTAAGAATTATATAATTAATTCTTACAATTTAAATTATCATTTAAAGATTTTTGCTTTATTAAATCTAATTCTATTTCATTAAACATTTTTGTCATAATTGTAATATAATCTAATAATTTTTCACTTTTTTCACTTGTTAAAGTTGATAAAGTATTTGAATTTGTTATCATTTATTCTAATTGAATTGTTATTCTTTTTTGGGGAAATAAATTAAAATAAAAAATAATTTATTTTACAATTAATAATGTTTAATTCAATAAATATTAAATTATTATATTATTTTATATAAATATAAATTTGAAATTTTTTACATTACTTTTTATTATATTTTAAAAGTTGAATATCTGTTAATTGAATAAGTTTATTAAATAAGAATTTTTGAATAATAAAAATCATTTAGATTCTATAGTTAATTATTCATTTTATTTAAAAAAAAAAAAATAAAAAAAATATGGAAAGACAAGATCCTTTTATAAAAATAGAAGATTATAACATCAATAACTTATCAAATAAAAAAATAATAAATTCATTCTCAGATAAAAATATAAAAGGAGGAATTTCAAATAAAGAAAGTTTAAAGTTACCATTAATAATAAATGAAAATAAAAAAACAACTTTTATAACAGGAACTGACAATATAATAGAAAAGAAAAATAA
>JAEEGL014211158.1_pt1 | contig 30267 bp, 23 predicted proteins | sample 9134231 | NCBI WGS metagenome assembly JAEEGL01 (sample SAMN16246548, study PRJNA631951) | gut metagenome | biome: gut microbiome; feature: rumen; material: fiber-attached | host: Bos | place: Iran: Karaj | collected 2018-10 | reverse complement strand
GAATATCGCTATTTTCTGGATTTCGGCTTTATCAAAAAGTGTAGTGTAAGCTCCATCCTGATCACCGGAATCGCATCGTGATATAGCGCTGTCAATAAGTGCGGTAAGCCTTGAATATTGCTCTGATATTTCTTTTAGCTGAGCCGTGGCTTCCTCATCATTAAAAGTGGAAAAATCCTGATTTAACTGGCTTATATCGGACTGTATGGTGGATTTAGCCACTTCAATCTGAGGTAGTAGTGCTTCTTTGGTTTCTACAGCATCTGCGGCTATATATCCTGTTGTCTGATCATATAATGACATGACATCAGATTTTAGCGCTGCTTCATGCTGCGTAAGGCTCATCATTTGTCCAAACATTTCTATACTGGTATTTGTGGATCTTTGCATGGATGTCATTACAAGAAACATGACAACAACAAATGCAATTAACATGAAAAGATTAAGGGTTAAAACTTGAAATAGGATTGAATTAACTTTCTTAACTGTGATATTTGTTGCGCCTGAACTTTCATAACGTGTGTTATCTGCCATTTTCTACACCTCCTTAGAGCTTTGAATACCATTCGGAAGTGATAGATTTCACTTCGTTAATGAAACCGGCTTTATCAAGCTCGCCATTTGCAAATTTAAAAAATGCAAAGGCCAGTCCTTTTTGGCCTAATCCCTCAGGCATATTTTGCCAATGCCAGTTTGAAGTTTTACCTGAGGAAATATAACTGGAAATTACTTTAGCAAAGGGATCTGAAGCAACATATTTGCAATCTGTGAAAGGGCTAATAAATCCAGCATCTTCAACTAATATTTTTTGCGCTGTATCTTCAGAGCACCACTGCAAAAAGGCTTTGGCGGCATCAACGTTGGCTTCCTTTGGTATCGCCCACCAGGAGGGAGCGCTTGTAAGGATTGTGTCCTGACCGTCCATGAAACAATAAGGAAGCATGCCTACCTCAAAGTTGCCTGCAGCCGCGTATGCATCTGCAGCATCGCCTGTCATGGTTGCGCCAATCCAGGAACCTTGTGTGACAAAAGCATATTTTCCTGATGCAAAGCCCATAACCTGTGCGTCGTAAGCGCTTTCAGTAAGTACAGCAGGATCGGAGTACTGGTTAAATAATTCGATCATATCTGCAAAAGCTGAAAATCTGGTGTCATCTAACTGACCACCTTTATTTAGCATATCTATATAGGTTGTATCAGTACGGGCAAGTCCGGAATCAATATAAGTACCAAAAATATGGTTTCCGCTTGACCAGCCAACATCGTTAGGTTCAGCACAGTATCCTATAACAGCTGTGAGACCAAGCTCAGATTTTTTGGAATCAATAGTCTCAAATGCTGATTTTAGCGCTTCGGGGCTTTTGATACTGGCGGGATCTATACCACATTTAGAAAGAATATCAGCATTATACGCAAGACCGATGGCTTCTGTTGTGTAAGGAAAACCTATGGTTCCATAGGTTGAGTCGACATATGCTGCATCGGTACGGGTTGCCCAGTTTTGATCGCTCATATCTACGAGAAGACCATCCCAGTTGCCAAAACCCGCTGCTTCGCAGGCTATTATGTCGGGCATCTGATCAGAAAGATAGTATCCTTTCAGAGTAGCCTGAGCATCAACGCCTGCTGCAACATTTACAACAGATACAGGGATACCTGTTTCTTTAGTATATTGTTTAGCGAGGTCTTCGATTTGGCTACTTACTTCGCTTTTAATGTTAAGGAGCGTTAAAGAGCCGGCATCTGTTTCCTCGACACTTGCAGGTGCTTCTTTACCACAACCAAATGTAAAAAGCATAAGCGCAAGTGTAGTTATCATTGAAATAAAGCGCCTTTTTTGCATACTTAAAACCGTCCTTTCCGTGATAATTGCGTAATTTGCTACTTATAATTATATGTGGTGGCGTAAAAATATAGGATTAAATAAGTATAAAATTATGATAAATAATGTACTTAAAAGTAAAAATTGTATAAAACACGATGATAATAAATAAATACATCATGACAGCATGATGTACAAACAATTTTATTGTTAAATGGCAGTATAGATACTATAATTGAAGAGCAAATCATTAAGAAAGGTTGGAAAAATCTATGAAATTTTCAGAAATGCCATACAGGCATATTGATATGGATGAGGTAAAGAGCTTCTTTGAAAAACTGATAGAAGATAGCAAAAATGCAAAAAGTGGTGAGGAGCAGTTCGAACTTCATAAAAAATATTATGATTTTCATAATGAAATTTATACATTGATGAGAATTGCATCATTTCGTCATGATGTAGATACCAAAGAGGAGTTTTACGCCAAAGAGCAGGAGTATATTGATGAAATCACTCCACTGATCTCACAATACAACAATGAATATCAAAAGGTATTGTATAAATCCCCTTATAGAGCATATTTGGAGGATAAGATTGGCAAGGTTGCTTTCAAAAATATGGAATTAAACTTTGCATCAATTGATGAGAAAATTCTGCCTCTTATGCAGGAAGAGAATGCGCTTATAAACAAATATGATCAGATCATCGCATCTGCAAGAATTCCTTTTGATGGCGAGGAATATAATATTTCACTTCTTAGGAAATTCCTTACAGGGAATGACAGAGATACCAGAAAACGTGCCTGGAAGGCTTTATCAGACTATTTTATGTCAGTTACCGATGAAATAGATGATATTTACGATAAACTTGTTGAAAACAGGACAAAACAGGCTAAAGAGCTCGGCTATGATAATTATATCGAACTTGGTTACAACAGGATGATGAGAAATTCTTACAGAAGAGCCGAGGTAGAAAGCTTCAGAAAGCAGGTAAAAGAGTCATTTGTTCCTCTTGTGACAAAAATACAGGAGAAGCGCAGGCAGGAAATAGGTGTAGATGAACTGAAATATTATGATAACGAGGTTTATTTTAAGAACGGGAATCCGGCACCAATAGGCACTCCGGAAGAAATTATGAAGGCCGGACAGACTATGTATCAGGAATTGTCACCTGAAACAGCTGAGTTTATAGATGTAATGATGGAAAACGAGTTGTTTGATGTCCTTGGAAGAAAAAATAAGAAACAGGGCGGATATATGGATTTTCTTCCGAAATATAAAGTACCTTTTATATTTGCAAATTTCAATGGTACAAGTGGAGATGTCGACGTTGTGACGCATGAATGTGGACATGCTTTCCAGGGATATGTAACAAAAGATGATGAGATAATTGAGCATAATGATATAACAATGGAAACTGCTGAAATCCACTCAATGTCCATGGAATACTTTACTTACGGATGGATGGATAAGTTCTTTGGTGACAGAGCAGATGATTATTTTAAGATGCATCTGGAGGATTCAATTACATTTATTCCTTATGGATGTATGGTGGATGAATACCAGCATATTGTCTATGAAAAACCGGAGATGACACCGGCCGAGAGAAAACAGGTATGGAAGGAATTGGAGAAAACCTACAGACCCTGGCTTGATTTCGATGGAGATCCGTTCTTCGCTGAAGGAGGTTTTTGGCAGAAGCAGGGGCATATTTTCTGGAGTCCGTTCTATTACATCGATTATGTACTTGCAAGTGTTATTGCTATGCAGTTTAAGGTATGGATGGATAAGGATTATAAGGACGCATGGAAGCACTATTTACAGCTTTGTAAGATATCTGCAGGCGAATTTTATGAGGATATGCTGTCTGAAGTAGGACTGAAGAGTCCTTTTAAGGATGGAACAATAGATGAACTTGCAAAAAATATGGCTGAAAAAGTTGAGTTATAAATATATAATACTTCAAAAAAGAGGATGCACTAGCTTTTTAGCGCATCCTCTTTTAAAATAACAATTGTTTCAAAATTATTTTTTAAGAAGAGATGCCAGTTTCTCTTTGTTAATCTGGCCATTGGCAACTGTATTAGCCATCCAAATCTTTAGGGATTCAACAGTCTGGTCAATCATAGCGAGCTGTTTCTGAATATTAACAAAATCGGGAAGCTCGTCATCAGAAATAACTCCGTCTGCAGTGATGTCTATAAGTCTGTTACGCTGCTCATCAAGTGAGTTAAGTGAAGAAAGCATAGCAAGTACTATCTCGGATAATGTAGACTCTTTTGCAACTGGCACAGAATCCTGTCCGATACGACATTCATGAGTACAGTAGTAATTGCATAATTCGGGCTTTCTATAAGCTTCAGCCATAGCTACAACGTCTTCAGGCTGGATAGCTGTCTTTTCAGATTCAATCTTCTCAAGACGACTTTCACTGATAAAACCTATACGCTCACTTGCCTGAGCCCTTGTTAAGCCTGCTTCTTCGCGACTTTCGAAATAAATGTTTTTGTTTTCTTTAATGGACTTCTTCCCCATTTGTATTCCTCCATAACTTCTTTGCATACCACAAAAAATCATACTGAATTAAAGTTTAATACAATATATCAGTTCAGGTCAATTAGAAAAAGCTTCGGAACATGTTCCGAAGCCTTTTCCAAGGAAAAATATAATGATTAAACAGAGACAGAACTTCTATTTAATTCAATCCAACCTTTTATGTCAGAAACGCCTGGATATGAGTGAAAACCATCATTATCGGTTACTATTAACGTAGGCGCCTGCATAATACCGAATTTCTCGACTAATTCAGCATTTTCATTAGCATCAAGGATATCATATTTTATTCCTGAGCTGTCCATAAGTGCACATGCTATCCTGCAATTAGGACATGTTGCGGTTTTAAATAAAAGTACAGATTTTGCAGATTTTTCTATAGGTTTTATGAGATTGCCTTCAAGCTCAGCAGCAGTTTTGACAGTTGTTTCCATGGCAGGAGACTGAACAGATTCGCCGGTAGGACGTATTATGCTGTGCTTGTGCGATAATTTTGAATTTGCAATATCGTAAACTTTTCTGTCTTTATATTCCTGAGCCTTTCCATCATTCCAGTTAGCAACCGGACGATAGTAACCGGTTATACGGCTGTATACTTCTGTTTTCTTGCCGCAGTGAGGGCATACAGCCTGCTCACCTGACAGATAGCCGTGCTCCTTACAAACTGAGTAGGTGGGTGACATGGTGTAGTATGGCAGTTTGTAGTTTTCTGCAATTTTTCTTACTAAATTTGCTGCAGCTTTCCAATCAGGAAGCTTCTCGCCCAGGAATGCATGAAATACAGTTCCTGAGGTATAAAGAGTCTGAAGCTCATCCTGAATGTCCAGAGCTGAGAAAATGTCTTCGGTATATCCAACAGGAAGGTGAGAAGAGTTAGTATAATACGGGGTTCCATCCATATTGGCTGTTATTATATCCGGATAAAGCTCTTTATCATGCTTTGCAAAGCGATAAGTTGTTGACTCAGCGGGTGTTGCTTCCAGGTTGTACAAATCACCGTATTGCTCCTGATAATCGGAGAGACGATCTCTCATGTGAGTAAGGACTTCCCTGGTGAATTCCTGAACCTTTATATCAGTCATGTCCGCACGAAGCCAGCTGGCGTTAAGACCTACCTCGTTCATACCAATAAGACCGATTGTTGAGAAATGATTGCTAAAGGATCCAAGATATCTCTTTGTGTAAGGATAAAGGCCTTGCTCAAGAAGTTTACTTATTACCTGCCTCTTAGTATTGAGACTTCGTGCTGCAATATCCATAAGGTGATCGAGGCGGTTATAGAAATCCTTCTGATCCTTTGCCTGATATGCTATTCTGGGCATATTTATAGTAACTACGCCAATAGAACCTGTTGATTCTCCGGAACCAAAGAATCCGCCGGATTTTTTGCGAAGCTCCCTAAGGTCAAGGCGAAGTCTGCAGCACATGGAACGTACGTCGCTGGGTTCCATATCGGAATTAATATAATTTGAAAAATAAGGTGTGCCGTATTTGGCAGTCATCTCGAAAAGAAGCCTGTTATTCTCTGTTTCGCTCCAATCAAAATCACTGGTTATTGAATATGTGGGGATTGGATACTGGAATCCTCTGCCGTTTGCATCACCTTCAATCATTATCTCAATAAAGGCTTTGTTAACCATATCCATCTCATGCTGACAGTCACCATATGTAAATGAAACTTCTTTTCCACCTACAATGGCATTGAGATTCTTAAGATCCGCAGGTACAGTCCAGTCAAGGGTAATATTAGAGAACGGAGCCTGAGTTCCCCATCTGCTGGGGGTGTTAACACCATATACAAAGGACTGTATGCACTGTTTAACTTCATCCTGTGAGAGATTGTCTATCTTAACAAAGGGAGCCAAATATGTATCAAAGGATGAAAATGCCTGTGCACCTGCCCATTCATTTTGCATAATACCCAGGAAATTAACCATCTGATTGCAGAGAGTAGACAGATGATTAGCCGGGGCGGATGTTATTTTTCCGGGAATGCCACCAAGGCCTTCCTGAATCAGCTGCTTTAAGCTCCATCCGGCACAATAACCGGAGAGCATGGCGAGGTCATGGATATGAAGAGCAGCACTTCTGTGTGCTTTTGCAATTTCATCATCATATACTTCTGAAAGCCAGTAATTTGCAGTAATAGCACCGGAATTAGAGAGAATAAGACCACCTATTGAATATGTAACGGTAGAATTCTCCTTTACACGCCAATCGTTGATCTTTAAATAATCATTTACAAGATCCTTGTAATTAAGAAGTGCAGAATTAACGTTACGAACCTTCTCGCGCTGCTTTCTGTACAGAATATAGGTTTTGGCGACATCAGAGTAACCGGACTCTGAAAGTACCTTTTCTACGCTATCCTGAATCTGTTCAACTGTTATTTTATCCTCAGTTATTTTGCTCTCAAAATCTGAGGCAACGCGCAGAGCAACCAGATCTATCACGCTTGTGTGATAGGGTTTTTCAAGTGCCTCAAAAGCCTTAATTATAGCTGCCGAAATCTTGGAAATGTCGAATTTGGCGATACTGCCGTCACGTTTTACAACTTCATACATAAGAAATACCCCCCAATAAAAACTTTAACACCCATATATAAGTTAACACAGAACATAGTGGTGGTCAATATATAGACAAAGCGCATAAAATGGACACTATATATTGTATCTTACCGGGAATATCCAATATTTCTAAATTTTTTATAAAGAAATGAATTTTTTTGATATACTTAAAATGTTGAAATTTTATTTTAAATGAGGGTGAAACTATTGAAACAATTTAATTTTGAAATAACTGCCGTAGGAGATGTGCATAAAGCACTGCAGGATATTTATTCCTATACGCAACATCATAAGTATAGCTCTATTCTTTTTCATCTTTATACAATGAAGTTTGGGGAGGAAGAGATAAAAACCGTTCAGAACGAAATTCTGGAAATGTATCCGGATGCAAATATTGGGGGAACCAGTTCCAACGGTGATATTTGTGATGGTCATCTTGCTGAGGATGGTCTTGTAATGGCGGTTTCCATTTTTGAGACATCTGAGGTACATACTTATCTGTTTGAGTGTGGAGAAGGGGAAGAAAGCGAAGTAGGTGCACGGATAAGGCGTACTATCGATATTTCAGATAAAGTTTGTGCTGCTGAGATTTTGATAACGTTAAAAGCAATAGATAGTACCGCCATTTTGGATGAAGTTGAAAAGCTTGAAAAGAAAATAAAAATATTTGGTGGCGGAAGTGCAGGTCCTAACATAGAAGATACAAAAACAAATGTTATAAATGAACAAAAAGTATGTAGCGCTGGGGTAGTACTTATTACTTATGCGGGAGACGATCTGCATATAGATGTTCATCATGCAACCGGATGGAAACCACTTGGAAAGGATCTTGAGGTAACAAAAATTGTTGGTAAAAGACTGTATGAACTTGATGGTGTTCCGGCAGGTAAAATATACAGTAAGTATCTTGATATTCAGGCTGATGAGAATTTCTTTGCGAACATGCTGGAGTTTCCATTATTGTCAAAACAGCATGGATATGAAGTGTTAAGATTACCTTTTTCATGTGATACGAAGGATAATTCCATAATTCTTGCAGCAAATATTAGGCAGGGTACCAAGGTGAATCTCTCGTACGGGGACCCGGATGTGATAAAATCCGATGTTGAGGATCTTGTCTGGAATGTCAGAAGCTTTGCTCCTCAGGCAGTATTTCTGTATTCATGCGGAGTAAGACGCTTGTACTGGAAATATCTGATAAATAAGGAAACAGGACCGTTTAGTTTTATTGCGCCTGTGAGCGGTTTTTATTCCAGCGGTGAGATTATGAACATGGGAGACTATATCATTGAGCATCATGTTACGCTTATTGCAATTGGTATGAGGGAAGGCGGACAGGCTTTATCTCAACCTACAGGAATCGGCTATAAAGAGATAGAGGTTCCTGAAGAGCAGAAAATACATGGTCAGATTTCCATGGTAAGACGGCTGGCTAATTTCATTAATGTTACGGCTGCTGAGCTTAGGGAAGCTAATAGTGACCAGACGGGTTAACTGTATATAAATAATTAAAAAAGGGAGATGTATTAAAAGAAATGAAGAGTAAAAAAAGTTTTGTTGTTTCGGGCATTTTTGCCATAATTTCGATTTTGTGGATCGTTCTGGTTAAAACCTATGATGTTGCACAGATAGGACCAATGGATACAAGTATTGGATTTTCCCATCTCAACAGTTGGTGTCATGAGTTTTTTGGAATAAATATCATATGGTATAAAATAACCGAAGTGTTAGGAATACTGGCACTTATGGTATGTGCAGCTTTTGCACTGGTTGGTATGCTGCAGCTTGTAAAGCGGAAAAGTGTTGCAAAGGTAGATAAAATAATTCTTAAACTTGGCGGGTTATATGCCGTAGTTATAGCACTTTATGTTATGTTTGAGAAAGTAATAATCAATTACAGGCCGATTATTATGCCTGATGCGACAGAGCCGGAAGCATCTTTTCCTTCATCACATACAATGCTTATTTGTGTCGTAATGGCAAGTACCATTATGGTTCTGGATCAATATATAAAAAATAAACGACTTGCCTTAATCGTGCGAGTCGCTTGTGTGATAATAATGGTTATAACAGTAGTAGGCAGACTTGTCTGTGGAGTTCACTGGCTTACAGATATAATCGGAGGAATACTTATCAGTATCGCCCTGTTAACAGCCTTTTCAGGAATAAAGGAATTGTAATATAGTATTTATTGACTAACCCAGTCGGCAATGATATCTGCTGTCTGGGTTATTTGTTCATAGTTGGTTATTTCAGGTACGCCATCTTTATCCTGGATTCCGTAACTTCCAAAATAAGAGTGTATTCCGCCCTGAATGACACATTCTTCAGAATCTATTGGCCACAGTTTTTTGCTGGCTTCATATTGTTCCATATCCAAAACTTTGTCATTAGATCCATAGATGGAAAGAAGGCGCAGATCTGTATCGGATAAGTCCACAGTCGGATAAGAAGCGCATAGAATAACACCGGTGTATCCTTTTTTGGCCACAGAAGATGTGGATGCAGGAGTGCTGCTCTTGGCAATTGTATTATTATTACCAATATGTGCACAGGCTGCAACACCGCCAAGGGAGTGTCCTGCAATATACCAGTCGACATCAGCCACTTTGGCTGTGAAATCCGGATAGCCGGCAGTAAGGGTATCAACGGCATTGATTTTAAGAACTGCAAGATTTTCAGGCATTCTGGTCAGAAGACATAAATATCCCCTTGATGCAAGCTCATACATAAGGCCGTTGTATGAGGAATATTCAACTTTTCCGCCCGGGTAAAACACAATTACAGCCTTTATTTCCTGCTTTTCAGGTATAAAAACCGTTCCATTCTTATCAGAGTAAGAGTGGACTTTTCCGGAGAGTACTTCCTCAATATTTTCGATAATACTTAAGTCTGCTCTGTAGTAATTTGTAGTATAAATCTTAAATGCTATTATCCCGGTTACTACGAGAACAAGCAAAAGTACTATGAGCCATTTTGTAAATTTCTTAAACTTCTTCAAAGTATTACGCCTTCTTTGATTGATATTTCATAAGTCAGTATACCATAGATTCCTGATTTTCCTTAAAAAACGAGGACCGTATGGGATCAGGTCCTCGCAGAAAACATCTTTAAAATGGTAGACTCGGGTATTTTAAATACTAAGCCTGAATACTACAGGAAGGTCTTTGTAATCCTCGGTTGCACATGTAATGTGAAGAGCCTCGTTGTCATGAGCAAAATTCAATGGAGAATTGTCACCAAGGCGCACTATTTCTGAGATGCAGCTATTAAATAACCCCTGTTTTTTTGCAAGCGATTTCACTGTATAATGCCCGTCCGCTGAAGGTCTTAAAGCTATAATGTAAATATGTCCTTTTCCGGCAAGAAAACGAAAATCTTCGCATGAAAAGGCCTTGACGTTGCCATCCTGGAAAGCTCCTTCTACTATTGATACATTACCTTCGCCAAAATTGCGGTAAGGCGCAGTATCATATATTGCCTCGTGGTTTGTATTCATCCATGTGCCAATTTCATTTAATATGGCAGATTCTTCATCTGAAAAAGTGCCATCAGCTTTAGGACCAATATTTAAGAGCATAGTTCCGTTTTTTGAAATGATATCTATGAGATCGCAGAGAATATCCTTGGCTTCCTTATACTTGTTCTGCTCAGTATAGCACCAGGAGTTGAAGCACATAGCTGTATCGCTCTGCCAGCGATATGGCTTCTGGGCTGCGAGCTGACCACGTTCGATATCCGGAACAGCAATGCCAAAAGGAATGGCGTCATGCTTGTAATTAACGATGACCTCTTTATTCCATGATGCGGCACGATTGTAATAGTAAGCCAGAAGCTTCCTTAAATAGGGTTTAAGCTCGACACGCTGTATCCACCAGTCAAAATAAAGAATATTTGGCTTATATTTATCAATAATCTCACAGGTTCTGACCAGCCAGTCCTGCATGAACTCTTCTGTTGGTACACATTCACCGTCGATGGCATCAAAATCAGAAGGACCTTTAATGGAAGGCCAGTAAAGGTCTCCCCGGTGGAATTCTCCATTTATATCACTGTCAAAATCCCTTCCGCCGCCTTGAAAGAAGAGGTGCTCAATTCTATGGGAGGAAGTACCAAAAATAAGGCCTCCATTTTCACAGCTTTTTTTGAGCTCTCCCAGAATATCTTTATGGGGGCCCATATCCTTTGCATTGTAAGAAGAAAGGTCAGAATCATACATCTGAAAACCGTCATGATGCTCAGCAACAGGTACAACATACTGTGCACCTGCGTTTTTAAAGGTTTGTATCCATCTGTCCGGATCGAAATTTTCGGCCTTGAACAACGGGATGAAATCCTTATAACCGAATTCTGTGTGCTTTCCATAGGTTTCAATGTGGTGCTTATAGGCTACGGAATCCTTTTCATACATGTTGCGGGAATACCATTCGTTGTCATATGCAGGAACCGCAAAAACGCCGTAGTGAATAAAAATGCCAAAACGCATATGGCTATACCATTCAGGTACTCTGTATGCAGAAAGTGATTCCCAGGTATCAGTGTAGGGGCCCTGCCCTATAACTTTTTCGATTTCCTGAAGCTTTTCATCCATGTTGTAGTTTTTCATACCGAATCTCCCCTTTTGACTGATTACTGACCGTTGTTAATGTTCATAATTGCCTGAAAAGTGTCTATATCATTCTGTGTGATTTTGATATTGCACTGTTTTTCAACGCCATCGGGAGTTGTGACCTTCATATCGATGATAGTTCCCAGTTCCATGGAACTGTCCTTTATTGCGTGAAAAAAAGGCAGTACGCGAGGATGCTCCTGCTTAAATGTATTAAATTTCTGTTGAAGTGCCATAATTGCCATTGGATTAATGTTCATAATGAATATATATCTCCTTTTAAAAAATCTGTCTTTCTATTTTACCTTAAATCAATGCATTTACAAGGGTAATAACTATACTTGTAGTTTAAAAATCCGGTGAATATTATACATTCAGGCTTCACAGATACCTATTATGCAATTTGATGATATGTGATATACTTAGTCATTGAAATTAATGGTCAGATACATAGGATAGATAGGAGAGTACAGACTATGATATACAAAACAAAAGGAACCTGCTCAACACAGATAGATATAGAGGTTGAGGATGGAATTATAAAAAGTGTGGCTTTTACAAATGGCTGTAATGGAAATCTTCAGGGAGTATCAAGGCTCGTTGAGGGAATGAAGGCAGAGGATGCTATAAAGAAGCTCAGAGGAATCAAGTGTGGTTTTAAAAATACATCCTGTCCCGATCAGCTGTCATATGCAATTGAACAGGCTGTGCAAAACGGTTGATATTATATAATTGCAGTAAAAACAAGAGGTTCGCCACTTTAATAATTGTGACGAACCTCTTGTTTTAATGGTAGGATTTTTAAAATTGCAAAGAAATATATTTACGCTACGTTCTTCTTGTCTGCGTTCTTCTTTTCCTTATACTGGTTTACAAGAACCTTGGCTGCAATAGCTGATAATACAAGTGAAAGTACAACAAGCAGAATGGCGATTCCGGCCTGAATAAGTGCCCATACATCGGCAGCACCTGAAGTGTAAGCAGTAAGCTTTGCGGTGATGGTCTGAATAAGTGAGCAGATGGTTACTACAAGCATGAATACCATAGGAATGTAGAACATCTTGTTATTCTTACCAACTGCGCCGAGCCATGTGCAAACAGCGATGAGGCCTACAGCGGCAAGGAGCTGGTTTGCAGCACCGAAGAGAGGCCATATCTTGGTGTAACCTGTCATACCAAGGCTGACACCGAGAACTACAGTGATAACTGTTGCTACATAAGGATTAGCAAGGACTTTCTTGTATCCTGTAGCATCTTTTGCTGTCTGACCCTGCTCAAGGAAGAATTCCTGGAACATATATCTTGCAAGACGGGTAGCTGTATCAAGTGATGTAAGGCAGAAAACCGAAACAGCAAGGATCAACATCTGATACATGGTATTCTGCACGCCGGGTGCGAAGCTGCCAATCATGGCTGAAAGACCGCCGGCAAATACCTGTGTAGGACTTGCATATGTTCCATCTGCAGCGGATGCCCATACAAATCCGATTGCGCAGAGTGAAATTACAGCTACTGTACACTCAATAAGCATAGAGCCATAAGCTACAGGGCGGGCATTTTTTTCATTATCAAGCTGCTTAGCTGTTGTACCTGATGAAACAAGTGAGTGGAAACCGGAAATGGCACCACAGGCAATTGTTACAAAAAGAGCAGGGAAAGCAGTTCCTGTTGTGAATACGCCTGTTCCCTTAAGTGATGCATCACCCATGGCAGGAACGGCAAACTGACCGTGACCTGTTACAACTGCACCGATTACTGCGATTAAGCCTGCAGCAATCATGAAATAAAGCAGGAAAGAGCTAAGATAGTCTCTGGGCTGCAGAAGAATCCATACAGGAGTTACTGAAGCTACAAGAATATAGGCACCAAGTACCCACATCCATGTGTTGTATGTAAGTGCAACAGGATGGAAGTTAAGGCCGATTGCTACGATTGCTGCAATTCCCACACAACCTAATACTGAAGCAATACCGATATTAACGTTTTTTCTGTAAACAAAGTAACCAAAAACAATAGCCAGAGCAATGAAAAGAAGTGAAATCATGGCTGTGGACTCGTTCGCAGCAAGGGTAGCACCTTCTACTGCAGCACCGGCAGCTGTGGTAGTACCAAATGTACTTGCAACGATAGAGCTAAAAGCTGCTACTACCAAAAGCAGTGTAAGATAACCAAATGTAAGGAAAAGCTTTTTAGCAGCACTGCCCATGGAATCGTCTATGATTTCGCCGATTGATTGTCCCTTATGACGAAGGGAAGCAAAAAGTGCGCCAAAATCATGCACGCCTCCAAAGAAAATACCACCGATTAAAACCCAAAGAAGTACAGGTACCCAGCCGAAGACTGCGGCCTGAATAGGTCCGTTAATAGGGCCTGCTCCTGCGATTGATGAAAAATGGTGACCCATAAGGACAGGTGTTTTAGCCGGAACATAATCCATACCGTCCTCTAATTCATGTGCGGGTGTCTTTCTGTCAGGATCGATTCCCCACTGCTTTGCAAGCCAGCCGCCATATAAAACATATCCGGCAACAAGGATTGCAACGCTTACAATAAGTAATAATGCTGCATTCATTCTTTTTCTCCTCCTTTTTCTCCCCCCGTAGGGTATATATCAACTGACATATTCATAAGAATCGTCAGCTGCAGCCTCTGTCTGCGATGTGCCTGCACTACCTGTCTTTGCGTAGGCATCTTCAAGAAGCGCTTTCATGTCTTTTCCGGAATGGTTAGTTACTACCTTGCCGCTTTCCATGGAAATAACGGCAAGTCGCGCTTCGGAGTGTCCCCGGAAATTAAACAGATATCCTTTATCATAGTGAAACTTCTGTACCGCTTTGATGATGTTTACATCAAGATCATTTGATGTCATGACAACAAAGGTAATATATGAACACATATGATCTTTTTCAGGATACTTGTCATTTTTTCTTACAAGTACAGGCTCAGCCTGCCTGGTGATAACATCCATAAGCTCGGACAGCTTTTGAAGATCAAACTGATCCTCTTTAATGAAAAGAACATGTTCATAAGCCTTGATAGCCCAAAGCTTCGCTTCCTTCTTTAGTACATATTTTTCGCTGAGTGAATAAAACCACGCATATGCAGGGTAAATTCTGTCGCCCAGCTTGAAGTTTTCAGTTATATCGAAGTTTGCCTGATAGCGGCGAAGAAGCTCCCCTAAATATTTGTCAGAAAAACTCATACAAAACCCCTTAAAAATAATCAATTAATTAAGTGCAAATACAACTTAGGGTACACTTTATCACTTTGACGCGTTATTGCAAGATGACAAATTTAATCAGTTTTTTTGATGGAGATTAATTTTGTAATGTATTTTGTTCTGATAAGAAAGAATCTGGTTATTTTTTTTTAATAAAAATAGAACAATATTATTATTTATGGTGACTGACTATAATGATAAAATTAATTTATCTATCTATGCTTTTACGCTTCTTAAGAGGGATAGGAGAAAAAGCAGTGAACAGCAACCAAAAACCTTTGAAACGAAGTATTTTCATAATTACAATTCTATTCATAACTATGTTATGTCTGGTATTAAGTATTCTGGCATATTCTACATTTACCAGTTCAATTTATCGTGCATATGATAAGCGTATGGATGATATATTACAGTATGTATGCAGCCATATTGATATGGAGGATCTTTCTGAGTGCGTTGATACAGGTGTGGAGTCTGAAAAATTCAAGGAAATGGGTTCTTTTATGGATTCCATTATGGAAGATTTTGATATCCATTATTTGTACATTGTAAAACCTGATTTGGATAGTGAGCAGCATGGAATGATGAATGTATTCTCTGCTGATACCGCATATGGAAGAGAAACTGACCCTGATGGTTATTATCTGGGACTTATGCTTTATGACGTTTATGAAGAAACTGAGCTACAGGTGTATCAGGCTGCTATGGAAAGAAATACGGTTTCGCGGTTTAAGAATTTCTCTTCCTGGGGATATGATTACACAGCAGCCAAGCCCCTTGTAAACAGCGATGGCAAACATTTCGCACTTCTCTGTGTGGATATAGAAGTGGAAGACGTTCAGCTGGCTATAACAACTTATACGACCATTACAGTTCTTTTAATAGGCTTTATGGGACTGATATTCCTTGGACTTTTTATAAAATGGATGAACTACAACATTACAGAACCTATAGGCCAGCTTGAGAAAAGTGTGGTTGCATTTGCAAAGCTCAGCCATTCAAGGGAAGATCCTAATCTTCTTAATTATACTCCGCCTGTCATTCATACCCGAAATGAGGTAGAGTCTCTATCAAAGGCGATAACACAGATGGCCAAGGATATGCGTATGTATGTCAATAATATTCTGGAAGCCGAGGGAATGGTTGAGGATATGAAGTCCCAGGTTAACCGGATGGATATGCTTGCTTATCAGGATGCACTTACAAATGTAAAGAATAAGGCATGGTATGACAAAACAGAGATACGTATAAATGAAGACATTGCAAATAATACTGCATGTTTCGCTATACTAATGGCAGATATAAATAATCTTAAAAAAATAAATGACCACTATGGACATGAACACGGAAATGATTATATTCTTGGAGCATGTCATATGATATGCAGTACCTTTAATCATTCTCCTGTGTTCAGAATCGGTGGAGATGAATTTGTTGTACTTCTTGAGAACCTGGATTATAGCAACAGAGATAAGCTCATTTCAAAGCTGAAAGAACTATTTGAAAAATCAGCTTCTGATGAGAGTAAAGAGCCGTGGGAACGTTATTCTGCAGCAATTGGAGTTGCAGTGTATGATCATTATATTGATACTTCAATGAATGACGTCTTCAAACGGGCGGATGATTTGATGTACAAAAACAAATTGGAATCCAAGATGGCAAGAGAGGATTAATTACAAGTCAAAATCTTCCTTATCATGTGGAGACATGATTCTTCGTGATAATTCCTGCTCATTATCGAGGATGTAGTCAATACGCTGGCACCATATCTCATATAAGATATTTATGATTTTTTCAGGATCATGTCCGAGCTTTTCGATTTCTTTGCGCTCCTTATCCAGTTCATCATGGTAATGTTTAAAGTAAGGATCGTCTATAAGATCAATTTTGGCACAGTTTATAAATGCATTGGCTCGTAGTGTATCCATAAAAATGCTCCTGTTTTTAGTAATGATTGAGTGTTTACATTTCTGATTTTATTTTATCACGGTCATATATTGGGTTTTATAAAGCTTTTGTAAAATGCTATGGAAATTAGTGTAAAAATGAAGAATGCAGAGGATAGGACATGAATGATAGAAGAGATTATAGCAGAATCATGATGAGCAGTAAGGTAATGGTTTTTGTTGAAGGCTATGAAGGTGAGATAGATGGGGTTGTCTCTGACCTTAGCGAGGAGAGTATTGGCATAAGGTGTAATATTACCGAAGAGCAGAAAAAGCTGATCGAGGCGCACCAAATGATAACCTTCCAGTTCGTTGATGCATATATGGTAGGAAAAAGGAAAAAGACTGATGTAGTCCAGGCATGTGCTTTGATAAAAAGAGTGAAATATTCTGATGGAGAATGTTTCATAGGAGGCTATGTGAGGGATGAAAATTACAGAAGATATGTCATAAGGAGAAAGATGTCTGCATTTTACAAATGGTAAGATGAAGGACCAAGGTGATAATATATGTCGTCTAAAAAGCATCAGAAAAGATTTGTCAGGAAAAGAGTAAAGTTTCAGGACGAGCTTAAAAGTGCCGGTGCGGTTTTTCCTGTGCAAAGATTTGATGATTATTGGGAAAAAAATAAAAACGAAATGGGACGTATTACGCTTTCTGCCTGTAAAGAAGCGCTGCGCACGGATAAGTTTTTTGTAAATGGTAAAACTGCTTTTGGAAGGGTGCAAAAACAGGAGCTGTATAAGGGAAATATAGAAAAATTCTGCAGACAGCTCTCTGAAGATTTGCATCCTTCGGCACTTTTTGAAACATTTCCCGGAATATCACATGCTATTTATATACATATGCTGGAAGCAGACGATACTGCGCTGGCAGGTTTTGTAGGGAAAAACAGAGAAAAAGTTGCTTCAAAGCTGATTTTAAAACATATTCGTCTTTCAAGGAAAATTTGGGATTTAGTCACATATGTTAAGGCAAATCTCACAGAAGAGATTATATTACGGGAACTTGAGAAAAATCCCAGGTATAAATATCTGACTAAGCGACTGTTACAGGCTGTTAAAGCCAAAAAGCTTCTCTATGAAAATATCCAGACATCTACACCGGATGATCTTACAACCCTTTTTCCTCTTGCCAGAAAGATGGAACGGAAATTTGTTATGCATATAGGACCGACAAATTCCGGCAAGACGCATCAGGCAATGGAGGAACTAAAGAAAGCTCCCAATGGGATATATCTTGCACCACTCCGTCTTCTTGCTTATGAACAGTATGAGAGAATGAACAGCGATGGCGTACCGTGCTCGATGATAACAGGCGAGGAGAGGATACTGATGCCGGGTTCTTTTCATCAGGCATCCACCATTGAAATGCTGGACATAAATGAAGAATGGGAAATGGCTGTCATCGATGAAGCTCAGATGGTAGCAGATGAACAGCGCGGCGGATCGTGGACAACAGCTATTCTGGGCATCAGGGCTAAGATGATACATCTGTGTGCTTCTCCTGATGCGGAGGAGACACTGAAGAAGATGATAGAATCCTGTGGGGATAAGTATGAGGTTACTTATCACGAACGAATGACACCACTTGTTATGGATAAAAAAGCTGAGAATTTCAGCTTTCCGGATGACGTCAGGGATGGTGATGCGCTGATAGTTTTTACAAGAAGAGACGTGCATAGTGTAGCCGCGGAGCTTCAGGATAAAGGTACTAAATGTAGTATAATATATGGTGCTCTGCCGTATGATGTAAGACATAGGGAAGCCGGCAAGTTTGCAAATGGAGAGACAAAGGTCGTTGTGGCTACTGATGCCATAGGAATGGGTATGAATCTGCCTATTCGACGCGTAGTATTTCTGCAGACCGCAAAGTATGACGGAAAAGACGACAGAATGCTTACTTCTTCCGAAGTAAAACAGATCGCAGGGCGGGCAGGAAGATATGGTATATATGATACCGGATATGTTACCTCGTATTACGATTATGAGATTATAAAAAGGCTTCTGTTTGCAAAAACCGTGCCTTTGGATAAGGCAATGGTAAATATTCCGGAAGAATTCCTGGAGAAGGATGGCAGGATATCTACAATACTTGAAATGTGGAACAAGATACCCGCAAGTGATTTTTATGACAAGGGAGATATCGATGAAAAGATACAGATTGCCAAGGCGCTGGAGGGAATTGCAGATAACAGGGCTCTCATAAGAAAATTCATAAGAATTCCTGCTAATCCCGATAACAGAGAGACTTTTTCAATTTATATGGATTATTACAGGGATCTGGCAGAAAAAAGAAAGCCAAACCTGAAGGCGACTATGGATGATTACTGCGCTGAGAATATTGGTGAAGGAGATAACGAAGCCCTTCAGCTATTGGAGATAAGCAGTGCTGTATATGATTTTTTATATTCATTTACCCGTTTATTTGGGGAAGAGGAACAGTTACAGGGAATTCTTAACGGGAAAAGAAAGATTTCGGAAAAGATATTTACAATACTTGATAAGCAGAATTTGAGTCTTAAATCCTGCATATACTGTGGGAAAAAGCTTAAATGGTCTTATAGGTACACTATGTGTCAGGAATGCTACAGAAAGAAACATGGACATAGAAATTATAAACAGCTAAAGTAGTGTAATAGCATAATAAAATAATAATGAGAAGAGGACATGACATGAAGACAGGCAAGCTTACAGGTGCAAAAAAGAATGAAAACAGGGTGGAATTAACCTTTGAAGAAGCGGTAATTACTATTGAGGTAATCACTGAAAATATTGTAAGGGTATTGAATCCATGCTGGAAGGCTGATTATGCTTCTATCGCTATTGAGAAAAATGTGAGTATTGGCACGGAATTCAGTTTTGCAGAGGAAAAGGACAAAATCTGTATAGAAACAAGTGATCTTAAGCTGGAGGTTGGAGATGACTTTGCCTTTTCGTTTTATGATAAGTCCGGCAAATGCCTTCTTTCATCCTATAGTGGTAAGCGGGTAATAAAGGAAACCATCTCTGAAAAGACCAAAAAGCTCCTTGAGGCTGAGGGACATAAGGCTGCAGGCGGATCTAAGGATTATGCTGTTCAGGTTTTGTTTAATCGCTGCGGCGACGAGTTTTTCTATGGAATGGGTGATAAGACAGGTTTTCTTAATAAAGGCAGATATGCTTATGAAAACTGGAATTCCGATATTCCGCAGCTTCACAATGAGACAATGCCTGCATTATATAAATCAATACCTTTTGTTATGGTTAAGAAAGAAGAGGGACAGCCTTACGGACTTTTCTTCGATAATACATTTCATAGTTATATGGATTTTGGAAAAGAGAATAGTTCATATTTTTACTATGGCGCCGATAATGGCAATTTAGATTTTTATTTTATGACAGGCGATCATTTGAAGGATATTGTCGGTAAATACACATATCTTACCGGAAGAGCGCCTATGCCACAGCTATGGACACTTGGATATCATCAATGCAGATGGGGATACGAGAACGCAGAGGATATCCGCAAGGTTGCACATCTTATGAGAGAAAATCATATTCCCTGTGAGAGTGTCCAGTATGATATTGATTACATGGATGGATTCAGGGTATTTACCTGGGACGAGGAGAATTACGGTCCTAAAGGACAGCTTATAAATGAGCTGAAGCAGGATGGCTTTAAGGCGGTATGCATAATTGATCCGGGTGTTAAAAAGGATGAAGGATACTTCATGTATGATGAGGGAATCCGCAATGATTATTTTGCCAAGGACAAGGATTCTGAGGTTTATGTTAATGAGGTTTGGCCCGGGGATGCGGTATACCCTGACTTCGGACGAGAGGAAGTAAGAAAATGGTGGGGTGATAGCCATAAAATCCTGACTGATATGGGCGTTCAGGGTATTTGGAATGATATGAATGAACCTGCCAGCTTCAGAGGACCTTTGCCGCTTGATGTGCAGTTTCATATTGGTGACAGGCTTACGGATCATAGCGAGGTACATAATGTATACGGACACTTTATGAGTATGGGTACTTATGAAGGAATGAAGAAGATTACCGGTAAGAGACCGCTTGTTATTACGCGTGCCTGCTATGCAGGTTCCCAGAAATATGCTGCTGTATGGACAGGCGACAACCAGAGTGTATGGTCACATCTGAGAATGCTTATTCCGCAGCTCTGTAATCTTGGGATGAGTGGTTTTACCATTGCAGGAACGGACATCGGTGGATTTGGAGGTGATTCCAATGCCGAGCTTATGGTGAGGTGGGTTCAGGCCGCAACCTTTAGCACATTTTTCAGGAATCACTGTGCAAAAGGTCAGATTATGCAGGAACCCTGGGAATTTGGCGAGAAAGTTGTCCGTATTTATCGAAAGTATGTGGAACTGCACTACAGATTTTTGCCTTATATTTATGATTTACTGCATGAGAGCCAGGAAAACGGGCTTCCGGTTATGAGACCATTGGTGCTTAATTATGACGATGATGCAAATACCTATGAGCTAAATGATGAATATATGGTGGGAGAAAATATCCTTGTTGCACCTGTTGTTGATCAGGGCGTGACAAAGAGAATGGTTTATCTTCCCAAAGGAACATGGGTAGATTATTGGACTAAGGAGAGATATCAGGGAGAAAGCTATATCATAGCGGATGCGCCTATTGATACATTACCCATGTACATAAAGGAAAACAGTATTATTCCTATGTATGAGAATGTACAGTATGTTGGGGAAAAAGCATACGATAAGCTTGAGCTTCTCGTTGCAGGAAAAGAAGCCCATTATACCCATTATCAGGACAATGGAGAGGACTTTAAGTACATGGATGGTGAATATAACCTTTATACCTTTGATTGGGAAAACGGAGAGTTAAAAACCAATCTGGTGCATGAGGGTTATGAAAAATATAAGACAATTGAAGTGGAGCATATTTAATCACTATTTATAGAGGATGTACTTGTTCTCCATTTAACTCGTGCTCCAATATGTGATGTTTCATAATCACCAATACCATCTAATATGTTTAAAAGTGCCTGACTTGCGAGAAATCCTCTCTCGTAGTCGGGCACATTTACTGTCGTAAGTCCCAGATAGCGGGAGATAATTATATCATCAAAACCACATACTGCGATATCTTCAGGGATTCTGATACCATTATCCTGAAATTTCCTTATGGCTCCTATTGCCATCATATCATTGGCGCAGACCAGAACCTGTGGCATTTTTTCCTGAAGCATTATTAGTCTTGCAGCCTGAGCGCCGCTTTTTTCATGCCAGTCACCTTCATATAAATCATTTCTGCTAAATGGTATGTCATTTTCCTTTAAAACATCCCTAAAAGCCCTGTAACGTTCCTTTGTATCGGCTGTTTCATGTCCCTTAAGGAAGGCAAATCTCTCGTATCCGTTAGCTATTAGTTTTTCAATAAGCTGTCTTTCTCCCTCGTAATTGCTCACAATAATGCTCTTTACCATCTGGTGAGGCAACTCTCTGTCCAGGGTTATCACAGGTATTTTCTTGTTTGCAATGCTGATAATAGTCGAGTCGTCAGTGTGAGAATCTATTACAATTACCCCGCAAATAGCCTCGTTATCGGCGTAATGTATCAGATCATTGGCGGTGCAGACAAGCAGATGATAGCCGTACTTGCTGGCATAGTCATTGATTCCGTGCAAAATATCCAGATAAAACAGAGTGTCAAAATCGCTGAAATTGACAATAATAGTCTTTCGCTTAGTCTCTGTGCTTTGAACTTTATGGGTATAAGAAAGTTCTTCAGCTATCTTCAGAACCTTTTCCCTGGTCTTTTGACCTACATTTTTCCTATTGTTTAAAACATTGGATACAGTCGACATAGATACGCCGGCTTTCTTTGCTATATCAGCTATTCCAACCATACTTTTTACCTCACAAAAACTGACATTATACTTATATTTTATCTATTTTATATAAAAAAAGAAGATGTTTTAATAAAATAACATTTATTTTAGTAAAAACCAGGTAATACCTAATTAAATTCAACATACATGTGCTGACTATTTGTGTATTATTTACAAAATTTAATTGTGCTATTGCATGTTTTTTGGTAAAGCAAGTATTGTGTGAATATAAGGAACGGCGCTCAAATAGCGTCAGGTAAAGATGGCAAAAAACGGAGGAATTAGTAATGAAAAGGAAAATGGTTGCAAGCATTTTGGCTACAGTAACTTCACTGTCAATGGTATTGACCGGATGTGGCGGAAGTACAGCAAATAATTCGGAAGGAGAAGCTGCAGAAGCAGGTTCTTCAGAGACTGCTGCACAAGAGTCAGGTGAGGACAAAGCTTCAGAAAGTGGGACAACAATCAGACTTGTAAATAATAAGGCAGAGATACAGGAAGGTCTTCAGAAACTCGTAACAAAATATGAATCAGAGACAGGGGTAAAGGTTGAAATTGACACAATTGGTGGCGGTCAGGATACCCAGGCAGTTTTAAAGAACTATTATCAGGCAGATAACATGCCGGACATTTTTGTATTTGAAGGCGATACACATTACGACACATGGCAGGACGTGCTTGTTGATCTTACAGGAGAGAGCTGGACAGAGGATACAGATGCTGAATATGTCCATGATGGCAAGGTATATGGATTCCCAACAACTACAGAGGCAATCGGACTTACATACAATGCAGCAATTCTTGAAAAGGCAGGTGTTGATCCTAAGTCAATAACAGGACCTGACAGCATGAGAGCCGCTTTTGAGACTATTGATGCGAAGAAGGATGAGCTTGGTCTTACATCTGTTGTGGGCTACTACACAGAAGCATCCAATCTATGGTGGACAGCCGGTCAGCATCTTCTTGGAACATACCTTGACTCTGGCCTTTCAAGAGATGATACGACTTATCTCGACATGATAAATGATGGCGGAAAGCTTGATCCGGATCGCATAGCAGCATTTTCAAGAATGGTCGGGTTATTTAATGAATATACAGATCCTACAGGTGTTTCCGGAACTTATGATGAACAGGTGGCAGGCTTTGCCCAGGGGAAGTACGCTTTTGTTACACAGGGCTCATGGATTGGAGCATCTCTTACAGGGCAGTACGCAGACTTCTACAAGGAAGCAGGAAACTTTGAAGTGGGAATGATTCCCTATGCATTTATCGAAGGACAGGATACTATTCAGACGAATTCTCCTAACTGGTGGGGATTATACAACGGCGGAAACGTAGATGCTGCAAAGGCATTCATACAGTGGTGTGCTGATAATGATGGTGGTCAGGAAATTCTTGCAAAGGATTGCGGATGCATTTCACCGTACAAGTCATCAACATTTATGCCCGATGACCCGTTTGCTGATACCATAAAAGCTTATACAGCTGAGGGAAAGACTAGTGCTTGGCACTGGCAGGGCTGGAAAGCAGGCATGGCACAGAATGTAACATGTGTTATTTTCCAAGATTATGCAAAGGGTTCAATCAAGACACCTGAAGAATTTGTTGAAACATTGCAGAAGGCAATTGAGGGATATTATGCGCAGTAATCGTATTATTACAAAAAAACAGGGCTTTGACAAAGATAGTCTGAGGCTGAATGAAACATTATTTTGTAATGCTAATGGATATATTGGGGTTAGGGGCACTCTCGAGGAGGGGGTGCCCAATTCTATATCAACTATGCGAGGAATGTATCTTGGAGGAGTCTATGAGACTATTCCAATGAAGCAGGCAGAGAGTCTTTGTAATCTCATAGAGAAAAAACAGACCATGCTCAATGTTGCTGATACGCAAACCATTTTTCTTGAGATTAATGGCGTTGTATTTGACATGCAAAGTACTGATGCTGACTGCACAAGAATTCTGAACATGGATGAAGGCTGTACGGAGAGAGTTCTTTCCTGGAAAGATAGCGATTCTAATGGATACAAAGCCTCTATAAAAAGGGTTGCCCATTTTGGATGCCCCAATCTTTTTACTATCGAATATAGGGTAAAGGCGATGGAGTCAACTGCTGATATATCATTTGATTCCAGACATATAGCAGATGTAAAAAACTATTCTGATCCGGATGATCCCAGGCTTGCAGCAGAGAGTGAAGCTTATCTTGTGGTACAAAAGAGCGAGGTGACAGAGGACAGATCTCTGATAATCACAAAGACAAAAGTGAGTGGTATTACAATAGCATCTGCAGTTGGGCATAGATTTTACATTGTTGAAAACGGGACTAAAAGAGAAATAACCGGAAGCGGAAATATGGCGGAGCAGCTAAGGGACGGAGAAATAAGCAGAAAATTCTCTGTTCACCTTGAAAAAGGACAAGAGGCTGTATTAGTAAAATATACGATATTTGCGGATTCTGTCAGGGAAAATGATCCTTATACGAAGAGTATGAAACTACTGGCAGAAATGATGAACCGTGACCTTTCAGAGCTATATAAGGAGCAGAAAGATGTATTGACAGATTTCTGGCAGAGGGCAGATATGGAGATTCAGGGTGATGATGAACTGGATCTTGCCATGTGTTTTAACATGTATCAGCTTTTTCAGTCGTCACCAAGAGCTTCCAAGGTCAGCATAGCGGCGAAAGGATTATCCGGAGAAGGGTATGAGGGACATTATTTCTGGGATACGGAGATGTATGCCCTGCCGTTTTTTATACTGACAGATACACACCTTGCAAGAAGAATTCTTTCTTTCCGCTACGAGACTTTGGACAAAGCAAGAGAAAATGCGAAACTTCTCGGACATAAAGGAGGTGCTTTGTATCCCTGGAGAACCATCACAGGTGAAGAATGCTCCGGATATTTTCCCAGTGGAACAGCGGCATATCACATAAACGGTGCAATTTCAAACGCTATCATATCGTACTATCTTGCAACCGGAGACGAGGAATATATCCTCTCTGAGGGTGAAGAGATGCTCATTGAGATTGCCAGATTGTGGCTTGATACAGGAAATTACGACAGAGAAGGCAGGTTTGTAATAAATGAAGTGACAGGTCCGGATGAATATACCTGTATGACCGATAACAATTTTTATACAAATTGCTGCGCAGCAAATGGAATGAAGTGGGCAGTTAAGCTTCTGCGGGAGCTTGAAGACAAGGACGAGATAAAGAAACTGATAAAGAGGCTTAATGTCTCTGAAGATGAGATTGAGAAAATCAAAAAAGCAGCTGATCACATCTATCTTCCATATGATGAAAAATTCGGAATATCTCCTCAGGATGATTCCTTCCTGCAAAAGCCGGTTTGGGATTTAAAAAATACTCCCAGGGAAGAATTTCCTTTATTACTGCACTATCATCCGCTTCATCTGTACAGATATCAGGTATGCAAACAGGCAGATACTGTTCTTGCACATTTTTTGTATCCTGAGAGCGCGGATAAGAAAACCATGGAGAAGAGCTTCAGGTACTATGAAAAAATAACAACCCATGACTCTTCATTGTCTACCTGCGTATTTTCCATGCAGGCTTCAAGACTCGGGCTCTATGATGAGGCTGAGAAATATTTTGGAGATTCTGCAAAGCTTGATCTTTATAACAGGCATGGCAATTCCGGTGATGGTGTGCATACAGCAAACATGGGCGGTGCTTATATGGCAATCGTTTATGGGTTTGCGGGAATAAGAATAAGTGAGGATGGGCTCAGTATTGATCCTTTCCTGCCAAAAAGCTTTCAGGGATATAGCTTTAACTTTTGTTACAGAGGTAGGAGAATACGACTGGAAGTAGGCAAAGATATGATGAAACTTTGTTTATTGGATGGCGAAGGACTTGAGTTTAGTCATAACGGAGATAAATATAGTTTGAATGAAATTGGAGTAACACTATCATGGAATATAAAGCAGTGATTTTTGATTTGGACGGAGTGCTTGTTTTTACTGATAAATATCATTTCCTGGCCTGGAAAGAGATAGCAGACGAGCTGGGAATAGATTTTACAGAAAAAGACAATGACAGACTGCGAGGAGTAAGCAGGGCAGATAGTCTGGATATCATACTGGAAAAATATGAGGGAAGTGCGTTATCTGACGATGAAAAGCAGAAACTTCTGGAAAAAAAGAATGATATTTATGTAAAACAGCTGGAACAAATGGAACCTTCCGATGTGACAAATGAAACCAGAGATACTCTTAAGGCGCTTAGAAACAGGGGATATAAAATAGCAGTTGGCTCTTCAAGTAAAAATACGGCGCGTATTCTTGAAAAAACAGCGCTCATGGACAGTTTTGATGCAGTGGCTGACGGCACCCATATCTCAAAGTCCAAACCCGATCCGGAGGTGTTCCTTAAAGCAGCGGAGTTTCTGTCAGTAGAACCGAAGGATTGTCTTGTTGTTGAGGATGCAGATGCGGGTATTGAAGCAGCTATTGCAGCTGGGATGCACAGTGCAGCGATTGGCGCTGCTTCAAGAACCGGACGGGCAGACGTTGCTATAGCTGTCATATCAGATATTTTATCTGTATGATAAAGGTTTAAAAAAAACATTTATCTGTTGTATACTCATAATTAAGGTACCTTTCAAGAGGGGGATTTGATTATGAGCCAAATGAAAATGTTTCAGGTATCAACACTTCAGGCACTAATGCTTGGATATTCAAGGCCGGTAATATCTGTAAATGAGCTGCTTTCCCATGGAAATACAGGGCTTGGGACATTTACGGATGTTGATGGTGAGATGATAGTACTTGACGGTACATGTTACAGAGCGACTGAAAATGGTGATGTTGTTATAGCTGAGCCGGAAAGGGGTGTACCCTTTTCGGCTGTATGTAATATGGAAGAATCTGATCCTGCAGAGTTTGGCAGGATGGAGAACGTAGGGGAATTAAAGACAGAACTCAACAATATCATTGACTCGCATTTTGGGTTAAATAGTATGCATATGGTCAGGATAGATGGTGAGTTTGAGTTTGTGGACGCAAGATCGGAATCCGGCTACACCTCTAATCATATTTCTTTAAAAGATATCCTGGGTAAAACGCAAAAAGCGTTTAAATTCGAAAATATCAAAGGGACACTGGTCTGTGTCTATTTTCCTGATTTTATGGATGGGATAAATGCAGCCGGATGGCATCTTCACTTTATTTCTGATGACAAAAAACATGGAGGCCATGTTTTTGAAATTGTGATGAAATCCGGAAGAGGATTGATCTCAAAGATTAACTCAATAGAAATTAAGCTTCCTGATGAGCCAGTATTTGACACTTATTCTTTGAAGCAGGCTTCCGACAATGAAATAAAGGAAGTAGAGCAGGGAAAAGGCTGAGGGGAGGATATTATGAAAAGAATTCTGTATATCTTTGCTTTTGTGATGATTTTTTCATGTCTCCTTTCTTCCTGTGGAACAAATGGAGGAAAAACAGATTCATCTTCCGGTGCGGCTGCAGTAGCGTCGGGACCTGAATATACAGAATACTCTGATCTTAGGGGCAAGACCGTTTCGATGCTTACCGGTGCCCCATTCGAGGAGCTGGTTTTAAGTAAGGAACCGGATGTTGGACAATTTACCTTTTTTAGCAATATGCCGGATATGGTTCTGGCACTAAAATCCAAAAAGACGGACGCTGTACTTAATAACAACGCACTAGGTTCCCTGGCGGTCAATCGAAATTCTGACCTGGCTCTGTTTCCTCAGAGTCTTAAGGACGGCGTTTTTGGATTTGCCTTTGAAAAGGGTTCGCCGGAGCGTGAGAAGTGGCAGGCGGCCTATGACACGATTTCTGAGGAGACAAAGCAGGCTCTTTGGGATAAGTGGACAGGCTCTGATGAGAGCGCCAAGGTTATGCCTGATCAGGACTGGCCAGGAAAAAACGGAACGGTGAAGGCTGCGGTATGTGACACATTGGAACCCATGAGCTATGCCGGCGAGGGTGGAAAATTACAGGGATTTGACCTGGAAATGATACTTCTTATGGCAAAGGAACTGGACGTGCATGTAGAGTTTACCGGTATGGAGTTTGCTGCAATCCTTTCTTATGTACAGTCAGGAAAAGCTCTGCTGGGAGCCGGATCCATAATAGTTACCGATGAGCGAAAACAGGCTGTGGATTTCGTGGAATATTATCCTGCAGCTTTTGTGCTGATAGTAAGAGGGACAAAGGCGGGGAGCACAGATCATAAGACCATCAGCAGCTTTTCTGATCTTGAGCATGCCCGTATTGGCGTTCACACAGGTAGCATTCAGGCGGCTCAGGCGGAGGAGCGCTTTCCTGGCGCAGATTTCTTGTATTTTAATAACGGTGTGGATATGCTGGAGGCACTGCGGTCAGGAAAAGTTGATGCCTATGCAGACGCTGAGGCGATTGCCAAATTCATGATGGCTCAAAATGAGGATATTACCATGCTGGATGAGCGGCTCACTGAAGGAATGCACGTGGGGGCAGTCTTTGCAAAAACTGACAGAGGACAGGCGCTTTGTGATGAGTTCAGTGCTTTTATACGGGAAATTAAGCAAAATGGCGTATACGATGAAATTCAGGGAATATGGTTTGGCAAGGATGAGGATAAGCGTGTAGTTCCGGATTTATATAATCTGACGCCAACTAATGGCACACTGCGAATGGCGGCGGACACCGCACTTGTTCCGTTTGTTTACATTAAGGACGGCAATCCCGTGGGAATTGACGTGGATACGGTAGTTCGTTTCTGCAAGGAATATGGGTATGGTCTGGAGATTGTTCCCATGGATTTTGGGGCAATAATTCCGGCTATAGTCACCGAAAAGGTGGACTTTGCAGGTGGTGGAGTTGCTTACACGGATGAACGTGCGGAAAGTGTGCTCTATTCAGAGTTTACCTATGAAGGAGGCTCTGTAGTAGTGGTGCTTAAGGGTGCGGAAGGAGTTACAGAAGACAGCTTCCTGACAGAGATAAAAGACAGCTTTGAAAAGACCTTTATCAGGGAAAATCGCTGGATGCTTTTCCTTGAGGGTATAGGCACTACACTCCTAATAACGGCACTGTCCATTTTATTTGGAACAATCCTTGGCTTTTGCGTATTTATGCTCTGCAGGAAAGGAAACCCTGTTGCCAATTCCATTACCCGTTTTATAGTGTGGCTTGTTGAGGGTATGCCGGTAGTAGTTCTTCTGATGATCCTTTACTATGTTATTTTTGGAAAAGTGTCTATTTCCGGTACGATGGTATCGGTTATTGGTTTTACACTGCTGTTTGGCGCGCAGGTTTACGCCATGATAAAGGGAGGCGTGGCCACCGTGGATAAAGGGCAGACAGAAGCTGCATATTCTCTTGGTTACACTGATCGGAAGGCATTTTTCAGGATTGTATTTCCCCAGGCTCTGCCACACATCATGCCATCCTATAAGGGACATATTACAGCACTCATCAAGGCGACGGCTATTGTAGGTTATGTGGCAGTGCAGGATCTGACCAAGATGGGAGACATTGTCCGAAGTCGTACCTACGAGGCATTCTTTCCTTTGATAGCAGTTGCTATTATTTACTTCATCCTTGCTGCGATCCTGACTTTTATTGTGAACAGGCTGGAGTTGCGCATTGATCCCAGGAAAAGGAAGAATTTTCTTAAAGGGGGTGAGGACAAGTGATTGAACTGGT
>JAEEGL012028715.1_pt1 | contig 30268 bp, 26 predicted proteins | sample 9134231 | NCBI WGS metagenome assembly JAEEGL01 (sample SAMN16246548, study PRJNA631951) | gut metagenome | biome: gut microbiome; feature: rumen; material: fiber-attached | host: Bos | place: Iran: Karaj | collected 2018-10 | reverse complement strand
TCCCCGCAGTGGAGCATCCACTCCGCCTGCGCCACCCGCAACTACACCTTCATCTGGGGCATGTGCGGCGAGAATGACGACTACAACGACATGGACTGGTGCGCCACCAAAGACCTGAAGTAAGATGAAAAGAATCGCAGTCCTTTTGCTGGCGGTGGCCGCCCTCTGCGCCTGCCAGAACGAGAAGAAAGTGAGGGCCCGCTTCGTCCCGGAGCGCTCCGACGACTTCGTCTTCGAGAACAACCTCATCGCCGGCCGCTTCTACGGCCAGGCCCTGGAGGGCAATCCCACCTCCCCCGGCATCGACATCTGGGTGAAACTGCCCGGAAAACTCGTTGCTGACGAGTGGTACAAGGGCTTCCTCACCGAGAGTGACGAGTTCTACCACCACGACCACGGCGGCAAGGACTGCTACAAGGTCTCCGTCTCCCTGGGCGGCGGCGCTTCGGCTCCGCTCTTGAACGGAAATCTCTGCTATCCGGCCACAAACTACCGCTCCTATGACATCGTGGAAGACACGCCGGAAAAGGTGACCTTCACCCTCCATTATCCCGAATGGACAGTCGCCGACAGCGTGAAGGTGGCGCTGGACAAGACCGTTACAGTCATTCCTGACACCTATTTCTGTGACGTGGAGGACCACTACACCTTCTCCGGCAAGGACTCCCTGGTCATTGCGGCCGGCATCAACCTGCACGCTGCCCAGGAGACGGTGAAAAGGATGCTGGTCCTGCCCCATTCCGTCGCCATCTGGGAGCAGGCCTCCGACCAGACCTTCGAGCCGGAAGACGGCATGCTGGGGGTCGCTGTCGTGATGCCCGAGTCCGATGTCACCTTCGTCACCGCCGACGGGACGCACCTGGTCGCCTGCAAACGGATCGTCTCCGGCGAGCCGGTCCGCTACTCCTTCGGCTCCTGCTGGTCCAAGGGAGACATCAAGACGACCGATGACTGGTTCAAACTCGTGACGGAGCAGTAACCGGAGATCCAGGTTTTTTCGTATCTTTGTCCCGACATGCTGAAGCGTTTCCTTCATACGGTCGGGACATTTTTCGTGTTCGTCCTCGCTGTCCTTGCGACGGCGGGGTGCTCCCGTAACCGTGAAGTCCAGGAGATGGTCCGGCGGGAAGTGAAGGCCATTTCCGAGATGAGACAGCTCGGTCTGGTTGAATACCGGGTCCGGAAAATCGTGAAAGCCGACGACGAAGGCGCGTGGTACAAGATTGGAGACCGGAAGATCCTCCTCAGTTGCACGGCCTACCTCAAGGCCGGCCTCGACCTGTCTTCGTTCGGGATGCAGGATGTCGATATCGACCGGGGAGCTGCGCGTGTTACCGTCTTCCTGCCCCATGCCGTCCTCCTGTCCCTGGACATACCCGCCTCGGAAATCCGGCAGGAATACGACCACGTGACCATGCTCCGCCAGTCCTTCTCCGCCGAGGAACGCAATGCCCTGCTCCGACAGGGCGAGAAGCAGATCCGGGACAGCGTCCCGTCCCTGGGCATCCTCGAAGAGGCGGAGGCAAATGCCGTCAAGTTCTTCGAATCCGTGTTCTCCAAGATGGGATTCACGGAGGTGGAGGTACAGTTCAGATAGGAGGTCGTGATGGGAAGGAAGGATCGCAAAATCATCGTCAAGGTCACCCCGACGGCCATCCTGTTGCTGGTCGTCATCCTCATCGCCGCCCTGCTGTTCCTCCGCGAGAGCCGGCAAGGCAAGCATGTCCTCACAATCGACGACACGCCCGTCATCGTCACGAAGATCCGTTCGCTCGGCGAACTCACGACGGCCTGTTACTACGACGAGATCGTCCTGACCGACACCAAGCCGAATTCTTTCTCGTCCTCCACGCTCGGTTCCATCGCACGGGACAACTTCGGCCGGGATGTGGACGACCATCTGGTCATTATCGCCAAGGGCACGGTCCGTGCCGGCATCGACCTCGCTGAGATGACCGACGAGCGGCTCCGCTTCTCGGGCGATACGGTTTTTGTCCGGCTTCCTGCCCCGCAATACCTGGACGTCATCGTGAACCCTTCCGACTTCGAAGTGTTCGCCGAAAGCGGCAAATGGTCGCACGAGGAAGTGACCGGCCTGCAAGACTCGGCCCGTCGGCGTCTCCTGATGGGCGCGGACCACTATGCGCTGAAATCCAAGGCATACGAAGGTGCCATGGAAGCCGTCACCGACCTGCTTCTCGCATCCGGTTACACCTATATCCGCTTCGACCACCCCGGCTCCTACATCCGGATGCCCGCCTTCGAAGAATAAACGATCTTTTTTCGTATCTTTGTCTGATTAAACGGACGAAAGATGACTGAAACGGCTTCCCCCCTGATGGCCCGGCGGATCCGCCGGATCCTGCTGGTCTGCAACAATTACGACAAGTTCGCCCTGGAAGAGGACGGGCGCATCGAACCCCGGATTACGGCGGAATACTCGGAACTGAACCTTTCCAACCCGCCGGAATTCGTACGGGCGGAATCCACCGTGGAAGCGCTCGGGATGATGGAGAAAGGGGAACGTTTCGACCTCGCCATCACGATGTACAATGTGGGCGAAGTGGATGTGTTCGAGTTCTCGAAGCGCGTCAAGGAGATCGACCCCGAGACTTCGGTCGTCCTCCTGACGGCCTTCGCCAAGGAGATTTACCGGCAGATGGAGGACAAGGATTGCAGCCATTTCGACGGCATCTTCTGCTGGAACAACTCCACGGATCTCATCATCGCCATCATCAAGTTGCTGGAGGACAGCCGGAACGCGCCGGTGGACATCCTGGAGAACGGGGTCCAGTGCATCCTTCTGGTGGAGGATTCGGTCCGTTATTATTCCACTTATCTTCCTGAACTGTACCGACTGATCCTCCTGCAGAACAGCGAGGCCATCCGGGACGCCCTGAACGAAAGCCAGCAAAGCCTTCGGAAACGGGCCCGCCCGAAAATCCTGATGGCCACCAACTACGACGATGCCGTCGCCCTGTACGAAAAATACAAGACCAACATGCTGGGCGTCATCTCCGATATCGGCTTCGTCCTGCACCGGGGGGACAAATCGTCCCAGGAGAAACTGGATGCGGGTATCGACCTGTGCCGGATGATCCGGAAGGACGACCCCAAGATGCCCATCCTGATGCAGTCCTCCCAGGAAAGCATGCGGTCCGTCGCCACGTCCCTCAAGGCGGGCTTCCTGATCAAGCGGTCCAAGACCCTGACCCACGACCTGGCGGAATTCATCGGCCGGGAATTCGGCTTCGGCGACTTCGTCGTCACGGATCCTGCGACCGGTGAGGAGATCGCCCGTGCGAGCGACCTGTATGGGGCGGAGCGCATCATTGCCACCATCCCGGACGAGGACCTCAACCGCTTGGCTTCCAAGAACTATATCTCCCGCTGGCTGCTGGCCCGCGGTCTGTTCGAGGTCGGGAACCGGATCAAGAAAAGCAGTTTCGACAATGCCGACGAGCGCCGGAAAACCACCGTCCGTTCCATCCGTCATTACCGGATGGAGCAGGGGCTGGGCGTCGTCGCCCGCTTCGAAGCCGCCCGCTACAACGACGCCATCCGCTTCGCCCGTCTGGGCGAGGGTTCGCTGGGCGGAAAGGCCCGCGGTCTCGCCTTCCTGAACTCGATCCTCCAGCGCCATAATCTCTATGACAAATGGGAAGGGGTCCGTGTGCTGGTTCCCCGCACCCTGGTGCTGACGACCGATTTCTTCGACCGGTTCATCCTGCAGAACGGGCTTCAGTACGTAATCAACGCCGACCTTTCGGACGAGGAAATCCTCTCCGAATTCGTCGCCTCCACCCTGCCCACCGACCTGACGGAAGCCCTGCGCGTGTTTATCCGCCACGTCCGGAAACCGTTGGCCGTCCGCTCCTCTTCAAAGCTGGAAGACTCTTATTATCAGCCGTTTGCCGGAGTCTATTCTACCTATATGGTTCCGGCGACGGAGAACGAGGACCAGGAACTCCGCCTGATTTCCAAGGCCATCAAGAGTGTCTACGCCTCGGTCTATTTCGCCTCGTCCCGCAGCTATATCACCGCCACGGGAAACGTCATCTCCGAGGAGAAGATGGCCATCATCCTGCAGGAAGTCTGCGGCAGCGAGGACTGCGGCCTGTGGTTCCCCACCCTTTCCGGAGTCGCCCGGTCGCTGAACTTCTATCCGGTCGGACACGAAACCGCGGAGGACGGCATCGTCCGCCTGGCCTTCGGGCTGGGCAAGGCCGTCGTCGACGGAGAACAGACGCTCCGGTTCTCCCCCGCCTACCCCGGTCACGTAGTCCAGACCTCCACGCCCGAACTGACGATGCGGGAAACCCAGCAGTTCATGTATGGCCTGAGCCTCAAGCCGGAGAAATTCAAGACCTCCGTCGACGACGCCGTGAACCTGGAGCGCCTTCCCATCGCCGACTGCGAGAACTTCCGGAACCTCAAGAAGGTGGCCTCCACTTTCGACTTCGAGAACCAGCGGATGGTGGACTCTCCCTTTCCCCGGGGGCCCAAGTTCATCACCTTCGCCCATATCCTCCGCTACAACACCTTCCCGCTGGCAGACATCCTCAAGGAACTCCTCGCCATCGGACAGGAGGAGATGAAGTGCTGCGTGGAAATCGAATTTGCCGCCAACCTGGACAAGCCTTCGGGCCAATCCTCCACCTTCCATGTACTCCAGATCCGGCCCATCTCCTCCGACAGCCTGTCCGCCGAGGTCGACTGGTCCACGGTCGACGATTCCGACGCTTTCATCCGCTCCGGGAGCGCCCTCGGAACCGGGTGGGTCCAGGATGTGCGGGATATCGTCTACATCCCGAAAGAGCGTTTCGACAAGATGGAAACCAAGGAGATGGCCGACGAGATCGCCGCCATCAACAACCGGATGCGGGAACAGGGCCGTGGGTACATCCTGATCGGCTATGGACGATGGGGCACCACCATCCCTTCCCTCGGCATTCCGGTCAAGTGGAGCGATATCTCGGAAGTCAAAGCCCTCGTTGAGTGCGTCCTTCCGGACTTCCGCATCGACCCGAGCCAGGGAACGCACTTCTTTCAGAACCTCACCTCCTTCAACGTAGGATTCGTCCATGTGGACCCGTACGCCCGCCGGGAGGACGAGTTCGACAGCTCCATCCTGGATGCCCTTCCTGCGGAGTCCGAGACAAAATACTGGAGGCTCCTCCACCTGGACGAGCCTCTCAAGATCTGCATCGACGGCCGGAGCGGCCGGGCGTTCATGTCGGTGAAGTAGTTACTTCTTCTCCTCCTTCGGCGGCTGCGGCGGCCAGGCGAAGCGTTCGCCGGCCACCGGATCACCCATGGCGGAAGCCTCCTTGTCGGCCTCGTCCAGCTTGAAAATCATGAACTTCGGATTCTCCTTGGTGTAAGGGGTCCACTCGCCGCCGTCCGGTCCGTTCGGATCACCGTACTTGGCGAAATTGGCCCAATAGGTCACTTCCTTCTCGGCAAGGTCCCAGTCGCCCTGGGTCCAGGGACGCCAGCAGTGTTTCAGGGACTTGAACACATACCAAAGGTCGGAGGAATGGAAGGCACCCTTGAGGACATACACCTTCTGGCTCCCGTCGTCCGGAAGCGGACGGGCGAACTGGTAGGCATAGCACTTGCCACCCTTTTCCTCGCGGTTCAGCGCGAAATTGGCAATACCCTCGGTCATGTTGCCCATGTCATCCTTGGTGAAGCCCATCATATACGGGACATCGGCCAGGGAGCCGTCCGTGGCGGCCTCGTCAAAGGATTTCAGAGAGACGTAACCGTCCACGATCGGAGCGCCGGTGAGCGCAGGGCCACGGCTGAAGCCACCGGTGGAAGCGATGCCATTGGCACCGGCATAGATGGTGCTCAGGGCGTAAATGGTCTCCGTACCGGCGGCACGCATCTTCTGGAGATCGGTGAGACCGGCCCAGTCAAGGATCTTCTTATTGGCATTCTGGATGTCTTCCAAGGTCTGCGGAGCGAAAGCCGGCCGGCCGCCGCCCATACCGCCCATACCACCGGCACTCATGATGACCGCCTTGTTGAAGAGACCGCGGGCCAGCGGAGACTCGACGAGGGTGCGGACGGCACCGCCGCCGGCGCTTTGGCCGAAGATCATCACATTATCAGGATCACCGCCGAACTGGGCGATGTTCTCCCTGACCCACTTCAGGCCCTGGATCATGTCCAGGACACCGTAGTTGCCGGAAACGCCGTGCGGGCTTTCGGCAGCCAGTTCGGGATGGGCCAGGAAGCCGAAGACACCAAGGCGGTAGTTGATGGACACGAGCACGACGCCATGGGCGGCAAACTCCTCACCGTCGAATTCGGGCTCGGAGCCCCAACCCTCGCGGTAGCCGCCACCATGGATCCAGTACGCGACAGGGAGCTTCTCCCCCGTCTTGCCGGCAGCGGTGGTCCATACGTTCAGGTACAGGCAGTCCTCGCTGCATTGGGCTTCCTCACCATAGCCCCATTCGGTAAAATAACCGCCGGGATAATGGACGGCCTGGTAGCCGGGATGGCCGAAACGGTCCGCCACCATCACGCCGTCCCACGGCACGACGGGTTGCGGTTCTTTCCAGCGAAGGTCGCCGACCGGCGGGGCGGCATAAGGGATTCCCTTGAAGGCGAGAACGCCAGGGATGTCAGTCGTAACTCCTTGGATCTGACCGCCTTCGATGGACAGGACCGGGCTCTGGGTCTCCGTCGTCTTGCAGGCTGCAAGCAACAGGGCCGAAACGGCAAAAAGAAGGATCTTTTTCATACGATATGGGATTTGTACACGGTTTCTATCTCTTGGAGGTAAAGACGGTGGGAGAAACCGTCAGCATCAGCCAGGCCCAGGTCAAACTCCGTTTTCCCGAACTCCGTTTGAGCAGTTCCATCGTTTCCGTTCCCCGCATCAGGGACAGGCCCGCACTCAGGCTGATGTACTTCCGGAATACATAAGAGGCAGAAAACTCTCCCTCATGTCCCAGCGCCATACCGGCATTCTCCAGCGGAGTCGCGGTGGACAGGTAATGATAGGAAGCGTCCACGGTAAAATTCCCGGGAGTCCATTTCACGCCGGCAAACAGGTTCTGCAATCCGGGCGTGAAACCGCCGTAATAGGTGGTGACATAGAAAAAGTCCATGGCCCCATAGAACTTATGGTGGGAGCCATAGATGGAGCTGAAGCCCCGGATGGTCTCGTGCCGGGCCATCCCAAGATTTCCGATAGCCGGTGTGGCGAAAGACTCATCTCCGCTCAGATAGTCGTATCCGCTATAGAATGTGAAACGGGGAACGACGGACAGCGTTACCTTTGAACTGGCCATCCACCCTGCGATGGGGATGCCGTGCTCTTCCTTTCCCATCTGCCGGTAATAGGCCGCCTCTAACGACCATTTCTCAGGGGTGAACGAAACATAGGTACCCACCAGTTGCTGCTGGTAAGTGATTTCTTTTTTGATTTTCTCCCCACCCTGCATCCCAACGTTCATGAACAGAATAGAAGCGCCGAGGGGAAAACGGGGCACGTCATAATGATACCAGGCGGCCTCCATGGCCTTATAGGGTTGCAGGCCACCCGAGAACCAGGAACCGCCCTCCATGTTTTCCAAATTCTGGTTATAGGCGGCGAACAGGTGGACCTTGTGTCCGTACCCCTCATAGCCTACCTTCAGGACATCGTGGGTCATTCCGGTCATCGACCAGTCATCCGAGCCGAAGATCCGCTGGTCATCATAGGACAGGTTCTGGCGGCCCACTTTGGCAAAAAGCCCCTTCCAGCCATATTGGAACCAGGCTTCATAGATATTGAGCGAACCGCCTTCCCGGCTCCCCCAGGTCCCGCAATGCTGGGCCGTCAGCTTCGCTTTCAGGTCATCCCCGCCATATTGGAGCGAAAGCCGGGAACGCTCGATGATGAATCCTGCGAAATCATATCCGGGAGGCAGTGCTTCACCATCTTCCCCGATCAAATCCTCCGACGCCAGGCCTCCTTTCCGGATCTCACCGCGCGTCAGGAAGTCGGCGTCCACGTTGATCTGGGCCCGGGCAACCGCTGGCAGAAGCAGCATGGCTGCCGCAACAATCCACGGTTTCATCGGACACTCATTCAAAATCGAACAACTTGACAAAGCCCGTCAGTTCCAGGACCTCCTTGATGACGTCGTTCACGTTTTTCAGGACGACCCGGCTTCCGGCCGCTTTCGCCTGTTTCAGGATGGACAGCAGGATCCGGAGTCCGCTGGAGGCGATATAGCTCAGGTCCGTGCAGTCGATGAGGATATCGCGTCCCTTGCTGTCGGCAAAAGGCTTCATGGCATTTTCCATTTCCAAGGCCGCAGCCGTGTCCATTTCGCCGGACAGGATCGCGACAATCTGTTTTTCAGTTTCTTGAATGGTCGTTTTCATCTGTATGATCGTTTATTATCTTGACAAGTGTCAGTATGTTCCGGTCATTCACCCGGTCGTAGTGCATCGTGTCCACCAAATTCCGGACCAGGAACAGGCCCAGTCCCCCGATCGGACGGTCTTCGGCCGGAAGGGTGGTATCCGCGTCGGGAACAGCTGTCGGGTCGAACGGCGCTCCCGCATCGGAGATGGTGAATGTCAATGCCTTCCCATCCGTATCCGCTTCCACGAGGATTTCGCCCTTCCGGCCATCGGGATAGGCATAATTCATCGCGTTCACGACAGTTTCCTCCACGGCAAGCCGGATATCATTGGCGGTCTTTGCGGACAGGTTCAAACGTCCTGAGACCCCTTTCACGAATTCACTCAGGCGGGTCACCTGGCGCACGTCATTCTCCAACGACAGTTTTTCACCGGGGAATACCCCTGCCCCGGAATACCGGACAGCCAGCATCGTGAGGTCGTCACTCTGCACGGCCCCATCGACGAACCGGTCAACCTCCCCTTCCATTTTGTCCACCAGGGAGCGGGAATCCTTCACCGGACCTGCAGCCCGGAGGGTTTCCGACAGGCGTGCCGAGGAATAGAGCTCCCTTTGGGGATTACGCGCTTCCGTCAACCCATCGGTATAAAGGAACAAAGTGGAACCTGCAGGAATAAGGCACTCCTGTGTCCCGTACTCGAAATCACTGAAAGCGCCGATGGGAAGATTCGCCTCCACGGACAATTCCTCCACCGTCTTTCCGAGCAGGAAAGGACGGTCATGGCCGGCATTGCAGAAGCGGAGACCGCCGGAAGCCAGGTCCAGCACCCCGATGAAGAAGGTCGCGAACATGTTGGACTCGTTGTTCCGGCTGGACTCCCGGTTGAGGATCCCCATAATCCGGGACGGGTCGTCCTCACTGGCGGAGACCACCCTGAAAACGGAGTGGATCACCGCCATCAGCATGGCGGCGGGAACCCCCTTGCCGCTCACGTCCCCGATGCAGAAAAACAGTTTTCCGTCGCGGATGAAGAAGTCGAACAGGTCTCCTCCTACCTCCTTGGCAGGAATGACGGAGCCGAAGACATCGATGTCATTGCGGTCCGGGAACGCGGGAAAATGCTTCGGGAGCATCGACTCCTGGATATTCCGGGCCACACGGAGTTCCGTGCCGATCCGCGCCCGGTCAACCTCCGCCCGCTGCAAGCGGTTCGCATTCCGGGCGAAAAGGAAGATGATGAAAAAGAAGATGGTAAGACCGGCCAGGAACATCAGGAAATTGATGAGCCGCAGCCGGTTGGCCGGTGCGAATACCTCGTCGGCATAACTGACCAGGGCGACGGTCCAGCCGGGATCTTCCGGCAAGGTGGAAAAATAGACGAACGCCTTCCCCCGCTTTCCAGCGTCGCGGAAACCGATGATCCGGTCCTTCCGGCCCAGCGTATGCACGTCGCCGTCGGAAGCGTTCCGGACCAAGTCTACGATACGGTCCACGACTTCCTGCCTGGCATAGTCCGAAGGAGGACCGATCACCAGGTCGCCCGTTTTCGTGAGCAAAAGGCCGAAGGAGCTGGGATAGAGCATATTGGCATTGAGGGTATCCCGCAGCCAGGTCAAGTCCAGGTCCAGGCCGCAGACGGCGGCCAGGGTCCCGTTCCTGTCCATCAAGGGATAGGAATAAGTCGTCAGCCGGGTATTGCCGCCATACAGGTAGGGATCGCTCCACTCGTCCTCCAGCCGCTCGACAACCGACCGGAAGGCTGGATGGGTCGTATAATCGTGTCCGTCGTTTCCGATATCGGTCACGCGGATGACACCATCCTCCTTGTAGGCATAAGGCTCGAAAAGGCGGCCTTTCGAAGGATAATAGTCCGGCACGAATGCCATGCATCCGCCGACCGCATACGGGTTCACCTGGATCAGGCTGCGGGTGACTTCAAACAGGGAGTCAGGATGGGACAGATGTTCCTGCATTTCCCCGAGGTGCTCCTGCATCGTCCACTCCGCTTCCCACAACGTATTCCGGATACAGCCCGTCTTGAAAGAAAGCTCGGAACCCATCCGATCCTCCAATTCCCGGATCAGCATGGACCGGGTATACTGGTACTGCACGATGCTGGCCAGCTGCAAAAGCAGGGCCGCCAGGATGATGATGGCCAGGCTGGACACCACCTTCCGGGATGCAGGAAGACGGATATGGGATTCCCGGGCCATCTTATTCCTTCCGGTAGACCCGGAGCATTCGGACATCTTCGAGCGGACGGTCATAATCGTCGGTCGCCACCTTCTGGATGGCTTCCAGGACCTCCATTCCGCTGATCACTTCCCCGAAAACGGTATACTGGCCGTCCAGGTGCGGACTGCCGCCCACTTCCTTGTAAACCTTCCGCATTTCGGGCGTCAGCTTCACCTGACCGCCGGTGGCGGCGTCCAGGCGCGCCTGGGCGCGATCCAGCTGCTCGTCGGTCATCGGACTGCCCATCATGAAGCAGAACTGCGAGGCGCAGGATTCCCGGTCGGGGTTCGTATCATCCCCTTCCCGTGCGGCGTTCACGACACCCTTGTGGTGGAAAATGCCCTTGTCCAGCCGGAACTCGGCGGGCACCCGGTAATCGGGCTCCCCGTCGCCGAGCATCTGCCCCGGTTCCGCGAACTTGGAGTTGGGGTCTCCTCCCTGGATCACGAAATTGTCGATGACCCGGTGGAACAGCAGGCTGTCGAAATAATGCTCCTCCGCCAGGTGGATGAAATTGTCCCGGTGCAGGGGCGTTTCGTTGTACAGCTTGAACTCCACGGTCCCCATCGTCGTTTCCACGACCATCACGACCTCTTTTTCGGGTTTCGGCGCACAGGCTGCGAGTCCCAGTGCGAGGGCCAGGAGCCCCACGGTTGCTCTGTTCATGTCAGAATGGTTTTTCGAATGCTTCAAAGATAACCATTCCGGATGAAAATGACAACAAGCCTATCCGAATAACCGGATGGAACGGAAGAGATACAGGACCGGAAAGATCTCCAGACGGCCGATGATCATTTCAAGCATGCCGGTTATCTTGAGAATATCGGGAAAGGCAGCGTAATTGGCCATGGACCCGACTTCGCCGAAACCGGGGCCGACGTTGCCGATACACGCCACGGAAGCCGTGACCCCTGTCGTAAAATCCAGTCCGTCGGCAATGTTCACCGCCGCAAACACGACGACGATGAAAAGATAGCAGAAGATATACCCGTAGGCATCACTGATCTGCGTATCGGACCGGACACCTCCGTCTACCTTGATGTTCCGGATGGCATGCGGAGCCACGGCATGCCCGACTTTCCGGCTGATTCCCTTGGCCGCCAGGATGGCGCGGTCGATCTTGATGCCGCCGGAAGTGGAACCGGAACAGCCGCAGATCAGGGAAGCGATGATGAGAAGGGACATGCTGAGCGGCGGCCACTGCGTGGTATCCTGCGTCGCAAAGCCTGTCGTGGTGGCGATGGAAGCCACTTGGAAGGCCCCGTCCCGAAGCGCGTCTCCGAAAGCGCCATAGCCTCCGTTCAGCATCAGGTCGGCCGTAACCAGCGCGATGGCGATCATGACCAGCGACAGGAACACCTTGAGGGCTTCCGATTTCCAGATGAACCGGGGACGCCCCCGGAGCAATGCCAGGAAAAGGATGCCGAAATTGATGCCGGCGGCGAGCATGGCCACCGTCAGGATGATTTCAGCGGCAGGATTGGCATAGAAGGCGATGCTCGTGTTGCGCGTACAGAAGCCGCAGGTGCTGCAGGCGGACATCGCGTTGGTAAGCGAATCGAACCATCCCATGCCGGTGAGTTTCAAGGCCACGAACGTAACCCCGGTAAGTGCGGCATAGGTCGCCAGCATCCGCTGGGCGAAACTGTTGCTCCGCTGCTCCCCCGCGAACGACTGCCGGGCCACGTTGGAAATCTCGGCGCCGGAAAGGGTGGATTTGTCCATTCTTTCCCGGATCAGCATCGAAAACAGGGTGACGATGCCGATACCGCCGACCCAGGCCGTCGAGATGCGCCACAGCTGCAGTCCCCGCGGCAGGGCTTCGATGTCGTCCAGGATGGAGGCCCCTGTGGTCGTGAATCCGGACACGCTCTCGAACAAGGCGTTTACCAAAGTGAATTCCCGTCCGTACATCAGAAAAGGAAGCATCCCGAACAGGCAGGCGCAGAGCCAGGCCAAAACGACGATGCTGTTCCCTTCCCGGAAGCTGAGCGAGTGGTTCATCCTCCGAATGAAAAGAAGCGGATAGATACCTACAATCCCGGTAATGAATGCGGAATACAGAAGAGGCAGCCAGCTGTCGTCTCCCGGTGTAAAGACGGCAACGATGCCGGATACAGCCATCAGGGCGGTCACAAGCATCAGCGAAATGCCTATATACCAAGTGATTATTTTCCAATTCATAGGTCAAACAGATTGTACGGGGCAAAGTTATTTCCCGCGATATCATTTATCAATACAATTTTTTTTATCTTTGCATTGATAATATCAATCGACACGCCCATCTATGACCCTGTTGCAATTGAAATATATCGTCGCCATCGACCAGTACCGGCATTTCGGCAAGGCTGCCGAAGCCTGCGGACTCACCCAGTCCACCCTGAGCCTGATGGTGAAGAAAATGGAGGAGGAACTGGACGTCCGCATCTTCGACCGGGAGGCCCATCCCGTGGCCGCCACGGAAATCGGCCGCAAAATCATCGACCAGGCCAAGGTGGTCCTGTACAACTCGGACCAGATCGTCCAGATGACCCGGTCGGAGAAGGAGACGGTCTCCGGCCCGCTCAGGATCGCCTTGATTTCCACGGTCTCCCCCGTCCTGATACCGGGGTTGTTCAAATATATGGGAGAAAACTATCCGTCCATCGCCCTGCAGACCGAGGAAATGCTTACTGGCACCATCAAGGACAAACTCCGGAAAGCCGAAGTGGACATGGGAATCCTCACCGGCCCCGTCCACGATCCCGGTCTGCTGGAAATCCCGCTCTACCACGAACGTTTCTTCGCCTATGTCTCCCCTTCCCATCCGGCCTATGCCCAGGAAAGCATCCAAATGGGAAGCTTGTATGAGCAACCTGTCTGGGTGATCCGGAACGGACTCCGACAGGTAGACCCAAGCGAATTGAAAAACGGAGAGGACGTTACTTACGACCACTTTTTCGAAGGCGGCCGCGTCGGCCTCCTGATCCAGATCGTCAACGAAAACGGCGGCATCACGATTATTCCGGAAACGCACGTCCGCCTGATCATGTACAGCCAGCAAGCCTGCCTGCGCCCTATCGTCGGCCCGGATATCCAACGGACTGTCTCCCTGGTCGTCCGGACGGACTTCATCCACGAGGCCATACTCAACGCCGTCGTGGATGCCGTCCGGAGCATCATCCCTGGAACGCTGCTGGACAGCATCGTCCGCCGCGGAAAACTGAAACTATGATGACTTGGATCTGCTAACGTATCCGTGTTAATTCCTCCAAGATCGAAACACAGATACTATGAGCATTTTCCCAATGTTCCCTGATATAATCTTTGTCTTTGCTAAACCACTCTCCGTGATGGTCATCATATTCGGCATTGCTGCCCGGATGCAGCCAAAAAATGTCTGAACTGGATAATGAGAAATAGGGAGGATTATCCTTCTTCTGATGATTAATGCTCCATCCGTTTTGATGATATGGCTCCAAAAGGCTTTTCCACTTTCTCAGGAATTCCCCTTCCTTTGTTTTGTCTCTCTTCTTAGGATTTGGCCTTGTTATTTGAATCTTAAAAGTACCGTTCTGAAATTGAAAACCGAATACAGCCTCGTCTGTAATGGCATAGGTGTATTCAACAAGAGCGGTCCCAAAGGTCTCTCCAATGCTGAACGAATCTATAATCTTAATATGTTTCGGAACAATCTGAGATAAGAAACACTTCTGGAATATGGTCTCCAACCCATTTTCGCAAATATACCTTGCATTTTCGATCAATGCTTCGACAGACTTGGATTCTTTCTTTTTTTTGCCGTCTGTAAAGACATTTCCATAGTCTTCGGGCTTATTGATAAAATCATTTAAGGAACTACTTAGCCCGGAAATACACTTCATGTATTCCAAAACAAACGGGAAATCCTTATTATCCTTCTTCTCCATTGTTTGACGAAGTGCGCTATCCACATTATCCTTTAATTGTGAATAAGTACAGCTCTCCCATTTTACATTGTTTATGGTCCTAGGCTCTTCATTAATCAATGTCAAAAAGCAATATCTCTGCACGCTCTCAGGATAATCGTCCTCCATGGTATTGACATAGCGATCCAATTGATTTGAATGTTGGGAAGATTTGATCTTGTTTTCGATGATCCAATACTTCTTTTCATTGTCCTTTGTCGTAACGACCAGGATATCAATACTCTTCCATTCGATAAAGGATTCAATGTGGTCAAACACTTCGAATCCGTCGCGGATATTGAAGATCCTTTGCAGGAGTTCGGAACGTATCCTGATACCGTCAGGATCACTTCCAAAGGCCACGCATTTATCCGATAACATCCATCCGATGACGGCGGAGTGGACTTTTTCCATATCTGCAATGCCGATGGCATCGAAAAAATTACGCTGTATCATTTCGCAAAAACTATCAGTCTTTCCAACACTTTTTACAAATATACGTTATTTGTTCTGGAAAAATCCGGATATTTCCTCCTTTAAAAGACAGTGTTGGGAAAAAACACATAATTGTTTATTTTTGTTTTGAAATCAATGTGCATTTAGAACAAAAGACAAATGGGAAAGAAATCGAATTATGCAAGTGCGACAGTCGGTATTCCGTTGAGCGCCAACACTTTGGCCAAGAATTATATAAATGAATTCGATTCGTGGTGGAGACAGTACGGCTCATCTATTCCACATGCCATTCTTCAACGTTATTCATCCGGTGTAACGAACAATCAGATTCCGTGTTTGGAGATATCATCTTCTTTCAAGGATATTTCATCTGAGCAGATACGGGTCTTGTTTGTAAACTGCAACCCGTCCGGTTCTGATGAGAGCTATTATATGGCTCATAGTCAGAGTGTCGGTATTAATAAAGTAGCAGGATTCAATGATTTCTTCTATTACGATAACCAGGATAGTCATTATGATGCCTGCATGCGTTTTGTCAACGAATTGTTTAAAGGTGACAAACACGATTTCGCGATGATTGATGTCTTCCCTCTCGTAAAGAAAGATCAAAGTACGATCAAACAGGCATGGTTGAAAAAGAATGAATCACAGGGCTTGATCGATGCATTCGATGGATTGAGAAGTCTTTTCAAGCTGATTGTCTTCGATATCAAGCCTACGGTAATCATCGTTTCGAATGCATTTGCCAGCTCGCTTTTCGAACAAGGATATCTTACGGACAAGATTCCAACCCCTTCTACAACTGGAGCTTATTATCTCAATGTAGAGTTTAATGGCTATGAAACCGTCGCATTCTGCGGCGGTATGCTAACCGGTCAACATACAATGGACAGATTCAGCCGCGAACGACTTATCAGGGATGTCCGGGATTATCTGAACATACCATGACCAGAATCCCATACACCGGCACCAATTACGCCGAAATCAAGGACGCCCTGGGCGACAAGGTCCTGGCTCCCTACTTCTGCATGGGCCTAACGATCCTGTCTATCCTGACGGAAGACGGTTTCGTGAATGTCCAAGAGGGAGACATTATCGTAATCGGCGATGACGGAAGCGTCCGGGTCGAATGAATAATCCCGGGGGCTTGCGGTATTATACCGTGGCGAAGCAGAGTTTGTGGCCTTCGAGGGCAGAGGAGAGAGTGGCGACGGGGGCACGGCCGGAGGAGACAGCGGAGAAGAAGTCCTCCACCAAGGCTTTGTCGGCGCCGGCATGGAGGGGAAGGGCGGCAAGGTGGGAGTAGTCTTCGTCAATGAGCCCAGGAACCACGATATGCCCGCCGTCGGCCTTCAGGACACCTTTTGTGCCGATGATTGTTGTGGTGCGGCCTTCCTGCATGGAGGTGCCCTCAAGATGCATATGGAGCCTGGTACCGGTGCTCAGCGTGGCCTCGACATCCTGGGTGTCATAAACGTTGTTGTCGCAGTGGTACACGCAGCGGCCATAACGACCTGTGAGCAGCTCATTATCAATCACATCGGCCAGACTCTCGCCCGGCGGCACATCAAATCCGTCCACCCACTCCCTGCGATCCCGGTAGAGCCGGACGGCGGAATACGGGCAGTCCGCGACCGGGCAGTCCACGCAGCGGGCGGTGGCGCCGTAAGGGGCATGGTCCGGGCGGAACTTGCGGATGACACCGGAGCTATGTACCTCCACCACGGACCCGCCGGAAAGCCACATCAGGAAATCCGCATCGTGGCAGCATTTGGAAAGGAAGATGGGGCCGGCGTCCTCCACCCTGGCCCACAAGCCGCGCACAAACGTATGCGCCATCCTGTCCGGGCCGATGTGTTCCGTATGGTCGATCTCCACGATGTCTCCCAGCAGGCCGCCGTCAGCAATCTCCTTGATTCTGCGGAAGTAGGGATGGAAACGCATCTCCAGGCAAACGCCCACGTGAACACCGCGTGAAAGCGATGCTTCCAGAAGGGACATATATTCCAGAAGCGTCTGCGCCACAGGCTTTTCCAGCAAAACGTGGCAGCCGTGTCGTACTGCCTCAAGCGCTACGGGGACATGCAACCGGTCCGGCGTTGCCACAATGACCGCCTCAATATCCCGCGGCACGGCAAAGAATTCTTCGATCGATGTGAAGCAGCCGCTGGCGGGAACACCGCACAACGCCGCTGCGGAAGAGAGCCTCAGGGGCTCAGGCTCCACGATATATGCGACACGCAACTCCCCCGGGAGACAGGAGAGGTACTTTCGTGCGCGGTTGCCAGCGCCTATGACGGCAATGTTCATCAGAAGTTTTCAGCCTAAAAAACCATATCGATCATGTCCTTGCTCAGGAGAGAAACTATCTTGTCCTCCTGTTCGGAGGGAATCTCCCTCACAAAGATAATGATTCCTCATCATAATCCGCTCCAGACCGGGCGGATAAAAACGCGGACTAGGAAACTTTTCGTCGGTTTCTCCGACAAAGAAAGATACAACTGATGAGAATGGTGATGATCATATCTGTATATATGATGCAGAAACACGGCCATTCGTTTCATCCGGAAATCAAAAATCTGTGCCCCCTCAATGAATAGACAGCACAGGGTGCGAAAAAAGGCTGGCGCGTGATGCGTCAGCCTTTTTTTCGTACCCGCAACCGGAGTAATATCGAACCAATTCCTGGAAGACCTGGAGAGGATTTGGGCACTCAGAGACGTTTTTCCAACGATTCAAAACCTCCACCAATAAAACAGATTTTGGAGATATCGAGAAATGTGTCTATTTTCACACAGTTAAATTGGAATTCATCGAACTGAATTCCTGAAGGCAGGACTGGATGCGGTGGTTTTTATCCACTTGGGACGCAAGATTTGAAGGATTCCGGAGTTATATTGTCATGAGAACGATTACAAATAGAACAATCTGCTTTGCGGCTCTTGTTGCGATACTGAGCGGATGTAACAGTATCGACAATCCGGAAGGTGACTTGAAGGACATCAAATTTGAAGATTGGCCGCTTACGGACTGCTCCACTAGCACCCGTCCCGTCCGTGATTTGATAGCCTACCATCTGCTGGGAGTTCCCTATCATTGGGATGTCGACTGGATGGGCGGAAAGACCTATATCATCTACGCTGATTTCAACGCAGAGGAATCGACCTTCTCCTACAACGATTACCTGGGCAAGAACCTCTGCAGCGGCACGCACGGTGCCTTTATGAATTTGATCGAGGGCAGGACTAATGTCATCATTGCAAGCCGTGATATATCCAGGAATGAAAAGTCATCAGCAGAATCGCAGGGTATCAATCTTGAAACGGCTCCGCTAGCTATCGATGCGTTGGTGTTCATCGTCAACCCTAAGAACCCCGTCAAGAATTTGACTTCGGACCAGGTGCGGAAGATTTACACCGGTGAAATAACCAACTGGAAGGAGGTTGGAGGTGTTGACCATGCCATTACTCCTTACATCCGCGATACGGATTCCGGTAGCCAGGAGAAGATGGAGACACTGGTCATGAATGGATTGACCATGATTGACGGAACCTATATGCCTGAAATCATGGGTTCCATGATGGATTCACCGTATCGGCAACTTGAGTTCAACGAGTATGGTATTGCATATACGCCGTTTTTTTATCGTACGGCGATGGTTCGTGATTTATCAAACGTGACCATGCTTTCCATCGACGGCGTGGCACCAAGCAAGGAATCTCTGAGGAACAACAAGTATCCTTTTGTGTCAAGTATTTACGCCGCAGTCCGCAAGACTGAAGATCACGAGAGTATGGCGTACAAACTCTATCAGTTCTTCTTCACCAAGAAGGGTGCGGATACGATTGACGAGAGCGGGTATATTGCGATTAGGTGACATAAACCCCGCCTTGTCCTGAGACAGGTTTACCCGAGGCCTGCGGATGGGATATTTATAAGTAATTGATAACCAATGAGTTTCAATCCGTCCATCAGCAGGCCCCATGATAAAAAGGCAGGTCTGCAGATGATGGTTTTGTAAGGTCCTCATTCATAGGCATTTACAACGCACTCTCCCGCAGACCCCAGTCCTCCAGCCCCAAAACAACAGAAAAAGCCAGGCTTCTTCGCCTGGCTTTCCGTGTACCCCCGCTCGGAATCGAACCGGGACCGTCAGAACCGGAATCTGAAATTCTATCCTTTAAACTACAGGGGCATCCCGGTAAAGGGATTGCAAAGTTAACAATTTTTAGGGATTTGCAAGCATTCTTCCCGATTTTTGTGCAATCAAGGCTGACGGGCGGAAAGGAAGGCCTGGCAGCGTTCCGCGATGTTTTCCTTCAGGAAGTCACCGTACCAGCGGATTTCGAAGGTGTGGTAGCAGCCATCCTTGAAGTAGGGTTTCAAGGCATAGCCGGTTCCTTCGTAGCCATCGACCAGCAAGAGGTTGGTCGCAGGGTCCAGCGTGACTGTCAGGGTGTCGAAAAGGACGGCCGGTGTCGCATCGGTACACCAGTTTACCGGATTGATGGCCACCAGGTTGCCTTCGCTGAGCAGCGGACTGGCGTCCTCCGGGTCTTCCACCGAATTGTAGCAGATGGTGACCCCGGTATCGTCGGCCCTCTGCGCGGGACGGATCGCGGAAGACAAAGCCAGGTCCTCCTCCGTGATCTTCCAGCCGATGACATAGGCGGCGACCAGCCGCTCCTGAAGGCTGTCGGGCAATTCTTTCAACAGTTCCACAAGGGCTTCGGCCCCCTGGCTGAAGCCGGCGAGCACGAAGGGACGGCCGCCGCTGAGCTCATCCACATAATACCTGAAAGCCCGGCGGACGTCTCCCATTGCAACCGGAAAGCGTTTGGAAATCAACGATGTATCGGCATACGTCTCCATTGTAACCTGCCGGTAGAACGGGGAGTAGAAGTTCAGGTCGCCGGAAAGGATCCGGTCCACCCCCTGCATTTCCATGCGGATGCCGGGACAGGCTGCGGAATCCGCCGCCGATGCATAGTGAAGGACCTTTTTCCGGACCTGATAATCCATGGTTTCCGTGGAACTGATATAGAACAGGTCCACGTCGCTCCCGCGGTCGCAGACATACCACGAAGATGCGAGCGCATAATCCGGCTCCGCCGGAATGATTTCTTTCGGGGAGCAGGCCACCATGACGGCAAGCACCGCCCAGATCCACTTACTATTCATAGGAAATGTTGTTTAGCTGACCGATCTTCTGTTCTTCCACCCTTTCGCTGAACAGCCGGACCAGTTGTCCCGGCTCCAGCGACACCTCCGGACGGAAATCGTCGGACCGCATATAGTCCAGGACCGCCTTATAGAACTGCCGGCCCTCAGGGTACTCCAACGTGCTTTCCAAATCGGAACAGCACACGAGTAACTTGCCCTGCCCCACCGCAAACTCGAACAGGAGTCCGAGCCGGTGGTTCCGTTCGATGTTGTCAATCACCTGGATGACAGGCTTATACCCGGCCAGGGCGTCCAGGATCATCGGCCGGGAGGCTTTCACGACAGGGAACCATTGCCAGTCCGTATGCTCTTCCGTCGGGAATTCGCGGAAGAGAGGATGCGACGGATCGGTGAGAATGCCCAGGGTGCCGGGCGACACGGGCTTGCCATTGTTCTCGCTGATTGTCTTGAACATCCGGTAGTTCCAGTAATCGGTCTGGAAGAGCCCTCCCACCGTGTTGAGGGAATCCGACGGCATCAGAAGGACCTTTTTCCCATTCTGCAAAGCCTGCAAGACCGGTTTGTCCAACTTCCGAGCCACCGTGATTCCGTCCGTTTCCGGCTTGTTTCCGGCGGGATAGACCCAGATGGGCCAATGGTTCCGGTATGCCGTCGTGCAGTCGCCATTGACATGGACATCGACATACAGATACCCGCGCACGGGTTCGGTAATACCCGAGAGATCCGCCTCGATGTCGCCCAAGTCCAACAAGCCCTCCCCTTCGGGAATCCCGAGGGGAACGGGCGGCATTTCTTCGCCCAGACAGAGGCAATAATCGATACCGGTAATCGTTTCCTTCCCATAGCGGGACAGTTCCAGATGCGCCCGGAACGTCTCGTCCGACGACCAGCAATACTTCTCGAATTCAGCCAGCGGGACGATATCGCCACACCACCCGAGCCAGTCGGTCCTGCTGACGATGCCTTTGTCGTCCATGAAGGCGTCCAGGATGCCCACATAGGCCGATCCCTGCCCGGGATAATCCTGGATGTCAAGCAGTTGGAAGCCGCCCAGCCCCGGGGTCCGAAGGCACATTTCGATATCGGCCTTGTACAGGGCGGCGGACCATTTTCCGGAAGCGAGGTGGAATGCTGCGGCCTGGTCCGCCATACCGGCCGCCTCCAGACGGCGCTTGAATTCCATCAGGTTGCAGGGAACCAGCGGAGTCTCCTCGTATTTGTCGATTTCGGCATAGTCCGGATAGGTCTGGAACTGGCCGGTCTCGTGGCTGATCACCGGAACGGGAACGCGCTTGAGCGCATCGGCGAAATTACGCATCGTACCGGGATGGAAGTGATTCAGGATACCGCCATCCATCACGTCGGCGAATGAGAAGGAACTGCGGACATGGGTGTCGTATCCTCCCCCGTAGGGTTCCCACGCCGTCCGGCAGGTAGCCAGGAAATCCATTCCTTCCACATAGCCCTGAAAGCCCAGGAAGGCATTGGTCCCGTTGGTATAAAGGATGTCCGGTGCCTCGGCCCGGAACGCTTCCACCATCTCCTGCATCACATTTTGCGCGCCCCACAGTTCATTTCCCAGGGAGAACATCGCAAAAGAAGGATGACGTCCGTAGGTTTTCAGGATGTTCAGGCCCTCTTTTTTGAGGAAGGCAAGCAACTCATCCCCTTCCAGCGTTCCCCAGAAAGGAAGTTCCGGCTGGAGGTAGATCCCGAGTTCATCGGCCGCGTCGAAAGCGGCCTCCGGCGGGCACCAGGAATGGAACCGGACGTGGTTGATGCCATAGTCCTTGCAACGCTGGAAATAATTGACCCAAGAGGCTTTGTCCATGGGCGTATGTCCCGTGCGCGGAAACACGCAGCCGTCATGCTTGCCGCGGAGGAAGACCTTGTGGCCGCCGGCCTCGAAATGGCCGTCCACGACTTCAAGCCTGGGCATCCCGGAGACGATCCTGCCCGTCTCCTTTTGGGTCAGGGCTTCCAGGGGCATGAGTTCGATCCGGCCGATGACCCCGTTCCAGTTGGTCTGCGTATCCTCCGAATAGAGATGCGAGCTTCGGATGACCTGCTCCGGTACTCCCCCGCCGTTATCCACGCAAAGGGTCAGGGTGTGGACACCCGGACGCAACTTCCCCAGCCGGAATACCTGGGGTGTGGAAACATCGTTGCAGGAGTCTACCAGCGCCCCGTCCAGATACAGTTGCGTTGCTTTGGTACGCTCCAGAAACAGAGCCAGTTCCTTCTCCCGCCAGACATAGGGTGCCACGATCCTTTTACGGTACCATGCCTTGCCCACATAAGCAAACCGGCGCGTCAGCCGTCCGGTTTCAGCCGGGATACTGTCATTGGGGGACATTGCCGCAAAACCCTTTCCGGCCAAGTCCGTCGTACCGGGAAGGTCGATGGTATCCGCGAACAACGAATCCACCATCACAGAGCCCAGGGAGCCGGCGTCAACCACACCCTCAGGATCCAGGAAAAACGCCCATGTCCCGGAGATACTCGCATCCGGCGTACACGCCACTGCCGCGGCAGCGGCATACAAAATCGTCAACCAGCGTCTCATAACTTTTTCTTCTGTACAAAAATACGCATTTTTCTCGGGAAGAATTGCTATTTTTGTCCTTGTTATGAAGAGAGATTACTTTGAAGGGGCCGACCTGGCAGTCACCGTTTGCGCGAAGGACGGTACCATCCTGGATATGAACGGGAAATCCCGCAAGACTTTCCTGAAGCCCGGAAGGGAGGACCTCCTGGGCAAAAACGTCCTTGACTGTCATCCGGAACCGGCTCGTTCCCAGCTTGCCGACATGTTGGAAAATCCCCGCACGAACGTTTACACCGTGGAGAAAGAAGGCGTGAAGAAACTGATCTTCCAATGCCCCTGGTATGACGGCGACGACTATGCCGGCTTCATGGAACTGTCCATGGTGCTGCCAGACCATATCCCGAACCGAGTCAGAAAACCCAAGCCATAAAATCGTGAACGATGAATAAGCATCATGCAATCCGGTCCGTCGCAGCGCTCGCCATCCTTACCGCCTGCAGCCAGCCGGCTTCCCACATCCCCGACGGGGCCGACCAGGTATTCGACATCCGGACCGGGACCAGCCTTACCGCCCGGCAGGCCGCCAAGGCCGAAGGTTTCTACGGCACCATCCAGGAGCCCGGCCAGTTCATTACTTTCGTGCGGTACAACCCCGATGCATTCCAGACCACCATCGTGATGGCCGAAGGTGAACAGGCCGACAGCACCAGCGCCTTGTGTTTGAAAACCAATGCAGTAGCCGGCATCAACGGCAGTTACTTCGACATGGAGGAACTCACCTCCGCGACCTTTGTCAAGGACGACGGTTTCATCACCGCCACCACGGCGCCGGAGGAACTGTTCCGGACCAACGGCTCCCTCGTCCTGAATCCGGAGACTCTCCGGATTGACAAGAGCGACACCACGGAAGTCTTCGACCTGGACTGGGAGGTCCTCTCCGCCGGCCCCCTCCTCTTGTATGACAACCAGGTACAGACCTATGGGCAGGATGTTCCGGAATGGGAATCCTTCTATGGCAAACGGCATCCCCGCTCCCTCATCGGATACGATGCGGACGGCGGTGTATGGCTGGTGGTCGTGGACGGCAGGTCTCCGGGTAACGCCGAAGGAATGACCATCGCCGAACTGACCGGACTCGCGCAGCGGCTCGGTTTGACCAACGCCCTCAACCTGGACGGTGGCGGATCATCCACGCTCTGGGTCCTTCCGGAAGGGGTGATCAACCACCCCAGTGACAACGGATCGTTCGACCACGCCGGCGAACGGATCGTCCCCAACGCGATTGTCGTCCGGTAATGCGACGCTGGTACCTTTTCCTGGTGCTCGCCCTGGCAGCCGGATGCGGAAGAACGGTTGTCGAGCCCGGTGTGAGCCGCACGCTGGCCCTTGAGCGCTCCGCCCATATCAGCGATATCCGCTACGATCTGTCTTTCAGCATCCCCGAATCCAAAACGGAACCGGTGGGTGGAACGGAGGCATTGACTTTCACCCTGGACAGCCGCCGGACCGTTCAACTGGACTTCCGCGAGGGGCCGGAAAGCATCCGGTCGCTGTCCGTCAACGGGAAGGAAACGCCCGTTCTGTGGGAATCCGAGCATCTTTTGCTCCGGAACCTGCCGGCCGGGGAAAACCGGGTCGACATCGGCTTCACGGCCGGGAACCAGGCGTTGAACCGGAACGAGGGATATCTGTACACCCTCCTGGTTCCTGCACTTGCCCGCACGGTCTTCCCCTGCTTCGATCAGCCCAATCTCAAAGCCGTGTTCCGCCTTCGGCTGGACATTCCGGAAAAGTGGGTGGCCGTCAGCGACGGAAGCCTTCTCTCGGAGACGTCCATCGATGGTCGCAAACAACTGACTTTCAACGAAACAAAGCCTCTTCCTACCTATCTGTTCTCTTTCGTCGCCGGGGAGTTCCAGATCGCAGAGGAGACCGTGGACGGCTTCCCGATGCATCTCTATTACCGGGAAACCGATCCTGCCAAACTGGTCCAGATTCCCGAAGTGTTCCGCCAGGTGGCGTCCGCCGTGCGGTGGATGGAGGATTATACGGGCATCCCCTTCCCCTTCGAGAAATACGACTTCATCGCTCTCCCGGGCTACCAGTTCGGCGGGATGGAGCATCCGGGAGCGGTCCAGTTCACGGACCGGCGCATTTTCCTGGGGCCGGACCCGACCGTGGACCAGCTCCTCTCGCGGTCCGATCTCATCGCGCACGAAACGGCCCATATGTGGTTCGGCGACGCCGTCACGATGCAGTGGTTCGACGACGTTTGGACCAAGGAGGTCTTCGCCAACTGGTTCGCAGCCCGGATCACCGGCCCGCGTTTTCCCGAAGTGGACACGCAGCTCTCGGATTTCAAGAAATTCAACCTGCCTGCCTATGACGAGGACCGGACGGACGGATCCAATGCCATCAAGCAGCAGCTGGACAACCTGTCCGATGCCGGGCTCATCTACGGAAACATCGTCTATGACAAAGCCCCCGTGGTGATGCGGATGCTCGCGGACCGCATGGGGCCGGAAGCCTTCCGCACCGGCCTCCGGGAGTATCTGTCCACCTATCTGTATGCCAATGCCGACTGGAACGACCTCATCGCCATCCTGGATGCCCATACGGAGGAAGACCTGGCCGGCTGGAGCCGCAGCTGGGTTTCGGAGAAAGGCATGCCGGTCTATTTCGCCGACGCCGACGGAACCGTCCACGGGCGGGATCCCTGGGGCCGGGGGCTGGAATGGCCGCAGGAAGTCGATGTCACCCGTATCGGTGATGCCACCCTGCTCAACCTTTCCGGCCAGGGATACGGGTTTTTCGTCCACGATTCCCTGTCGCTGGATTATCTGATGGCGCACATCGGGGAATACGGGAAGCCGCTGGAGCGGATCTCCATCCTCGCAAACCTCCACGAGAACTATCTGGACGGGAGGATCAAGGCCGGCAGGTATGCCCGTTTCCTGAAAGGATTCATTCCTTCCGAGCCGGAGGAGATCCTGGCCTCCACGGCGCTGGATTACCTGGGCGGATTGGCACGGCACAGCGACATCGCCCTGTCTCCGGAAATCGAAGGCATCTTTACCCGACTGGCCCGGAATCAGGCGCTGGGAAAGGTTCAGACTACCGCATTCCGTTCCCTCGAGGGATTTTTCCAAGGGGATGCGCTCGCGGAAGAAATGTACCGCATCTGGAAAGACAAGGTTCCTTGGCCGGGCGTGAAGTTGAATGAGACTGATTACACGACCCTTGCCCTGGAGCTCGCCGTCCGTTTCCCGGAACGCTGTGCGGGAATCCTGGACACGCAGCGAGGACGCATCGACAATGCCGATCGCCTGCGGGAGTTCGATTTCGTCGCCCCGGCCGTCTCACCGGACCAGGCGGTCCGCGACAGCGTCTTTGCCGCGCTTCTCCTTCCGGAGAACCGACGGCATGAACCCTGGGCCCAGTCCGCTCTCCAGTATTTGAACCATCCTCTCCGGCAAAAGGAATCTCTCGGATACATCCGACCCGCCCTGGAGGCCCTTCGGGATGTCCAGCGGACGGGGGACATCTTCTTTCCCAAACAGTGGGTCGCCTCCACGCTCCGGGGACATCATTCACCCGAGGCCGATGCGATCGTAACCGCTTTCCTCCAGGATTATCCGGATTACCCTCCCCTCCTGAAAAACAAGGTCCTGCAGGCTTCCGCCCACGGCAGAAGGCATTGAGCCTTTGTTTTTAAATTTTTTTAAAGTAACTTTGCACCCCCGATCCAAAAACCCGGTCGGGCCTGCGATGAAGAATAACTATGTAAAACCTGAACTGAGGGCGGTCGACTTGTTCCTGGATTCGGCCTTCTGCCTCAGCGACGTGGACGGAGCGGGCGGAAGCACCTCCGACTACGGCGAAGACGATGAAACCCTTTTCCCCTGAGATGAACAAGTTGCTGTCTGCATTCGGATGCATCGCGGCCCTGCTGGCCGTGGTTTCCTGCGGAAAGGAGTCGTCCCAGGACCTTTCCGCCCTTGATACCAAACTGGTTCCCGTGACGGTCGAGGCGTCCGTCCCGGAAACCCGGGTCTCCCTGTCCCAGAACACTCCTGTCTGGGTGAAAGGCGACCGGATCGGCGTCTTTACCACCGATGCGGAGCTCTGCCCCGCCTTTACGGCCTCGACTGGCGGTTCTTCCCGCACCACCTTTACCGGCCAGAAGCCGGAATGGTCCCGCTTGAAGTCCGCCTTCTACCCCTATGATGCCAACGCAACCTGGGGACAGGCCGGGATTTCCCTGACCCTCCCCGGCATCCAGGGCGGCAAAGCCCAGGAAGCCGTGATGGTCGCCGCAGGCAATGAAGACGACGGTTTCGTGTTCCAGAACGCCTGCAGCCTGGTCAAACTGAACCTGGTCAGCTCGCTCGACGTCCGGAAAGTGGAGCTGGTCCGGAGCGACCGCGTCTCGGGCGCTTTCACCGTCCTTCCCGGCTCTTCTCCGCTCCAGATCACCGTTCCTGCGTCCATTTCCCTGTCGGACCGCAAAGTCGTCTATGCCGGGAACCAGGTCTTGACCGGGGACGTGGTCCTGGCGGTCCTTCCCTCTTCCAGCCAGAAGCTGGAAATGGCGCTGACCGACTCCAGGGGCAAGGTCGCTTTCATCAACACCACCTTCAAGTCGGGCAAGCCTTATGAAGCCGGCCGGATCAAGAACCTCGGGACCCTTTCCGCGAACCTGGCTTTCTACGACGCCGCCCTCATCGACGAAACCGCTTCCAACCAACTCTGAACCGATGAAGAACATCCATATACTGCTTTCGGGACTCCTTCTGCTCCCGTGCCTGGTGCGGGCACAGGAAAGGCCGCAGATCACCAACGGTGATTTCGAGTCCTGGACTTTCGACGGTGAGAACCTCCCGGATTATTTCAACTCCTTCCAGACGGCGGACGGCGGATATGCCAGTTATGGCTACAGTTCTTCCAACCGTCAGGTCAAGCGGTCCACCGATACCCGGCCGGGTTCTTCCGGCAGGTATTCCTGCCTGATCTGGTCCCGGCAGATTTCGTTCCTGTGGATCAAGGTCATCGCCCAGGGAAACATGACGACCGGCCGCATCCATGCCGGGGGCAGCTCCGCGACCGACGCCGATAACTACAACTATTCGGACAGGGACGGCTCGAACACGAAAAACGGTTTCACCAACCCGTGCGCGATGCCTTTCACCGGACGTCCCGACTCCCTGGTCGCCTGGGTGAAGTTCGTGCCCAACGGAACGGACAGTTCCCATCCCTACGCGAAGGTAGCCGCCATCATCCACGATGACTGCGACTACCGGGATATCTATAACCAGACCTTCGACCAGAGCAAGCTGGTAGCCACGGCCGCCAACAACACCATCGCCAAGACGAACGGCTGGAAACGCATTTCCGTTCCCTTCGTCTATACCGGCAACTCCGCCCAGCCGAAGTACATCCTTCTCAGCGCAGCGACGAACGCCTACCCGGGCGGCGGCCACGAGAATGACCAGCTGTTCATCGACGACATCCAGCTCATTTACAATCCCACGAGCTTTGACCTGTCGATTCCGAGCCAGGGATGGGCGTCGATGTACGTGGATTTCCCCGTGAAGGTTCCCTCCGGATGCACGGCTTATTACGTAACCGAACTGGTCGCCGGCTACGCCAAGATGACGGCGATCGAGGCCGGAAGCACCATCCCTGCGAAGACGGCTGTCATCGTCAAGGGAACGGCCGGTACCACGGCCTCTTTCGTGCGAAGCCCGTCCAGACCGGTGACCGTCTCGGGCAACATCCTGAAAGGAACGGTCAGCGACGAATCCTGCGGCAGCAGGAAAGTGCTCGTCCTGTCCAGCGGCTCCGAACCCGGGCGCGCCCTGTTCGCCCCGCTCAAGGGAACGACCCTCGCCGCCAACAAGGCTTACATCGAGGTCCAATAGGCCCGGATGAGCAACTTTTTTCCGCGGAACACTTGCATTATTCCGAAAAAAGCCTCATCTTTGCAATCCTGTTTCGGCAGACAGGGGCGTAGCTCAGCTGGTTTAGAGCGCTTCAGTCACATTGAAGAGGTCATCGGTTCGAATCCGATCGTCCCTACAAGGCATCCGCAAGGATGCCTTTTTCTTTTGCTTTTGACGGTTTTTAACACTATATTTGTACGATAGTACTGAAACCGTATGAGTAAAGCTTATATCTTTCCCGGACAAGGCTCCCAGTTCCCCGGCATGGGGAAGGCGCTCTACGAGCGCAGCGGTGCAGCCCGGGAGATGATGGACCGGGCCTGCGGGATTCTCGGATTCCCCATTACGGACATCATGTTCGGGGAATCGGCGGAGGACCTGAAGGCTACCCGCGTAACCCAGCCTGCCATCTTCATCCACAGCGTCGTCCTGGCCCTTTGCAGCGGCCTGGAGGCACCGGCAATGGTGGCCGGACACTCCCTCGGGGAGTTCTCCGCCCTCGCCGCCGCCGGGGCGATGGAGTTCGAGGATGCCCTGCGCCTCGTCGCCATCCGGGCGGAAGCCATGCAGAAATGCTGCGAGAAAGTCCCCGGCACGATGGCCGCCATCATCAAGCTCTCCACGGAAACCATCGAGGAAATCTGCGCCTCCTGCAACGGCATCGTCATCCCGGCCAATTACAACAGCGACGGCCAGGTGGTCATCTCCGGCGAAGCGGAGGCTGTGGCCGAAGCTTGCGCTAAGATGAAGGAAGCCGGGGCGAAGCGGGCCCTTCCGCTCGCCGTGAGCGGCGCCTTCCATTCCCCGCTCATGGAGCCGGCCCGCCTGGAATTGGCCGAAGCCATCGACAAGACCCCTTTCAAGGCTCCGTCCTGCCCCATTTACCAGAACGTCACCGCCCTCCCTTCCATGGACCCGGAAGTCATCAAGGACAACCTCCTGCGCCAGCTTACCTCCCCGGTCCGGTGGACCCAGACCGTGGAGAACATGGTTGCCGACGGGGCGGACGCTTTCCTCGAAATCGGTCCCGGAACGGTCCTGCAGGGCCTTGTCCACCGGATCGCCCCCGAAGCTGTCACCGAAGGATTATCCGAATAAATTACCACATAAACTACTGATCTAATTATGGCAAACGAAAAGAAATTCATCACCTGTGATGGTAACTACGCCGCCTCGAACATCGCTTACCTGTTCAGCGAGCATGCCGCCATCTACCCGATCACCCCGTCCTCCACGATGGCCGAGAACATCGACGAGTGGGCCGCCCACGGAAAGAAGAACCTCTGGGGCGAGACCGTCAAAGTGACCGAGATGCAGAGCGAGGCAGGCGCCGCCGGCGCCGTGCACGGTTCCCTCCAGGCTGGTGCCCTTACATCCACCTTCACGGCTTCGCAGGGCCTCCTGCTGATGATCCCGAACATGTACAAGATCGCCGGCGAAATGCTGCCCACCGTGTTCCATGTGAGCGCCCGCGCCCTCGCCAGCCACGCCCTGTCCATCTTCGGTGACCACCAGGACGTGATGGCCTGCCGCCAGACCGGTTTCTGCATGCTCGCCTCCGGCAGCGTCCAGGAAGCCCAGGACATCGCCGCCGTGGCCCAT
>JAEEGL016250121.1_pt1 | contig 30270 bp, 14 predicted proteins | sample 9134231 | NCBI WGS metagenome assembly JAEEGL01 (sample SAMN16246548, study PRJNA631951) | gut metagenome | biome: gut microbiome; feature: rumen; material: fiber-attached | host: Bos | place: Iran: Karaj | collected 2018-10 | reverse complement strand
TATTTTTATAGTATAATTAATGAATATATCATTTTTAATATCAAAAAAACAATTTTAAAAATAATATATAATATTAATGATTATTATAATTTCATTTTGAAGAATCAATATAAATTATCATTAATTTTATTTGATTATGAAGTAAATAAATATTGATATGTTATAAAAAAATAATTTTAAGAGAATTTTTCAATTAATTAATTAAACTTTATAATATAAATAATGTTATGAAAATAATATTTGAAATTTTGTCATAATTAAGAATCATTCAATAGATAATAAAACAACAAATATTTTTTATAAAAATTTTATTGTTAAAAATGATTTTTATCTTAATATAAGTGTATTTTTATCTTTATAAAAATGATTAAATATTATTGTACAAAACTATTATATACAAAGTATAATAATTATTATATAAAATCTAATTAAATTAAAAAAATAAATAATAAGAATAATTCATTCATAAAGAAATATTTAAATATAATAACATATTTTGGTTAACTCATTTTGAATCAAATATATAAGGTATAAATAGAAATAAATTCAATATCTCATTTTATTCTGAAATTCTTAAGTAAATATAAATAAAAATTTGATGATTTTAAGAAAAAATTTAGCAATTCAAAATAATTTATAATTATAAAAATTTAATTATTTTACAAATAAAATCAAAACTCAATTTGGGTATTTAGATGGAATCCATTTCATATATTTAAATTATAAAAATATTAATTATGATATACTCTTTTAATTTTTTAAATTAAAAAAAATATATATTTCAAAATATTTATTAATTAAATAAATTGATATTCAATTATATCGATTTGGATATTGAAAAAAAGTGAAATATTCCAAAATAAAAGATCTATTATTATATAAAGAAGAATTAGAAATAGAAATAAAATTGATATTAAAAAAATCTATATAATTATATTTTATCAATTTATATTATTTATTACATTAATTATTCAATTTTCTAATACCAATAATAATAATATTATATACTATAGAGAAGAGAATATTTTAAAAATATAAAAAAAAATTTAATAATTCTAAATGGAACAATGCACTAAAAGAATAAAAAAAATAATAAAAAAATTAGATTATTTTGGTACATTCTTAACCTTCAGAATTAATGAGGAAATAGAATACAAATCAATAATAGGAGGTGTATTTACAATAATGTTCTCAATTTTTGCTATATTTTATGTTTCAACAATGAGTATAAATTTCATAGGAAGAAAAAATATTTCATTCATATATTCAAAAACAATTCACCAACATCCTATTTTAAATTTATCAAAAGTTGGTTTTAATTTTGCATTTGGGGCACAATATTCAAAAACTGCAGTTCCCGCAATTAAAAATTCTCTTAGATTTTTTGATTATAATGTTAATATAATTGAAACACTATCAGATAATAATATTTCAGGTAAAACAAAATCAATAATTACACCAATTGGAATAAGAAGATGTGAACAAGAAGATTTTCCAGAATTAAATGAACATTATCAATTAAATGGTTTACATTTTATGTATTGTCCAATTTTTAATTTCTCATCAAATTTTTCAATTGAAGGTTTATATACTGGAAGTTATTATAAATATGTTTCAATAAAAATATCTTTAACAGAATATGCTATTAATAATTTAAATGAATTAGATGAATATTTAGAACAAACTCCAATTGATATTGCAATATTTTATAAGGATACTGGTCTTAATTATTTAAATAGATTTAATCCATTACCTCCTTATTTAAATTATTATTATAAAGGCGTTGATACTGAATTTTATAAAACTTCTGAAATTTCTTTTTCAAGATTAGAATTAAGTTCAGATGAACATTTATTTTTTAAAAGACCTAATAAAATAGCGAGACCTATTCATTCTACAATTCATGATAATTTTAAATCTATTAAAAGAAGAAAGGAAGAAAATGAAAATGGAATATGTGAATTTATATTACATGCAAGTTCTGTTGTATATGATTTAAATAGATCTTATCAAAAAATTCCTGAATTTGCTGCTAATATTTCTGGTTTACTTGGTTTTGTTTTTTTTGTTTTAATTATTATTGCTAATTACATTGAAAGAAAAGCAGTTGATCAAAAATTAATAAGGAAAATGTTAAAATTTAGAGGTAATAAAAGTATTGAAGTTGATTATTTTATTGAAAAATTTAGTAAAAATTTAAATGTGAATTTTTCGAATTTAATACATAAAAAAACTAAAGAATGGAAAAATCATTCTGAACAATTGAAAACTTCAGATAAATTGTATAATAAAAATATTGAATTATATGATACTAATGTTAATATTGATAATACAATTGAAGATGAAGTTAATGAAAAAAATGATATTAAGGTTATAAAATTAAGAAAAAAAAATTCTTTTTTTGAAGGAATGAGTAATATTAATTGTGAAAGTATTCCATATAAAATAGAAGAAAATAAAGAAAAAACAAAAAATACAAAAAGAAAAGAAAAATCAAAAGAAAAAGTTAAAGAAAAGAATAAAAAAAAAGAATTAAAATTAGATAAATCTTTATCAAATTCAAATAATTCTCATAGAAAAATATTAAGTAAAAAAAAAACAATTGATTTAGATATTCAATATTTTAATTCAAAAGAAATGAGAAATATAAAAAATCCAGATATTCATCCTCAAAGTCCTAAATCAAAATATCAACAAGAATCAGTAGTAAAGTTAAATTTATGTCAATTAATATTAAATTTTTTCTGTTTTTGGTGTACAAAAAATTCATATAAAAAACATATCATAATGAAAAAAGCGGAAAAAAAAATTCTTTATTATTTAGATATTTTAACATATGTTAAAACAATCCAAGAATTTGAATTATTAAAAGGAATCTTATTTAATGATATTAATATTAAATTATTTGAATTTGCTTCGAAACCATCAATGAAAATTGTTGATGAAGATTTTATCTTTTATCATCCAATTTTTAAAGAATTAACTCCTTTTAAAAATATTGGAAAAGATGATATTGATCAATTGTATTTAAATTATAAAGAAATTTTACAACAAGAGAATACAATTGAAAATGTGAAATTATTAAACATTATTAAAAATGATATTAAATTTTTACAAATTTAAAATGTTAATTATTAATAAATATTTTTTTAAATATATTATATACTTATATTTTTAAATGTTTTTTTATAATTTAAAAATAATATCAAGATAATATATATTTATTTTTTGTTATGATATACAAAAATATAGTAAAGAAGTTATAGATAATACAAAAGATTTAAGTGATAAAATCATATTTTTAAAATTTAATTATTATTTTTTATTCAATTTTAGCAAATAAATGTATTTTAATTGAAAAAAGAAAAGGTTGATGAAATAAAAGAGATATAATTTTTGAAAGAATCACAGCACTTTCTGGTTCTAGAATAATCAAATTATTATTAAACTTATTTAAAAATTAATTAATGGAAATAAAGTGAGAAAAAAAAATAATATACTTAAATTAAGACTACTCATTAAAAAATATATTTGATAAGATTTTATTTGTTTATTTTTTGATAAGTCTTTATTGTTTTATTATTCATATAATAATTTTTATAAAAATAAAATATATTTAAATTTTATTATTCAATTGATTAACATATTAATATATTATTTTTACATTTATAAGATATTGCGATCATATTTTTTATTTAATTTTATTATAAATTTATAATAAATTTTAAAGTTTCTTTTTATTACATGAAATAATATAATTTCGAAATAATTCACAATATATTTCATATTATTCTATTATATTTTTCTAATTATTATAATATTAGGTGAAATTAATATTTATTTTCAATCCAACTTTCTAATTCTTGAGTATTATTTATAACAGAGGTTGGAATAATTTTTAGAATACATCTTGATACACTTAATAAATGAATAAGTTGATTAACAAAGCAAAAAGCAATATAAACACATAACAAAAAAACCATTACAAAAAAAATAATTGTTAATATAACCACTATATTTTTTTTTTCTTTTAAATATTTTATCAAAGAATCAAGACAAATTTGAGAGAAAGTATTAGAAACTGGAACAATATATTTATAAAATATTTTTTCTAATTCCTTGAAAGTATCAGTAGAAAATAAATAAATATTTCTAAATTTTACTACTGTTCCATTATTTAATGTAAAGTTAGTATCTTTCTTTAAAATTGCATCTTTATATAAATCATCAATGATTTGTTCATGTATTTTTAATAAACTTTCAGTATTATTTGCACTTTGAATTAAAATATCATTCATACAATCATCATAATCAGTTGTATTAAGTTCAAAAATTGATTTACAAACATTTAATAAAAATTGAGCATTATAATAAATATTTAATTGTTGAAATATACTAATTCCTTGAACAATTTTTTGTATTTTATTATTATCAATAAGTCCATTATAAACTAAGTCATTTTTTGTATTACATTCATTCATCATACATTTAACTTTTAATGTTGATGCAAATGCAATTAAAATTTTCCCAAACATATAATTTTCTACATTTATTAATTTATTAGAAGAAATTACCATTGAATTTGTAATTAAATAAATTGGAATTAAAAAAGCACATAATATTCCAAATAATAAAATTGTTTGTAAATAAGCATAATTTAAAATTTTTAAGGGAATTATTCTATTTGATTCAATTATCAAATCATTTTGACTTTCATGAGAATTTATTAATGATTTGTTTTCATTTATATTTTGTGGTGATAAGTTTTTTTCTTCATTAATTTTTGAATTTGTATTATCTAAAACTTTTTGTGAATCTTTTTCATAAAATTTTTTTAGACTTATATTAAAAAGTTCTATTTTTTTTATTGTTTCTTCTATTTTTTCAATTCTAATTTTTGTTATTTTTTCAAAAACTTCTCCCATATTTTTATTTGTTAAATGTAATAAAAATGAATATATTAAACAAAATAATAACATTAAACATGCATAAATTAATAATATTATAAATAAAATTGTTCTTAATGATCTATTTGAATCTTGGAATAAACCAGGAATAATTTTTAATTTTAAATATTGATTTGGAATTACATTATCATAAGAATTTTCAATTGCTAAAAAACTTATAAAATTAAGGTAATTTTGGGATTTTTCATCATTTACTATTTCACTTAAATTAAAGTCTTTATTCATTAAAAGTGAATAAATATCACTTAAAACTTGTGATAATGCTAAAGGAAAAGCGTCAGTATCATTTAAATCATTATAATAATAAGAAATTTTTTCTTTATCCCAAAAAAATTTATCTTGATTTTTACTATCTATATATCTTCCAATATTATATTCTAATAATCCAAAAAAGTTGGTTATATTATTATATAAATCGTAATTTCTTTTTTTCAATGTTATAAAATATTCATATTTATCTTCAATATAAGAATTAAAATTAAAATTTTGATGTTCTTTAATATTATAAAACAAAGACCTTAAAGATACTAAAGATCCAATAAGATTTGTCATCCAAATTGTAGTTTGAAATAATTGAATATTTAATTTATTTGTAAAAAATAATTTATCAAAAATTTTATAAAATAAAATCAAATATATTGTACCATAAATGACTGTAAAAAAGGAAATGGAAAAAACAGAAATTTTAATATATTTTAATGTATAAAAATTTGAAATATTATTTAATATATTTGCTCTTATTTCTTCAATTCTATTTTTTTTAACTAAATCAGAATTATAACCAGATTGAGAAGTTTGAGAAGAATTTTCATCATCCATAATTTCATCTTTTTTTTGTCCATGAACAATACTCATTTTATTAATATCTTCTTTACACATATTTAATATTTTTTGAAATTCTTTATTTTCAGTTGATAAATAATAAAAAGAATCAATTTGTTTTAAAATTTTTTTCTTTTCATCTCCATTTAATTCAAATAAAGGTCTAATTGATTCAGCTTTTTCTTTTTTATATTTATTAATTTTTACATCCCAATCACCTAAAGAATCAACATCACTTGTCATATAATCATTTTTATTATCAATACATCTTATCATATATGACATATTTTTATTTCCGTAAGTATATCTTTCAAAAGTAAAATTAAATTTATAATCTTGATGAGTAGAATGATTATTTAAATCAATAAAATCTTCTAAATCATTAAATTTTCCTTGTTCAAATAAAAATCTATATTTATCAATTGTAGCTAAAAATATTTTTTCAACTTCTTCTTTTTTATTATATTCATAATTATTTTGAGTAAGAAAAGAATTATCATCAACAGTAAGACAATTTTTCAATTCAAAATTATCATTTTTTATATTCATTTTATGTGAAATAAATTCATTTTTTGGAATTGAAAGTTTTAAATTAGGTGTCGGAGTCGGAGTTTCTAATGGAATATTTGTTTGAGAAACAATATTTTTATTATTCAAAGGAGGATTAAGATATGATATTGATAGACTAATTTTTACTTGATTATCAGAATTTGAAATAAAAGAATTTTTATTTTCTTTTTGTTGAACTAATAAATCACTTTCTCCAAATTCATCACCTGAATTATTTATTTCTTTATCATCTTCATTTATATCTTCTGGAATATATTCTTCTGATATAATTGTATTTGTTTTTACTCTCTTAAATGATTTATGTGAATATTCTGAAAAATCATGCATAAATTTTGGAATATGAATTTCATATTCTAATTCAATATTTTCATTAATTTGAATATTTTCATTTTCTATTATTTTATGGGTTTTATTTTCATTATTATTACCAATATCACTAAATGAAGAAATATCTAAAATTGAATTTTGTTTTTTTACTTTTTTTGATTTATTATTTTTTTTTACTTGAAGAAAAATTTTATAAAAATTTACAAATTTTTTACAAATAACATAAAATGGAATATCGTTATCTTGAAATAAACGTTTATTTTTTATATCTAATTCTTTCATTAATTTCCTACTCATTCCTTGAATATTAAATTTTCCATCAATATAAATAATATCATCTATATTTTCTTTTAAAATTATACTAATAAAATAAACATTTTCATTTAACATAGGAAATAATTTAACTATTATTTTTAGAATAATTATAGAATTATTTTTATCTTTTCCAAAAGAATGTAATCCTCCTTTATCTATAATAATTTTTTCTCCAACATTATAATATTTTTCCATAAAATCTTTATGCATTTTTGAATAAAGTTTAGGCATTAAAATTTCAATATTTAGCCCTTTTAATTCATCAGGATTATATTTAAATATTTTTTCAGTTTCAGAATTTACTTTTTCAATAATACCCTCTTTTCCTTTATCACCATTTGCAACTATAATTCCTGTATCTTTATTAAATAGAATTGAATAATAATTTTTTGTTAAAGTATCAGTAAATGTTTCATTTTTTCTTTTAATTTCATCTAAATCTCTTTTTTTTAAATCATCATCATTAATTTGATCCAAGTATTCATAATATAAATTAAATAAATCATTTACTCCACTGTATATTTTTAATAATTGTTGCCATATATTTTCAATTTTTCTTTTTGTTATTCTTATATTATCTGTTAATTTAAAAACTTTATTATAATCAATTTCTTGATGAGTATTTAATTGTTCATTTTCTAAAATTTTCCAAAATTGTAATGATAAATTTACATCTTTATTCATTTCTTCAATAAATTGTTGAGTTAAATCATAATATTTAAAATATATAGTTACATTTAAATCTTCTAATGAAGTACATGGTTCATTTGGGGATTTACATTTTTCTATTAAGGCTTTTGATATTCTTATTTTTAATCTTTCAAAAGAAAATTGCTCCTGAAATGTTAATTTCAATTCTTTTACTTTTTTATAATAATACATTGACTGACAAAAGTTTCCAATTATTTCTAAATAATATAATGAAATATTTATTATCATATCAGGTGAATAAAAATCTCTATAAATAAAATAATTAGTTATAATTACAATAAAATTTATTAAATAAACATTATCATCTATTTTTGGTTTTGTTCTATCACTCCATTCATTTGTAATTGGTAAATATAATTTTTCATCAGTCTTTGGAATACTTTCTTGATTAGGACATTCAATTGAATGAATATCCATTATTCCTGCTAAAATTGCTTTGTCTTTTGGATTTTCTCTAAGATGATTCATTTTATCAATTAAATTCTTTATAAAATATAGAAAATGACTTTTATTACATATTTTATGAAAAGGAGTATCTAAAAAGATATTTTCTTCAATTTTATATTTTAAATGGATATAAAAATATAATACTACAATACTTGAAATAATATATATAACTCCTTTTTTATTATAATCCAAATTAACAAAAATTATGCAAAATATACTAGTCCATAAATATAAAATATGAAATAAACCTGCTAAAATATTCGTATTTTTATCATAATATAAGTAATTATTAATATAAAATTTAAAAAAAAATGAACTTATTAGTAAATTGTATATTAAAAAAATATCTTTAGATAAATAATTCGCCTGAATTAATAATAATGAAAACATTATTGAATTTAAACTTGTATAAATTTCATAATTACATGAAATTCTTGCATAATATGATGTTGATAGATACATTGAATCACAATAAAAACATTGTAAAATCAAATTTAATATTACTGTTAATATAAATAATAAAATAGAAATAATTACCATATCTAAATTATCTGTATTTTTACAAGAAACTCCTTTAAAAAATGGATTTGTTTCTCCAAAACAAAAATTCGAAAAAACAAAATCTAAAATTATATTATATCCAAAATAAATAAAAGATTTAATAAAATAATTGATGATTAATTCTTTATAAGAATAAAATGAATTTTTCCCAATATTTGAACATACTATTAAAAAATAAATCAAAAAAAATAATATAGTACAAAAAAAAACAAAATTCATAACTTTAAATTGAGTATATTTATCAATGAAAAGTTCAAATAATCTTAAAATCTTTTCACAATAAAATAAAATTTTATCAAATATTGATTCATTAATATTAAAAACTCCAATTTGAGTTGCAAAAAATCCTACAATAATTTGTAAATATGATATTCCCAAAAAAATCATTGATTCAATTCTATTTGGATTTTGATTTGTAACTAATAAATCCATTAATATATAAAATTTTTCTTTAAATGAAAAATTATCTTTATGAAATAATTCTATTTCACTATTTGACATTTGATAATATAAATATAATTATAAAAATTTATTATAACATGAATAAAAAACATAATTACAATATTAAAATTTAAAATTTTTCGTAAATTATTTTTTTATAAAATATTGTTATTTAAATATGCTTTTAAAGAAAAGAGATACAAGTTTTAAAGATCATAAATCAAAATTAAAAAAAATAAAAGATTTTGATTCAATTTACATAAATAGTCTAGCATTATTTTCTTGTGGTGATTTTGTAATTGTATCAAATGATAAATCAATTAGGATTTATAATTCAAATTATATTATAATTTCTCATTTACCTAATGCACATATAAATTGTATAAAAGATGTTGTTATAAAATCAGAAAATTCATTTATAACTTGTTCATTTCAAATAATTAAAATATGGTCTTATAATAATAAAAAGACTAATAATATTAAAATTATTTTATTAGGCGAAATTAAAAATGCACATTTTGCTTGTATTGAAAAAATATTTTTTTCTCATGAAACAATTTATTCATGTGGAAATGATAAAAGATTAAAAATATGGAATGAAATTGAAAAAAATAAATATCAATGTATTACAATTTTACAACATGAAGAAAATATAAATTCATTAATTCAATTAGATGATAAAAATTTATTAATTTCTTCTGGAGATTATGGAACTTTTTTTTGGAATTCAAATAATTATTCTAAAATTTGTTGTATTGAAAATGCGCCTTGTTTTTATAATCATTCATTAAAAAGATTTGATAATGATAGAATTATTGTTGGAGGAGAAAATAAAATTGTTATTATTAGTTTAAGTGGAAAAAAAATTATTAAAGAAATTGAAAATGATTGGGAAAGTTTTGGAATATTACCTTTAAAGAAATATAATGTTTTTTTAACTTGTGGTTTTAGGAATATTGTTATTTTTAATTGTGATGATTATAATATTTTACAAATTGAAGAAAATGCTCATAATGATATTATTACAAATTTAGAAGAATTATCTGAATCTATTATTTCTCATTCAGAAGATAAAAGTGTTAAAATTTGGAAATATGTAAATTAAAAACAATGTTATTAAGTTTTTATCGTTAAATTAATTTTAGGAAAAATAATAATTTTATGTTAAATAATAATTATTAATATTGTATTAATATTAATTTTTATTAATTATTTTATAAATATAATAAATAATTAAAAAAAATTTTATTAATTATAATTGGAGATAAAAATGATTGTTTTTTAATTAACGTAATAAACTTATCTTTTAAAACATAAAATATTAAAAAAAAATAATTAATTCTTTATTTTCATAAAATCTTTAATTAAAATTTAATTTAACAATAATTGTATCATATAAAGAAAAAACCAAATCAAAAATAAAAAAGAATATATTAATGAATTTAATAAATATAATTTTTTTCACGGAAGAAAATATTTTCAAAAAGGTAAAAAACACCTAAAAAAGGAATAATAAAAAAATGAATTTTAATATTAAAAAACAAAATAAAAGAAACAGAAATTAAATGATAATATATTATAAACTTCATTTTCACATTATATTAAATTAAAAAATTATATTTTTTATGTATCTCTATAAAGCCATATCATTGTAAAAAAATTATAAATCAAAAAATGGAAAACGTAGAAAAAAAAGAGAAAGTTATAGAAGAAAAGGAACATGATCCATGGATGGAAGACGCAATACATGCACATACATATTTAACATATCTAAGAAAAGTATTCTTCAGTCCAAAAACAGAAAAAAAAGTTTTTATATTAGGAAACTCATCAAATGATATGGATTGTGTAATATCATCATACTTAGTATCAATAGGTGAAAATTTAAGAAATCACGTAATAGAAATTGATGATGCCAATCATATGTTATTAAATAATGATGCAAAAATTGTATATTTTCCAGTATTAAATACAAAAAGAGGAACTTTTAAATATAGATTAGATCAACAATATGTTTTTGATAAATTTCATTTAAATTCAGAAGACTTTTTCTATATTGATGATCCATATATTACTGAAGAAGGAATTAAAACTCAAGGTAATGTTAATGTTATTTTAGTTGATCATTCTGCTTTAGATTTATCACAAAAATATTTAACTCCTTATGTTACTGAAATTTATGATCATCATATTGTTGAAAATTTACAATTTCCAAATTTAAAAAATAGATTTATTACTTATCCAGTTGGTTCTTGTTCTACTTTAGTACTTTTAGGTTTGTTTTTAGAACATTATCCAAGTACTATGCTTCCTCCTTTATTTGCAGTTACTGCTATTTTATTAGATACTCATAATTTCAAAAAAGAATTTTATAATAATAAATGGACTGATTTAGATAAAACTGTTTTTCATATTATTATGGGACATGCTCAATCAAAACTTGATCCTAATAAATATTATAAAGAAGTTAATGGTGAGAAAAAGAATTTAGAAAAAAATTTAGCTCAAGGAATTCATCCTTTATTTGAAAAAGATAAAAAAACTTTTATTTGGGGAAAAAATATTTGTGAATGGACTTCTATTCCAATTTCTTTTAATAAAGTAAGAGAAAAATTTGGTATTGAAGAAATATATAAATATTTTGATTTGTATAAAGATAAAAGACAATATTATATTACTAGTTCATTTGTTGAAAATGGAAATAAAGTCTTTTATATTTATGCTTATGATCATTTTGAAGGTGTTGATAAACCTAAATTAAGAGAAGCTCTTACTAAATCACTTAAAAATCATTTTACTACTATTAAAATGATTGAGGAAGAGAAAGATATGATTGCTTTTGAATTGGATGAAACTTCTTCTAGAAAAGCTGTTGAACCTTTTATTAAAGAACATTTTACTAAAAATTAAAAAATTGGTTTTATTATTTTTTATGTTTTTATTTTAAAAAAAATTTATATTTGGGTATTATTATTATTTTATTAATTATATTAAACAAAATATTTTTTTTTTATTAAATTTATTTACTAAACTATTTAAATTTATTACACCAATAATTGTAACTATATAATACTATATAATAAATATTAATAGTAAATATATCAATATATGAAAATTTTATTATTGATTATAATAATTGATTAAATTTAATTTGATAATCTTGGTGACTATTATTATACCATTTATTAATATTTGGATTATAAAATACAAAACTTAATCCATCATTTTTGAATGACCTTTCCCTTTTGTGATGTGTATATGAATAATTTTTTCATTATTTTTTTCTTTATTAATCATGAAAGGTGTATCTATTGAAAATTCATCATATATTCTTGAATTTGGTGGTAACCATTCTTTTCTTGGATGAAACCAATTTTTATTTTTACAAATTCCCCAATGTAAAATTAAATTTTGTTCTTTAGTGGTTTTAAATAGTACATCAAGTATATATTTATCAATTTCTCTATATTCAATTGAAACTTTTAAATCATTTTCGACTTTGAAATTTTCATATTTGTTTGTTGGATTTTTTATTTTATTTTCATTAATTTGATAATTTAAAGCGTTTATTTTTATTCCATTTAAAATAAATGATTCATGATTTTCTAATGATAAAATTGTTTGATTTTTATCCAAATTTTTATTTTGATTATCTTCTGGAATTTGAGTTGATTTTTCCAATTTTAAAATTTTATTTGATAAAGATGAAATTATATTGAAGGTTTGTGATATTTGTAAATCATTTATATTTATCTTTAATTTATCATTTTTTGAAATATTCTTTTTATCTTCAATTAAATTGTTTGTAATATTTGATAATAAATTAGTTTTTTTATTTTCTTTTATTTTATTTAATAAGTTTTCTTCAATATTTAATAATGTAGCTTTTCCTTTAATTAAAAAATTGTTTTGATTTTGCATAATTAAATTTAATTTTTCTTTTCCTTTTATGAATATTATTTCTTGATTTTGTAAAATTAAATTTGATTTTTCTTTTCCTTTTATCAATAAAATATTTTGACTTTGAATAATTATGTTTAATTTTTCTTTTCCTCTAATTAATATTTTTTCTTGATTTTGAATAATTAATTTTGATTTTTCTTTTCCTTTTATTAATAAGATATTTTGATTTTGAATAATTATGTTTATTTTTTCTTTTCCATTAATTAATATTTTTTCTTGTTTTTGAATAATTAATTTTGATTTTTCTTTTCCATTTATTAATATATTTTCTTGATTTTGAATAATTAATTTTGATTTTTCTTTTCCTTTTATTAATATATTTTCTTGATTATAAATAATTAAATTTAATTTTTCTTTTCCTTTTATGAATAAATTATTTTGATTATGAATAATTAAATGTGATTTTTCTTTTCCATTTATGAATAAATTATTTTGATTATGAATAAATAATTGAGGTTTAGAAATTCTTTTAAATAAAATATTTTCTTGATTTTCAAAAAATAATTCTTGTTTTTCTTTTCCTTTTAAAATTATATTTCCTTGATTTTCTAATGATAAAATGATATCTTTTTTTTTGTCAATTTCATTTTTAAGGATAATATTTTCATTTTCTAAAACTTTTATCGAATTGATTAATTCTTTTATATTATTTTCATTCTGTGTAAGAGTTTGAATTACAGCTTTTTTATAATCATCAAATTTTTGAATGACATATACATTTTTTGAATTTAATTCTTTCATTCTATCATCTTTCTCAGATAATAATTTAACCATTTCTTTTACTTTTTCATTTAATTCAATTAATTTTTTTTCAAAATTTTTTTTTTCAAATAATAATTTTTCATTTTCAATTTTTAATTTATCATTTTCTATACCAAGTTCTTTGATTATTTTTTCATCTTCCATTAATTCTCTATCTTTTTCACTTTCATCAATATTATCTTCTTTTTCAAATTCTTCAGTCATAATTTCTTTATCAACAAAAGTTTTATTAAATAATTTATTTTGTTCTTCTGTAGAATTGTGATTAATATAGACAATCATATTTGAATTATTATCATCAATTGTACTTATTGAATCAATTAGACTTTTATTATTTATTTCCTTTTCTTTTTCATCTTTTTCAATTATATCTAAAATTTCTTTATAATTTTCTTCATCTGTTTTAAACAAATTAATTAATTCATTAATAGTATTATTTATTTCATTCTTTTCTTCACTATTTTTTAATTTATTAATAATTCTATTTTTTTCTTCTTTAAATTCATTAAATTTTTCCATTTTATCTTGAACATTCTTTACTAATTCTTCATGTTTCTCAATTATTTTCTTTTTTTCTTCCTCATTTTCTATTCCTTTTTCATTTAAATCATATATTTCTTGAACTTTATCTTTAACTTCTTCTTCTAAATCATCTTTATCTCTTTCTAAATCATCAACTTGTTCAGTTAAAGTTAAAATTTCAACTCTTTTATTCATTAATTCATTAATATATTTTTCGCAATTTTCACATTTAATAACTTCAACAATTTTTTCCACAGTCTTAACAACAACATCATCATTACAATTACCATAATTAACCTCATTTCCAAATTTATTATTATTATTCTCACTAATATCATCATCAGAATTAATTTTTCCTTTTGCCTCTTCTAACTTTTTAATTTTTTCTTCTAATTGTTTAATAATAATTATTAATTCCTTAACACTTTTAACAGTATTAGCAACAACTTTATTTTTAATTAACTTCGCTCTTTGACCAAATCTAAGTGTACTTAAACTTTCAGCTTGATTCATCCCATTACTAGTACAAGTAACAATAAGAGTAGTTTGACTATTTCCTCCAATACTTTCTTGAAGAACTCTAGTTAATTTACTATCTCTATAAGGTACATGTGAAGCTCCTTCAGTCAAAGCATTAATTACCATTCCAAGTACCATTAAACTCTTATTTATATTTTGTGCTTCTTTTAATCCCATTCCACCACTAATTCCAGTTTTACTCATTTTCTCACTTCCTGCTAAATCAACAAAGAAAACTTTTGCACTTTTAGTAGATTCAGTAATAGTATTTTTTTGGAAAATAGTAACAACAAATAAAGAATGTGATCTAGATGAACCTGCATTCATTTGAGTAGCTGATACTGTTCTATTACTTGCACCTAATGCAAAAACTTCTTGCATTTCTTTAGTAGAAGAAACATACTTTTCAGTACAATCTTCAACCCAAATTCCTTTTCTTTTATCTTCTCTAATAATCAAATCACTTTTTTTAGGATCTAATAAATCTTGTATTTTTTCATTATAAATTTGATAATATGAACATTTAACACTACATTCAGTATTTTCAATTTCTGATATTTTTTGGAAAATATATTTCATTGATCTTGGGATAATTCCTTGTAAATCTTCATTACCATGAATACCTTCCATTGTGAAAGTTTTACCTGATGATGTTTGACCATAACAAAAAAGAGTACAATTTATTCCTTCAAAAATTCCATCTATTAATGGTTTTGCTGCATATTCAAAAACTTCTATTTGATGTGTTGTATTTGGGAATATTCGGTCAAAGGTAAATTCATGGGGTTCTTCTTTTGTTACTTGATTTGATTTTGATGGGATGTCTATTGGATATATTTTTAATGTGTTTTCGGATAATATGTCTATACATCCTTTCATTCCTGAGGCTTTTTCTCTTTCGTTTTCTGGACGTATACGACATATTACATGGATGCTTTGACTTTTTGACATTTTTTTATTTTTTTTTTTTTTTTAGAGTATTTAATGTTTTTCTACTAATTTTTCTTTTTTGGTATATTTTACAAATTATTGAAATTTATTTTTATTTTTTAGTGTTATATATTTTTTTATTATTATTAATATTATTTAATTAGTTATTTTCTATGTTTTTATTTAATTAAAATGTTTTTAATTAAGAGATGAAAATATTTGAAACAAGATGTATAAAATTTTTACTTAATTTAAAACCAAAAATTTGAAAAAAATAAATATGATTTTAAATACTATTAATAAATTATTATATTAATATAATTATAACTTCTTTAATATTTATAATAATTAAATAATAAAATAAGAAATATAGAAATTTTAATGATAGCAATTTATTACATTTAATGTTTCAAAAAATATTTTATTAATAAAAAAATATATTTAATATATTAAAAAATTACCTTAATAAAAAAATATATAAACAAATACCAAAATTTCAAAATAAATTATATTTATTTTTTTTAAAAATAATTTGAAATTTAATAATAAAAATTATACTTGATTAAACACAAAAGTAACAGCTAATTCATTATAATAAGTATCAGATAAATATTGATTAACAATAGATTCATTTATCTCAGGTGTAATTTCACCTTTATTTGCATTTTCTGTTGTAGTACCACTCAAACCACATTGAGACTTTGCATTATGATCAATTCTTATTCCAAGAAACATAAACTTTTCATTTTTTCTCAAAAATATACTAGAAGGGACATTTCCTTCAAGTGATCTAATATTTGTTAATTCTGAATTATTAATTTTAAAATGAATATCTTCACCAGTTTGATTTTTAATATACATAAAAGCTAAAGATGTATTTTTAAAATGATTTCCAGTAAATAAAACAACAGGTTTACTTAATATTTCAAAATATTTTGGTATTTTTTCAACATTTTGAATAAAAATAGTTTTTAATAAAGATAAATCTTTAAGTGAAGGACATTGTGCAATTTTAAAATCCATACAACCTGAAATAGTTACATTATATTTTCTAACTTTTTCTTTAGCACCAGCATAATCAAGATGATATATACAAATATATTCTCCTGGTTGTAAATTAGTTGACATTGGTTCATTATATGCACTATCAACATAAACTAAATTATTATATTCAATTTTTACTAAAAGTAAATTTTCAGTTGGATTATTTTTTATTGTTCTATGTATTCTTGGATTTTTCTTATTTATTGTAACTGTTAAAATTCCCTTTTGTTCAACTTTAATTTTCATTACATTAAATGATTCTGCATTTTCTTTTGGAACTTGGAAATTTGTACACATAATTGGTTTTAAAGGAACACAAATAGTTGTAACTGGGAAATATTTACAATAATTTTCAAAATCAATCCAAAAGACACCATCATCTTTTTGAACACCATCATACATTGGAAAAGCTTTTTTAGCTTCATCAGTCCATTTATTTGAATAATCACTCCAATCACCATTCCATTCACCTTCACCAAATGGATTATATAATTTCATTAATCTTTCTTCTTGTCCTCCAACAGTACCTTCCATAGCAGAGACTAAAGTAAAAGTATGATTAGCAATTAAACCAACATTTTCAAGATTAGGAGTTCCTTCTCTAATAGAACAAGTCATAATACAATTATAATCATCAGCATCTTTAATATTTTTCCATAAAGTATCTTTATTTTCTTTATTTGTTTCAATTTCAATAGTAGTAAAAGGAGTATAAACATCAAAAATTTGTTTAGGATAACCATTAATTATATTAGCATAACCACCATTAACTTTAGCCCAAGCTTTTTCTAATAAAACACCCCAAACTGCTTTATTAGGTGCATTTGAAAAAACTGGTTTACCAGTTTCTTTATAAACAGGAAAATAATCATCAACACAAACAATTTTCCAAACACCATCAATATTCATTCCTATTTCAATTGCTTTTTCTTCAACTGGCAATTGTATTGTTTTAAATAATTGAAGAATTAAAAGAGGGAATTCTGCCATTGCTGATAAAACTGCTACTAAATATGCATCGTTTAATTGTCCTAATTGAATATCATCTAAATAAACATATTTACTAAATATATTACAGTCTTCTCCCCATATTTCACGGGCACGACGCCATTCAATGTCGTTTTCTGTAAAATTCATTTTTTTTAAATTTGCTTCTCTTCTTTTTGTATTTGGATCTGTGTATTGACCATTTATTTTTCCAAAGACTGTTTCTGGAGTATGTGGAAATAATTCGTCGTTGAATGTGTCATTTGTACCTGGTGATTGGTTTTTGTAATAATTTGTATTTTGAGTAATTGATTGATTTGGATTGAATGATAAATCTAAAGGTTTAGACCCAGCTCCAATTTGATTTTCAGTTGGTACACTTTTACCTCCACAACAACCCATTTTTTATTTATGTTAGTTTTTTTTTTAATGATTTATTTTAAAACGTTTTTTTATTTTTTTTTATATTATTATATTCTATAAATTATAATTTTATTGTTATTTTCTTTTTTGGAAATAAAAATTATATATTAATTTAAAAAAAATTTATAAAATATGGAAATTTACAATGAAAAAAATTCAAAAACAAAAAATCTAAAATAAATAAAAATAAATAAATAAAAATAAATATAATTTTAAAAATTATTAAAAAAAAAAGAAATGATAAAATTCTCAATCCTATTCAATTCCCTTATATTATTATTAATAAGAAATATAATAAATAAAGAAGATCCATCAACATTTAGTAATTACTTCCAAATAAAACAAAAGCATTTAGATGCTAATTTTTATTTAGATTTCGATAAATCAATAATCAAAGCTAAAGTAAAATTATATTTCGATGCATTATTAGATGGAGAATTAATAATCCTAGATTCAAAAGCTTTAAAAATAAATTCTATAATAGACCCAGATACAGGTGATGAATTAAAATATGAATATGATAATAAATTTTCATTACGGACATTAGGAACACCTTTAAAAATATTTAAAGAATATAACAAAGGAGATTATATATCAATTGTAATGAATTATGAAACAACAAAAGAAGGAGGAGGAGCTCAATGGTTAAAACCAGAAATGACAGAAGGAAGAAAACATCCTTTTATGTTCACTCAATTAGAAAGTATCTTATGTCGTGAATTAATACCAATTCAAGATACTCCAAATGCTAAATTAACTGTTTCAATTGGAATTACAGTTAAAAAACCATTGAAAGCTTTATATAGTGGAATATATCAGAATAATATTGATAATGGTGATACAATATCTTATTTTTATGAACAAAAAATTCCAGCTCCATCATATTTAATTGCTATTGCTGCTGGAAATATTGAAGAAAGGAAAATAAGTGATAGAGTTAAAGTTTATGCTGAACCTGAAATTGTTGATAAAGCATATGAGGAATTTTCAGATTCAGATAAATTTGTAGAAATTGGTGAAACTTATACAATACCTTATGAATGGGGACAATATAATATTTTAGTTTTACCTAAATCATTTCCATATGGAGGAATGGAAAATCCAACTTTGACTTTTGTTACTCCTTCAATTTTAGCAGGAGATAAATCACTTGTTAATGTAATTGCACATGAAATTTCTCATTCATGGTCAGGAAATTTAGTAACAATGAGTAGTTGGAAAGATTTTTGGCTTAATGAAGGTTTTACTGTATTTTTAGAAAGAAAAATAATTGAATTATTAGTTGATGAAGATACTAGTAAATTAAAATCAATTTTTGGTGAAAAAGGTATGATTAATGCTATTAATAATATGGGTTCTAGTAAAACTGCTTCTTCTCTTAATCCTTTTATTATAGGAAAACATCCTGATGATATTTTTAGTGAAGTTCCTTATGAAAAAGGATATAATTTCCTTTATAGAACACAAACAATTATAAATAAAAATGCAGGAGATGATTATTTTAAATTGATTTTGAGAAGTTATTTTGATAAATATAAATATCAAGCTATAAATAATTCTAAATGGAAAGAACATTTAAATGAAAAGATAAAAGAAAAATTTAAAGATAAATCTGATGAAATTATTAAAGAAATTGATTATGATTATTGGGTTTATACTCCAGGAATTCCAAAATATAAAAATGATTTTAATAATTCACATATAATTGATGCTGATAAATATGTAAAAGAATTTTTTGATGGAAATTATAATGAATCATTTAAAGATACATTTGTGAAATGGGGTACAGATAAAAAATTATATTATTTACTTCAAATTCATACAAATGAAAAAGGAACTCAATTAACTGATAAAGGATTTAAATTTTTAGGAGAAACTTTAAATTTGACAAAAGCATATAATTCAGAAATTACTAATGAATTTTTTTCAATTATGCTTGATAATAAAAAATTAGATTATAAAAATGATTTAATTAACTTTTTAGAAAAATATGGTAGAATGAAATTTTTAAGACCTTTATATAGAGGATGGGGTTCTATAGATAAATCAGGAGCTTATGCTTGTTTTGAAAAAAATAAAAATTGGTATCATCCTATTGCTGTAAGACTTATTGAAATGGATTTCAAAAAATTAAATTAAATTTATTCAATTTATATTTATATTTTTAATTTTATGAAAAAAAAAAATAATAATTGAAATTGAAGTTGTAAAAGAAAAAAAGTTAATTAAATTTTTTTTATATTCAAAATAGATAAATTTAAAATCAAATTTTAAAAATATTTAAATTAAAGATACTATAATAAATTAAATTAATACTAGAAAAAATTAAATTTTTAACAAAAGTAATTTTATAAAATACAGTATTATATAAATAAATAAAGATATATTAAATTTTTAATTTTTTATTTTTTCAAATCAATTTGAAAAATAATGTATTAAAATTAACCAAAAAGATAGGATTGTTTTTAATTTAACAACATAAATAATCTAAAAACTGAAAAAAAATAATCATACTAAAATGGAATATATAAAAATTTTATTGAATGAACAACTTAAAAATTTTTCAACATTTAAAAATTCAAATAACTTTGATGATTATTATTCAAAAGTACTCCCAACAAGTATAATATAATTATAATCTTTTTTCTCAGCAAATATAAATTATATTTTTGTAAGTAAGACTCCAATTTATAATAAAAAAACAAATAAAAAAACACAAACATTTAAAAGAAAAATAATTTCAAATAATAGAAAAAAAACGAAAAAAAAAAATTTATTTTTACAAGAAATAAAATTAATTAATAAAAAGCATAAAAGAGAAATTGAAGCAAGTACTAATTCAGAAAGTAATTTAACTTCAAAAAATGAAGAGATAAAATTTAAAAAAATCAAAAGAAAAAAAGAAAAATCTCTTCAAAATGATTTTAAAAAATGTCCTTTATGTAATTGGTTATTTCCAAAAGAAATGAATCTTCAAAGAATTACAATTCATATTAATAAATGTCTTGATGGAAATGGAGAAAATGATAAAAATAAATATGAAAATTACAAGAAATATAATCAAATTAGTATATATGACATAAATGAATATAAATTATGTCCAATTTGTAATAAAGTTATTTTTCAATTATCTGATAAAGTTAAATATTTTCATATTAAAGATTGTTTGGAAAAATTAGAAAAAAGATATTAAATTATTAAAAAATAGATATTATTTGGATTAGTTTTGTTTTATTTATCTTTTAAATTCATGAAAAATTATATATTTGTGTTTCATAAAATAATTATTTTTTTAATTAAATTAAGAAAAAATTAATTTTTGAAATTAGTTAATTTTATGTTTTAACTGTTTTTTAAATTTAAAAATAAAAAATCTAAATCATCATTTATAATAAATATAAAAGAATTTTAAAAATTAATTTACCATTTAAAAAAATGGATTCAACAAGAAATTTTTTTGAAAAAGAACTAAAAAAAAAATTATTAATGAAGGCATCAGGATATACAACAGAAGAAAATATTTTAATAAAAGCATTTAAATATTTTGACTTAGATAATACTGGTTTATGTAATGAAAGAGAATTTATTCAAACAATTCAAAAAATTGGAATAAGTGGTTTTTCAGATGAAAATTTATCTCAAATTTTCAAATTTTACGATAAAGATAATAGTGGTAAAATTTCATATAAAGAATTCACTGGAATATTATTTAATAATCAAACAATATTAAATGAAGAAAAAAAGATTCAATCACAAAAAAATAATGAATTAAATGAAAAAGAAGAAGATATTAAAAATAATGAAATTGAAAAAGAAAAAGAAATAAAAAATGAAAATAATAATGAAATAAATGAAATTCAAAATGAAGAAAAAATAAAAGAAGATGATAAAAAAGAAGAAGAAGAAGAAAAAGAAAATGAAGAAGAAGATCCAATTTTATTAAAAATAAAGGAAAAATTAATAAAAAGAGGATTAAGAGGAATAATTTCATTAGAAAGTAATTTTCGTTCAATGGATTTAGATAATAGTCAAACAATTGATTATGAACAATTTTGTAAATTATCAAATGATTTTAGATTTAATTTAACTAATGAAGAATCACAACAAATTTTTCAAATGTTTGATACAGAACAAAATGGAAGAATAAATTATGATGAATTTGTAAGACAAGTTAGAGGAGAAATTTCAGAAAAAAGAAGAAAATTAGTTGAAAGTGTTTTTGAATTTTTAGATAAAAATAATTCAGGTGAAATTAGTATTAATGATTTAAATCAAATGTATATTGCGAAAAATCATCCTGATACTTTATCAGGAAAAAAAAATGAAGAAGAAACTTTACAAGAATTTTTAGATACTTTTCAAGGTAATCATTCATATTTAAATGGAGATGATGATCAAGAAGGAATTGTTACTATTGATGAATTTATTGATTATTATGAAAGTGTTTCTTCTTTAATTAAAAAATATAAAGATTTTGAAAAATTATTAACTTATGTTTGGGGATTAAAAAGTGATGATGATATTAAAAGAGAAGAAAATGAAAAAAATAAAAATATTATTAATGAACATAAAAGAAAAATTATAAGAGATGAAAGTTATAAGAATGAAGATGAAATATCAGTTCAAAATTATAATAAAAATAATAATAAAAATAATGAATTTGATGATAATAATTTACAAAATCAAAATGAAGATAAATATGATGATAATAATAAACAAAAAGAAGAAGAAAAATATGAAATTAATTATCAAAACAATCAAAATGAAGAAAAATATGATAATAATTATCAACAAAAAGAAGATGATAATAATGAAAATGACAAAAATAAAAATGAAGATAAATATGTGAGAGAAGAAGAAGAAGTTCAAAAAGAAGAAAAACAAATTGAAGAGGAAAAATCAAATCAACAATCAATTAATCAATTTGAAAGTGAATTAATATTAAAATTTAGGAATTTTATAAGAAAGAAAGGAATAAAAAGTATGTTAGATTTATTACAACAATTTAAAATATGTGATGGAAGTGGAAGTCATAATTTACAAAATCAAGAATTTACAAAAGCATTAAAACAAGCAAATTTAAATTTAACTGACCCAGAAATACAAGAACTTTTCAAAGAATTAGATATTAATAATTCAAATTCAATTAATTATGATGAATTCATGAATTTAATTGTACCTAATTTAAATGAAAGAAGAAAAAATGTTGTCATAGCAGCATTTAATAAAATAGATTTAGATAAAAGTGGAATTATAGAATTAAGTGAATTAAAATCATTTTTTAATACAAGAAACAATCCAGAAGTAACATTAGGTAAAAAAACAGAAGAAGATGTTTATACAGATTTTATTCAAACATTTAGAACTCATCATAATATTACTTCTGGAATAAGAGATAAGAGAGTAACTCTTGAAGAATTTATTAAATATTACAAATTTATTTCTGCTTCAATTCAAAATGATGATTTATTTGTTGGAATTGTAGTTTCTCATTGGAAATTAAATAATTATAAAGATTTTTATCAAAGTGCTTTAAAAGATAATATTCAAGAACTTGAAAATGAAGATTATTTTCAAGATAAAAAAGAAAGTAAATTTAAAAAACAATATAAAAAAACTGTACCATATGGAATTGATAATGAACCAATTAATTATTCAACTTCAAATCGACCTGAAGGAAGAAGAAGTGAAAAATTATCAAAATATGAAAGCCCATTTTCAATATTTAAAAATAAAATTAAAAATAGAGGAAGTAGAGGAATTATGAGTTTAAGAAGAACATTTATGATATATGATGATAATAATTCTGATAAAATTACATTTCAACAATTTCAAAAATATATTTATGATTTTAGAATACCAATTACAGATGATCAAATAAAAGGAGTTTTTACTTTATTTGATAAAGAAAAAACAGGAGAAATAAATTATGTTAATTTAATTGAAGCAATAACAGGAAAAATGAGTGATTTTAGAAAAAATTTAATTCAAAAAGTTTTTGAAAAATTAGATGTTGATAATAAAGGTTTTATTAATGTTGAAGATATTAGATCTTCATATAATCCAAAAAGACATCCTGATGTTTTAAATGGTAAAAAAAGTGAACCTGAAATACTCTCTGAATTCATTGATATATTAGATTATCATTTTAATTTATTAAATCAAAAAAAAAATCCAAATGATAAAAGAGTTAATTTAAATGAATTTATTGATTTTTATAATTATATTTCAGTACTTTATGATGATGATGAATATTTTGAAGATGTTATTATAAGAAGTTGGGGTTTAAGTGGAAATTTAAATTTTGCAAAAGGATATAAAGGAAGTAATAAAAGAGATTTTAATGCTGAAAATAATTATTAAAATTTAAATTAATTTAGTTATTGTTATTATTTAAATTTTTTTTGATATTTTTTAAAAAAATTTTGATTTATATTTTAATACAATATTTATTTTTCTTTCTATATAATCCCAAATAATATTCATTATTACTATTTTAATAAAGATTTTTATAGTTGTTTACATTAATTAATATTAATATAATATGTCATTCTTTAATATCAATACAACTGTTTAAATAATTTTTATATTTGAAATAATCTTCCTCTAAAATAAATAAATTAAATTCAATCAATTCTAAAAAAGTATATTCAATCATGTTTAATTCTTTAGTTCTGACACCAGCGACTTGTGCATAATAATTATTATCATAAAATATATCTTCATTATATTTAATAGAAGTTAAAACAGCAGCAAATAAAATTCTATGAATATTATAATAAGTTAAAGTAATTCCTGCAATTTCACAAATTCGATCAACATAAATTAAAGAACAAATTAAAGTTGGTGCTTCAATGTAAGAATAAGTTTGAATACGAGTTAAATAATCAAATAAAGAAATTTTTGGAATTGAATGAGCACTAAATATCATTTTACTTTGAAGCATTACTATTTCATTATAATCATTTAATTTTTTATTTTGTTCTAATATTAATACTAATGTTTTTGATATTGATTTTATCAATAAATTAGTTGAAGGTGATGATGAATCTGTTAAACTTTCTTTACTTGTTTCACTTATTATACTATCACCATCCATATCTTGTTCACTATCAAATTCATCATCATTTATTTTCATTTAAAAAAAATGAATTTTTTTTATTTTTAATTTACTGTTTTTTTTGGTTAATTTTTTTATTTAATGATTTATATATTATTTAGTTAAATATTAAATTTTTTTCATTATCAAATAATTAAAAGGGAAATAGTATTGATTTTTTAAAATAAAAAAAATTAATGGATGATGAAAATAATAATAATCAAAATAACTTTTTTGAAGAAACTGATGATTATATAAATGTAAATAATTTAAAAATTTTAGATGATGAAATAACAAATTTAACTGATTCAGATATTGAAAATGAAAAATATCAACCTTCATATTTATTTCCACAATCTTTATATAGTAATAATAATACAAATAATTTAAATATTCAAAATAATTTAAATATTGAAATTCAAAATAAAAGGATTAAAGAAGCTAATAATAAAATATTTGAATTAACAAAAATTAATAAAGATATTGATTTACAACTTAAATATTATAAAAATGAAATTATAAAATTACAAGAAGCATATAAAGTAAAAGAAAATATTGCAAAGGAATTTCAAATATTAATAAATTCTGCAAATGGGAAATTTAAAAAATTAGAAGAAAAAAATTTAATATATAAAAAAGAAAATGAGAAACAAAAAGAAATAATAGAAAAACTAGAAAATGAATTATTAGATGAAAAAAATAATCCAAATAAAAATGATTTAAATTGTAAAAATATAGAAATTTATCAAAAACAAATAAAAGATATTGAATATGAATATTCAGAAAAAGAAAGAAAATTAAATCAAAAATACATTGATAAAGAAAATAAAATAAAGAATGATTTGTTGAATGAAATATCAAAATTAAATAGACAAATCGATGAATTGAAAAATGAAAATGAAAAAATAAAATATGATTTTTCAAATCAAAAAATTACAATAGATTCTCTTCAAGGAAAAATTGATGATAAAGATTTTGAACATATATCACAATTAAATAAAGCAGAAAAAGAAATAAAAAAATTAAATGATAAAAATACTGAATATCAAAACAATATAAAAGAATTAGAAAAAACAATTACTGAATTAAAAAATTCATATTCAAATGAAATATTAAAATTAAAGAATGAAAATGATAAATTATTAAATGAATCAAATGAATATAAAAATAAAATTAAAGAAACTGAAACTCAAATAATAAATTTAAATAATACAATTGAATTAAATAAAAAAGAAATTTTACAAAATAAATTTGAATTAAATAATAAAAAATTAGAAATTGAAGAATTACAAAAAGAAAATAATGAATTAACTAATAAAACAGAAATGTTAAGTAATGATATTGAATTATATGAACAAGCAAAACAAAATGATATAATAAGATATAGTTTAAAAATTGATGAATTAATAAGAGAAAAAGCACAATTAGAATCTGATAAAAAAGACTTAACAGATAAATTGATACTTGCAACAAATTCAATAAAGCAATATAAAGTATATTCAAATAAACAAAAAAATATTTTTGAACAAAAATTATTTAAAGCAAACGCAAAATATGAAGGATTAGAAAAAAAATATAAAAATTTAAATAAACAAAAAAAGAATAAAGAAAAAGTTTTAGTTCAAGAAAATCAAAATTTAAAACATAAAATTATAGAAATTGAAGCAGAAAAAAGTCAAATAGAAATAGAAAAAAAAATTCAAAATATATCAAATTTCAATAATACAAATAATTTTGCATTAAATAATAATTTAAATTCAAGTATGATGTTAAATAATAATAACAATTTAATTAATTTTCCTCCTATTCAAAATAATTTATTAAATAGTTCATTTACTTTTGGTAAATCAAATTCTAATAATTTACCAATGAATAATTTAAATAATTTTAATCAAGCTTCTAATATTGGAATTTTTAATATAAATTATGATGATCCTAATGAAGAAAATCAAAAGAAAGCTTTAGAAGATTTTAAAAAATTATTAGCAAAAATAGATGAGAAATTAGATTAATACTTTTTTATTTATTTTATTTGAAAATTCTAAATTTCATTTTTCTATTTATTCTTTAATGTAATATAACTACAAAATTTTAAAATAAAAAAAAGTTTAATTTTTTTAAAGCTTAAATTTAAAAAAAAAGAGTATATTATCATAAAAAATGACATCCAATATAAAAATAAAAAATAATAAAACAAATATTAAAAAATTTAAAAAAATCTTTTTTATTAAGATATAATATGTAGATAAACCCTACATTAAAATCTTCAATTTTAAAAATTATTTTATCTTGTCTGAGTAAAACCAAGTAAATGAGCTCTTTCTCTAAAGCATCTTCTACAAATATCAAGATCATATTTTCTAATTAATCCATGAGTATTTCTGCAAACTCTACAATATCTTGCATCTTTACCATAATTTCTAGGATGTGTTCTCCAACTATGAGGCATATCTATCAAATAAATAAAAAAATAATTAAAATTAAATATATAAATTAAATAAAAAAAAAATATAAAGTTATTTAATTTAAGAAATATTATTTAATATTTAAATGGGAGGTTCCGAATCAGGAGTACTTGATCCTTTAAATACAGGATATAGAATATATCACTTAATTAAAAATGGTCCTTTAGATGTAAATGGAATAAATGAATTATCTGATTTTATAATTCCACCAAAAGATGTTTTAGAAAATAAAGTTCCTTTTGTTGATTGGGTAACATCAAATGCAGGAAAAGAATTAAAAATAAAAATATATTCATTAAAAACAAGATCATTAAAAGAATTAACAATAAAAGCAAATGAAAAAAATTCAAAAGATGGAATATTAGGAGGTTCAGTCAGATATGAAAATTGGTCAATAGCTCATAAAAAAGTATTACATATAATATCAGTAGAACCTAAAAGTTTCGCAGAAGAAAAATTGCATTTAATATCAAATGAAGATTACATTATTGCAGTACAACCAATAGATCAACAAATAATATCATTAAATTTAGAAGAATCAGATCCACTTTCAATTTTAGGAATGATTATTCAAAATAGTAAAGGAAAAGAGTGTAATTTTTATATTTATAATAAGAAACTAGGAGCAAGAAGAGAAAATGCTGTTATTGGAGTTGATGATGATTTTAAATTAGGGATTGAAGGAGCTTATGGGGCTTTACATGAATTTCCTTTTGATGATATTGATGAAGAAAATGATAATGTTGATGATAATGAAATTATTAATAATCCTATTAAAATGAATGTTATTGATGAAAAAAATGAAGGAGATAATGTTAATAATAATAATGAAAGTAATGAGGTTAAAATTAGTAATATTGTTGTTGAAAAAAATGATAATGTTGATGATTTAAAAAAAAATGAAAGTGTTGAAGAAAAAAAAGATAATGTTGATGATTTAAAAAAAAATGAAAGTGTTGAAGAAAAAAAAGATAATGTTGATGATTTAAAAAAAAATGAAATTGTTGAAGAAAAAAAAGATAATGTTGATGAGGATAAAAAAAATGAAATTGTTGAAGAAAAAAAAGATAATGTTGATGAGGAGAAAAAAAATGAAAATGTGGAAGAAAAAAAAGTAGAAATTAATGAATTAAAGGAAGAAAATGATAAAGAAGCAGAAAATATTTTTAATGATAAAGATGATAAAAATGAAGATAATATTTTTGATGATAATGTAAAAGAAGAAAATGATGAGAAAAAAATAGAAGAGGAAAATGAAGATGAAAAAATAAAAGAAGAAGGAAAAGAGAATGAAAAAAAAGAACAACCAAAAAAAAGAAAAAAGAAAAAACCTCCACAAAATTCTTGAAAAAAAAATACCTAAATAAAATATTAAAAATAAAATAATATATTAAAATAAATAAAAAAATAATTATTTATAATAAACTAATTCAACAAATATAATTATATTAAATTCTAAAAAATTAATTGTAAATTTTGAGATATTTGAAATCTAATCAATTTTTTTAATTATCTTTTTAAGGATATGAAGTTTAAGTTATTTTCTTAAAATAAAATATTTTGAAACAATTATGAAACAATTATATAAATACCTTTTAAAGTATTATTATCATTATTTATATTTTTATTATTTTTTTCCTTTCAACTATTATTTTTTTCAAAATATAATTAATGACTATTTATATTTAAAATATCCAAAATGAATGAAAGTCTCTTTTTTAATTTCTTAATAATAATTATTTAATATAAATTTTATATCTAAATAAAATAAATACATAAAAATCAACTTATTAATTAGAAATTTTTAAATTTTTTATTAAACATTTATAAAATAAAATAAAATTTGACATAAACAATCTTTACATTGGAAATAATAAAAAGAAATATGAATGTGAATTTACATTTAAGAAATTATAATTTCCAAGGGAGGAAACAAATTTTTCAAATTTGTCTCCTATAAATTGAGATAAAATTCAACATCATAAAATTAAATTATAATTAATAGGAATATAATATACAAATTAATATAAATGAAAATGTGTATTATTAATAACAGTAATATTTATTCAAATATTATTAAGTTTTAAATTAAAAAATTTTGTTTTTAAAATCAATTTTTATTTTGCAAAATTTTTAATTAGATTAAAATTCAAATATCTATAAATTTATTATCTTTCAATTTTAATATTTATATTTAAAAATATATTTTTAATAAATTATATTTATCAATTTTATTTTTATTATTTACTTTTAAATTTTGGATTTTTATTTAAATATTATTTAATGCAAAAAAATAAAAATATTTTATTTTTTATCAACTATTATATAAAAATTATATTTGATTCTTAATAAATTATGTTTCATTATTTTTATTTTCCTATTTAATTCTTTTTCT
>JAEEGL015619372.1_pt1 | contig 30271 bp, 27 predicted proteins | sample 9134231 | NCBI WGS metagenome assembly JAEEGL01 (sample SAMN16246548, study PRJNA631951) | gut metagenome | biome: gut microbiome; feature: rumen; material: fiber-attached | host: Bos | place: Iran: Karaj | collected 2018-10 | reverse complement strand
GCGAGCAAAAAACCAAAAGAATTTTGAGTTTTTTCGAGCGTGAGTACCTTCGACACCAGTCAGAGGTACGATTAAGCGAGCAAAAAACCAAAAGAATTTTGAGTTTTTTCGAGCGTGAGTACCTTCGACACCAGTCAGAGGTACGATTAAGCGAGCAAAAAACCAAAAGAATTTTGAGTTTTTTCGTAGAACGCCCTCAAAACCGCTTTGGTTTTGAGGGCACGCTATTTATAGTTAGAATAAGAATGAATATCGATTATTCCCTATTGCGGTTGTGACGGAAGTCACTGGGCGACATACCCAGATTCTTGCGTACATAGGAACCGAAGTGGCTCATGTTGGCAAAGCCCAACTTGGCAGAGATCTCCTTAATGCTCAGGTTGGAGTTCTGCAGATAGAAGCGAATGTCCTCAGCGGTGTACTGGATGATCCAATCGGAGGCCGTCTTTTTGCTGTACTTCAGACAGAGCATGGTAAGATATTTGGGGGTGATGGCCAACTGACTGGCATAACGGCTGATGGGCTGACGTTTCACTTCGTTGCTTGACAACATCTTCAGGAAGCGATTGAAGAGCGTCTTACCTTGCGACAGCTTCGAATCGTCACCTTTGCCATGACGTTCCTCCAGAATAGTACAAAGTTCCAAAAGGAGGGCGCGCACCAGCACCTGGATAATCTCGTAGGGAGGATTGGGCTTATGGTTCTCAATCTTCGAGTAAAGCAAGGCACAATAGTATCCCACCTCTTCCTTACAGATGTCAGACATGCCAATGATATTAATCTCATTGACATAGACCGCATGGTTCCAGATGCTAATCTTGTCGTGCAACAAGCCTTGAATTATGTGTTCCGACAGGCACAGCACTTTGCACTCAAAGTCGCTGGTGGCATCAAAACTGTTGATCATCAACTTCGGGGGACAGAAAAGCACTTCATTCTGCTTCACTTCCATCTGTTGCCCATTGATTTTCAGTTTGATAGAGCCTGAGGTACACATGGCAATGACATTGGTTTTGGGCCTGCGATTAAAAAAAGCGCCAAAATCCTTTACGTGGTGATAGATAGCTACATCACCGTCGGTGTAGTCAACGATGAAATTACTAAATTCCACGTATCTTCGCTGTTCGGTTTTTGTTGTTAAGTTTGCCATAAACGGTTTGAAATTCGCTTACAAATTTCATCATTTTTTTTCATACATTGGTGTACAAATCAGCAAAAAAAATGTTCAAAATCCCAGCTTTTCTGTTATCAGTTACTGATTCCGTAATTTTGAACACTATAATATGCTTTTCGGCACACCACTTTGAGTGTAGAAATTGACCATTTTCATCCATTTAGGGATTCCCCTACGGAAAAATAGGGTAAATACACTTTTACAATTCGAGCAAATTGTTTAATTTTGCAGCAGAAATAAAAAAACAGAAGCGATATGAAGAAAGTATTTTTCCCCTTACTACTGGTTCTCACAGTGCTCATGAGCAGTTGCGGGACATACACGGCCACAGGTGCCTACACGGGCGCACAGTTTGGTCACATCATCGGCTCAGCCATCGGAGGCATTGGCGGCGGTTGGCGCGGACATCACACGGGTTCACTGATAGGCACCATGGGCGGTGCCGTAGCAGGTGCTGCCATCGGGGCAGCTATCGACAACGCCCACGATCGCAGAGTAGAAAGGATGTACGGCAACAACCAGCCGTCACAGGATGACTATGGCTATTATAATAATGGTGGTGGCGCGGCTGACGACCGCATCACCTTCGATGAAGGTCCAGCAACGCCGGAACGCAGTTTCTCAGTAGATGAGTTAGCCCGTAAGGCCCCCATTGAGATACGCAATGCGGAAGTGATAGACAAAGACGGTGACGGTCTGCTGGTGCGCGGTGAGGTGTGCAGTGTAGCATTTGAGATCTGGAACAACACCGACCATACCATCTTCGATCTCTACCCACTGGTAGAGGACGTGACAGGCAACAAGCACGTGGTGGTGTCGCAGAACCTGCGCGTGGAGAGCCTCCTGCCCCATCGTGGCATCCGCTATACCGCCAGCATTCAGGCAGACAAGCGCCTGAAGGACGGAGAAATCGTGATTCGCGTGGGCGTGGCAAAGGGCAACGAAGTGATTGAGTCGCAGACTCGACAGTTCACAGTTAAGACCGCGAAGATAAGGAAGTGACTATGAAGTTCACGGAGAGACGAAGAAAGAAACACGAAAAAAGAGAAATCGCGTTCAAAAATTAAAGTAATCCTTGAGTCGCTGAATGACCGACTTCTGTGCAGTGCGCTTCATGCGTCGCTGCACTTTTTTATGGTCTATCTCCAGTTCATGCTGCCAGACGATGGGACCTAAGGTATCCTCGTCAGGGACGAAGCCGACACGATAGTTCTCCAGATGTTCTTTCAATGGTAGAAGCGGGATAAAAATCTCATCAGCAGGCTCAACGATAACCTCAGCAACGCCTTCTCCCAACATGCCCAAAGCTTGAGCGGCACTACGCGAGAGATCGACAATGCGCCCTCGCACATAGGGGCCACGGTCATTGACACGTACCACCACCTGACGCCCATTGCCTAAATGGGTGACACGCAGCATAGTGCCAAAGGGCAAGGAGCGGTGGGCACAGGTCAGTGAGTCATGATGCAACCGTTCTCCATTAGCCGTTCTTGTCCCTGTTGCCTTTCGGGAATAGAACGAGGCCTTGCCAACCTGCGTCTGAGAATGGAGAATGGAGAATGGAGAATTGAGAATTATGATTAGGCAGGCAAACACAAAGCGCCTACCAATATTCTGAATACAGAACATTTCACCGAGACTAATCATAATTCTCAATTCTCAATTTTCAATTCAAACAATTCCCTGCGCCAGCATGGCCTTAGCGACCTTCATGAAGCCAGCCACGTTAGCACCTTTCACATAGTTTATATAGCCATTGGACTCCTTTCCGTACTTGACACACTGCTCGTGAATGCCCGACATGATTTGATGCAGACGCTGATCCACCTCAGCTGCCGTCCACGACATGCGCATCGAGTTCTGCGTCATCTCCAAGCCAGAGGTCGCCACACCACCTGCGTTCACCGCCTTACCAGGAGCGAACAACTGACCAGCAGCAATGAACTTATTGACAGCCTCAGCAGTGCAGCCCATGTTGGAGACCTCAGCTACACACAGCGGCTTGTGGGCCAGTATGCGGTCGGCATCATCACCATTCAGCTCGTTTTGTGTGGCGCAAGGCAGATAGATGTCAGCCTTCTGTTCCCACGGCTTTTGATTCTCGAAGAAGGTTGCGCCCTCAAACTCCTCAGCATAGGGAGCACACACATCGTTGCCGCTGGCTCGGAGTTCCAGCAGATAATCGATCTTCTCAGCATCAAGGCCGACAGGGTCATAGATATAACCGTCAGGGCCGCTGATGGTGATGACCTTGGCGCCAAGCTCCGTAGCTTTCTTGGCTGCGCCCCAAGCCACATTACCAAAGCCGGATAGCGCAACGGTTTTACCCTTTATGTCCAAGCCATGAGAGGTGAGCATGTGATTGACGAAATAGAGGGCACCGAAGCCCGTGGCCTCTGGACGCAGGATGCTCCCACCCCATTCAATGCCCTTGCCCGTAAGCGTAGCACCGTGGAACTGTGAAGTGAGCTTCTTATACATGCCAAAGAGATAACCAATCTCGCGGCCTCCTACGCCAATGTCACCAGCAGGTACATCCATGTCGGGGCCAATGACCTTATAAAGCTCCATCATAAAAGCCTGACAGAAGCGCATCACCTCGTTATCACTCTTGCCACGAATGGAAAAGTCACTTCCGCCCTTACCGCCACCCATGGGCAGCGTAGTCAGCGCGTTCTTGAAGGTCTGTTCAAAACCCAAGAATTTCAGAATGGAGAGATTGACCGAGGGATGAAAGCGCAGTCCACCCTTGTAAGGGCCGATGGCACCGTTGAACTGCACACGATAGCCCAGATTCACCTGTACCTCGCCCTTGTCATCGACCCAAGGCACACGGAACGTGATGATACGTTCAGGTTCTACGATGCGCTCCACAATTTTCACCTTCTCGAACTCTGGATGCTGGTTATAGACATCTTTTATGGACTCCAGTACTTCCCTGACTGCCTGAAGATACTCCAATTCACCTGGATGCTTGCGCTCCAAAGCCTGCATGATTTTCTCAACTTCCATAGTTTTACGATTTAAAAGTTGTCGGTTTGTTATTGATGATTGAATCACTACGTTATTAGAACACTGCAAAAGTAAGGAATATTTCGTTATCTTCCAAGAAAAATGAAGAAAATCTCACTTTTTATGCTGTTTTGCCACGTTTAGGCATACTCGGGGGAGTACGACAGAGAGCGTTTTCGAACGGAAATAGTCGAACGACATATAGAGCAGACCGCCACGCGCATTGCTGGTGCCCCAGGAATTTTTCATTACGAAATAGGGCAGACCATCAGCATCATGGGCGATACCGACGATGGCCATACAATGGTCATCAGTGGTGAAACCTGAAATGAGACTGGGGCGAGCTACGCCCTGCTGCCAGTCGAAACCACGCTCGGAGACGTCACCCTCCCAGCATACCCCATGATGCTGACGTATGGCACGCTCGGTGACGGCCAGCAGCGAGTCGGCCGGGAGGTTCAGCAGCTTTGCGCCATGCCAGTTGTCTGGACTATTGAAGGTATAGTAGGTGAAAGGCTCATAGGCATCATCGCTGCCAATACCGATATATTCATCTGGAGCGCAGACGGAATGGGCAAACTCCAACGGGGTATATTGTGCACCCAAGAGGAAGGCGAAACGGGGCGGAATATCCTCGGCGGTGCGCATGGCATAATGAGGCACAAGGCCATAGCGTTCAATCTCACGGATGAGCGTCAGTGCCACGCCACGCTTCTTATAAGGCGCGAGCGAGTCACGCTCCATCATACGTGCCACCCATGCTACGCTCAACTCCACCGAATCGCCCTTCATGATATGTTCAGTCTCGATGGTCGATAGCATGGCATAAGCCCAGCAGAGGTTGCTTTTACCCTGATTCTTGACGGGCGTGTAAGCATTGAGCACCTCCACTGTAAAACTATCATCCCGATGGCTGCAAGCCACGAGCGAGAGTGAGAATAGGATGAAAATGATTCGTTTCACGCCACAAAGTTATAAATAATTATGGATAACTCGCATAAAAATCACAGAAAAAAGTTGTAACTTTGCACCCATGAAACTGGAAGATTTTGAAATCATGGCTCCAGTAGGCTCCCGCGAGTCGCTGGCAGCAGCCATACAGGCAGGGGCCGACTCCATCTATTTCGGCATAGAGAAACTGAACATGAGAGCCCACTCGGCTTCGACGTTCACCATCGATGACCTGCACGAGATAGCCCAGATTTGCAATGAGCACGGCATGAAGAGCTACCTCACAGTCAATACGATTATCTATGAGGAAGACATGGAGCTGATGCGCCAGATAGTAGATGCAGCTCATGAGGCTGACATCTCGGCCATCATTGCCAGCGACGTGGCAGTGATGCAGTACTGTAGGAAAGTGGGCGTGGAGGTGCATCTGAGCACGCAGCTCAACATTTCCAATGCCGAGGCGCTGAAGTTCTACGCCCAGTTTGCCGATGTGGTGGTGCTGGCTCGCGAGCTGAACATGGAGCAGGTGGCAAAAATCTATCAGCACATCGAGGAAGAAAACATCTGCGGTCCCAGCGGACAGCGCGTGAGAATAGAGATGTTCTGCCACGGAGCACTCTGCATGGCCATTTCAGGCAAGTGCTACATGAGTCTCGACAATGCCAACCGCTCGGCCAACCGTGGCGAGTGTGTGCAGATTTGTCGTCGCAGCTATACGGTGACGGACAATGAGACCGGCAACCAGCTGGAGATAGACAACAAGTACATCATGAGTCCAAAGGATTTGAAGACAGTGCGCTTCATAGACCGGCTGATGAATGCGGGCGTGCGCGTATTTAAAATAGAAGGTCGCGCGCGAGGCCCCGAATACGTCTATACGGTGGTGAAAACCTACAAGGAGGCAATTGCTGCCGTGCTCGACGGCGCCTTCACGGAGGAGAAGAAAGACGAGTGGGACTGCCAGTTGGCAAGGGTCTTCAATCGCGGTTTCTGGGACGGTTACTATCAGGGGCAGCTGTTGGGCGAATGGAACAAGAACTATGGCTCTAACGCCACTGAACGCAAAGTCTATGTGGGCAAGGGCATCAAGTATTTCTCGAAGCTGGGCGTAGCGGAGTTCGCCGTGGAGGCTACCACCTTCTCCATCGGTGACAAGTTGTTGGTGACAGGTCCCACGACGGGTGTGATGTACCTGACTGCTACTGAGATTCACGACAACGACGGTCATCCCGTCGATACTGCTCCGCAAGGTACTCGCGTGGCCATTCCCGTAACAGGGAAGGTGCGCCCCAGCGACAAACTCTTCAAGTTAGAAACAATCAATAGCTAATTTTAAGTCTATGAAAAAACAGAAAGAAATGTCTTTTGCCAGTAGGATGGCCAAACGACTGCTACTTTGGCTCATTCTCATAATGGTGAGTATAACAATCCTCTCCTTTACCCTGATGGGATTTGTGAAAAAAGGATTTTATGCCTCAAGTTATCACAACAACATGCTCGCCACTCGGGAATACGTCCAGCGCGTGCTCTCTGACGTGTATGTAGCCGTAAGGAGCACGGAGTTTCATTTGGAACAGGGGCTGGACCGTCCCGACCAGATGCCGAAGGCTATGGAATATATTGTGAAGGAGAATACGCGCATTCGCAGTTGCGGCATCAGTTTTATCGACAACTATTATCCCCAGAAAGGACGCTGGTATTGTCCTTATGCCTGGCAGACAGAAGATGGTACTGTGATGACAAAAGAAAATCTGGGCGACATAGACCATGACTACCTCGACGATGCCTGGTTCAACAACATCATCCGTAACGACTCAGCCATCTGGGGAGACCCGTTTTTTGATGGTCAGGATGCCCATGAAGGTCTCTTCTCCTTCCTCACACCTATCCATAATGATCAAGGGCGTCCTGTAGCTGTGCTGGGAGCCGACGTGTCGCTGGGCTGGTTGACAGACAAACTGGATGAAACCGACAGCGCCAACAGCCAGAAGGGCGTATTTAGTTCGATAGCCAATTCGCTTGGTTCGATGTCACAAACATACGTGATCCGTCACGACGGCACCTTCATCACCCATCCTGAAACGAGCTTTATCCTGAAAGACAATCTTTTCAGTCATATCAGAAAGTCTGAAGGCTATGACGTGAATTTATTGATGAGCAGTATTCTCAAAGGAGAAACAAGCTCTGATGAGACCATGAAAGCATATTATGTGAACGGCCATAAGAGTTATCTTTTCTATGCCCCCATCAAACATACGGAATGGATGCTCATTACCGTGGTGCCAGCCGTGGCTATAGAGACCTCCAGTTATATGCTTAATCTTATCGTTTTGGCTTTGATTTGTCTGGCCATGTTAATGATGGTCTTTGTGTGTTTCTTTGCCACCAAGCGGGCCTCAAAGCCACTGGTCGCACTGACTAAAGCTACAGACGAGGCTGCCAAAGGCAATTTTAATGTTCCGCTGCCCATCATCATGCAGAACGACGAGATACGCCAACTGCGCGATTCCATCGAAACTATGCAGCACTCATTGTCTAGTTATATTCAGACGCTGAAAATCAAGAAACAGCCTGACAAAGCAAACGAAGAGGAACAAAGTATTGAATAACCCCAAAAAGAGAAATCATGACAATCAACGAACGACAAGACGAGATTATTGAAGAATTCAGTTGTTTCGACGACTGGATGGATAAATACCAGTTGCTCATCGACCTGGGCAATGATCAGAAGCCACTTGACGACCAGTATAAGACAGAAAGCAATCTGATTGACGGCTGCCAAAGCCGCGTGTGGCTACAGGCCGACTTCGACGGCGAGCGCATCCACTTCCAAGCTGAGAGCGACGCACTCATCGTGAAAGGCATCGTGACGCTGCTCATCCGCGTGCTTAGCGACACCACCCCGCAAGAAATACTGAATGCCGACCTTTACTTCATTGACCGTATCGGTCTGAAAGATCATCTCTCCCCTACTCGCAGTAATGGTCTGCTGGCCATGATTAAACAGATGCGCATGTATGCCCTCGCCTTCTCTGCCAAATAGAAGGCATCATATGAATCGCAATTATACAGGACAAAACATCAAACAAAAGCGCTCCCCAGAATTCTGGTGGGCGCTTTTTCTTAGGGGATGATGGCTATCGATAGATGAGTGTTATGAGCCGCTCAGGCTGGAAGAGTTCGTCGGCCAGACGCTGAACGGCATCAGGAGTGACGGCCTCGACATGGTCGAGCACCTCCTCAAGGGAGAGGGGACGACCCAAGTGGAGGCAGTTTTTAGCACAGTCGAGCACGAACTGCTCACGGTTCTCGGTGCCGATGATGAGCTGTCCGCGCAGCTGACGCTTGGCATTGCGTAGCTGGGTTATAGTGAGGGGGTGACGACGCAGACGGTCGAGCTCGCTGCGCACCAACCGCAGGCATCGCTTCACGTCGGCGGGGTCGCAACCGAAATAGACCGACCAAAGTCCGGTATCACTATAACAAACCATTTGGCTCTCGATGGTATAGACGAGGGCGCGTCTCTCTCGCAAAGAAAGATTGAGACGGGAGTTCATGCCTGGGCCGCCTAAGATGTTATTGAGGAGGAAGAGAGTCCATCGGCGTGGGTCACTGTCAGGGAAGGTGCGGGTGCCAAGCATGACGTGAGCCTGATGGGTGCCTCGGAGGCGGATAATAGGTGCGGGCGAAAGGTCGTTCTTGAAGTTAGGGCATGTGCTCTGATCTGTGGTTTCCCCTGCGCTGCTGGAGAGACGCTCGCCGACGATGGATGTCAGCTGTTTCATGCCAATCTGACCCGACACGAAGAGCACGCAGTGGTCGGGGCGGTAGTAACGGCGGGCAAAGCGCTGTGCATCTTCCTGTCGGTAGCTACGCACCTGATCAGCGGTGCCGAGGATGTTATGACCGAGAGGGTGACCTGCAAAGAGGATGTTCTCAAAGTCATCGAAGATGAGGTCGGAGGGGGAGTCTTCATAGCTTTCTATCTCGTCGCATACCACCTCCTGCTCCTTCTCCACCTCCTGCTGGGGATACTGGCTCTGGAAGACGATGTCAGTGAGCACGTCCAGCGCCCGCGAGAGCTGGTCGCGGGTGACAGTGGCGTAATAGAGGGTATATTCCTTGGTGGTATAGGCGTTGAGCTCACCGCCCACGCCTTCAAGCGCGTTGATAATCTGCACGGCAGTGCGGCGGCGGGTGCCCTTAAAAGCGAGGTGCTCACAGAAGTGGGCCAGCCCCTCCTCGCCAGGCAACTCATGGCGGGTGCCTGCTGCTACGACGATGCCGCAATAGATCACCTGCGAGGTGGAGGGAAAGAGCAGGAGGCGCAGTCCGCTGGGCAGAGTTTCTATCTGGTAGTCCATGATGATGGTCGGTGTGTGGGTGTAAATTCTCTGCAAAGGTAGTCATTTTTTGTAAAAAACTCTATAGATTCTTGGTATTTTGCTTGCTAAATCGTATCTTTGCATGCCGAAAAACGTTATTTGATTTATAGATTGTCATCTTTATGCGCAAAGTTATAGGAATTGGTGAGACCGTGTTCGACATCATCTTCAGGGGCGACCAGCCCGTGAGGGCCGTGCCTGGCGGTTCAGCTTTCAATGCGATTATCTCGCTGGGGCGCTGCGGTGTGCCGGCGACGTTTATCAGCGAGACGGGCAACGACCGCGTGGGTGCCCGCATCCGCTCTTTCCTTGAGGAGAATGGTGTCGATGCCTCTCGCGTGTGTGTCTATCCTGACTCGAAGTCGCCTCTCTCGCTGGCCTTCCTGGATGACCAGAACAACGCCGAGTATCTCTTCTACAAGGATCACCCACACGACCGCATCGACTTCACCTATCCCGACATTCATGAGGATGACATTGTGGTGTTCGGTTCCTTCTTTGCCATCAATCCCGTGGTGCGTCCGCAGGTGGCAGCCTTTCTGGACTATGCCCACAAGCAGGGTGCCATACTCTATTACGACCTGAACTACCGCGCCTCGCATCGGGGTGACCTGATGAAGGTAACACCTGCCATCATCGAGAACCTGGAGGTGGCCGACATCGTGCGCGGCTCGAACGAGGACTTTGAGGTGATGTACAAGATGAAGACGGCCGATGCCGTATATCGTGCTGAGATTTCTTTCTATACCAAGAAGTTCATCTATACGCAGGGCAACGAACCTGTAGAGCTGCGGGCCGAGAATGGTTTCAGCAAGCAGTATGCAGTGCCCGTGGTCGATAAGGTGCTGAGCACCATCGGTGCCGGCGACAGCTTCAATGCAGGTTTCGTCTATGGACTAATAAAATATGGTATCACGCGTGCGCATATAGAAAGCGGCCTCACCGAGACACAATGGGACCAGGTGATTGCCTCGGCCCTCGAGTTCTCGTCCAGCGTGTGTGGTAGCATGGACAACTATATTTCTAATGAATTCGGAGAGAAGAAAAGGTTATAAATCCAAAAGAAACTGAAGAAATAACATTGAGACATTTATGATAGATTATATTACAGCCAATATGTGGCAACTGTGGGCGGTACTGGCCGTGGCAGGTCTGATTCTGGAAATGACATCAGGCGATTTTTTCATTATGTGTCTGGCCATTGGTGCTGGCGTGGCAGCCATTGCCGCACCGTTTAGCAATGTCTATGTACAGTTGGGCGTATTTATTGTCGTATCGCTATTCAGCTTATGGCAGGTTCGACCTTTTGTGCAACGTTATATGCACAGGAACGACTCCAACCGTGCGAGCAATGCCGACGCGTTGCTGGGGCGTGAGGGCAAGGTGACTACAGCCATTGAGATTCAGGGCACGGGTTATGTCGCCATCGACGGTGATCAGTGGAAGGCAAAGTCTTTCACAGGCGAGAGCATTGCTGTTGGCACATTGGTGAAGATTGTTGGTCGCGAAAGCACCATCGTGACCGTCGAAAAAGTTAGCTAATATTATTATCTGATTTCTAACAATAAAAAAGTAAAGTATTATGGAACTGACTTTTTATTTTCTCATTGTGTTGGCCATTGCTGCCATTGTGCTGATTAAAAAGACATTGGTCATCATTCCGCAGTCGGAAACCAAGATTATCGAGCGTCTGGGGCGTTATCATTCTACGCTTGAGGCTGGTGTGAATTTTATCATCCCTGTCGTTGATAGTGCAAAGAACATTGTGGTGTTGAATCACGGCCGTTACTCCTACTCATCAACAATTGACCTGCGCGAACAGGTTTACGATTTTCCTTCACAGAATGTGATTACTAAAGATAACATTCAGATGGAGATCAATGCGTTGCTCTATTTCCAGATTATGGATCCCTATAAAGCAGCTTACGAGATCAACAACCTACCTAACGCCATTGAAAAGCTGACACAGACCACGTTGCGTAATATCATTGGCGAGTTGGAGCTTGACGAGACGCTGACCTCTCGTGACACCATCAACACCAAGTTACGTCTCGTACTGGATGACGCTACCGACAAATGGGGTGTGAAGGTGAATCGAGTAGAGCTGCAGGACATCACGCCTCCCTCATCGGTATTGACCGCCATGGAGAAGCAGATGCAGGCTGAGCGTAACAAGCGTGCACAAATTCTGACTTCAGAGGGTGAGAAGGCTGCAGAGATATTGGCTTCAGAAGGTGAGAAGACAGCTATGATCAACCGTGCTGAGGCAGCTAAGCAGCAAGCCATCCTGACAGCTGAGGGTGAAGCCCAAGCCCGCATCCGCAAGGCTGAGGCTGAAGCCCAGGCTATTGAGCTGATTACGCAGGCTGTCGGAAAGAGTTCGAATCCCGCCAACTATCTGCTGGCCCAGAAGTATATTCAGATGCTTCAGGAACTGGCTCAGGGTGACAAGACAAAGACTGTCTATCTGCCCTATGAGGCTACCAACCTGATGGGATCTATCGGTGGCATCAAAGATCTGTTTAAGTCAGAATAGCCTGACAGAAGCCGAATAATATGAAAGAATTCCTGCAAGTGCTAAGGCGTTTCGTACCGCCATACAAACGATACCTGGTGGGATCGGTCGTGTTCAATATCCTATCGGCTATCCTCAACATCTTCTCGTTTGCAGCGCTGATACCTATCCTGCAGATCCTGTTCCAGACAGGCGATGCCGAGGCAGCCACGGGCTATATGGCGTGGGACTGGTCTAACGCACAGGTCGTGCTGATGAACAACCTGAACTTCTACGTCAACGGTCTCATCGCTGACTATGGTCCCACGACAACGCTGCTCTGGATCGGCCTGTTTCTCGCCATCACCACTTTCCTGAAGACGGGAGCCTACTTCCTGACTTCGGCTTGCATCGTGCCCATCCGAACGGGTGTGGTACGCGACATTCGCAACCAGCTCTATCAGAAAATCACCTCGCTGCCTCTCGGTTTCTTCTCTGAGGAGCGCAAGGGTGACATCATTGCCCGCATGAGCGGCGATGTGCAGGAGGTGGAGAACTCCATTATGTCTTCGCTGGAGATGCTTTTCAAGAACCCTGTGCTCATCGTGGCCTATTTCGCCACGCTGCTGTTCATCTCCTGGCAGCTCACGCTGTTCACGCTCGTCATCGTGCCCGTCATGGGCTGGTTCATGGGCTTGGTGGGCCGCCGTCTGAAACAGGACTCGGTGAGGGCACAGTCGCTCTGGAGCGACACAATGAGCCAGGTGGAAGAGACGCTGGGCGGCCTGCGCATCATCAAGGCTTTCTGCGCTGAGCAGAAGATGAACAAGAGGTTTGACCGCATCAACTCCAGCTATCGCGATGACCTAATGCGCGTAAACATCCGTCAGTCATCGGCCCACCCCATGAGTGAGTTTCTGGGTACGGTAATGATTGTGATTGTGCTCTGGTTTGGCGGTGTGCTGGTATTGAACAATCAGACCATCACAGGCCCCACCTTTATTTACTATATGGTGATCCTCTACTCCATCATCAATCCCCTGAAAGAATTCTCGAAGGCGGGCTACAGCATTCCCAAGGGTCTGGCTTCGATGGAGCGTATCGATAAAATCCTCTTGGCCGAGAACACCATTACCGAAAGCCAACACCCGACCCCCATCGCCTCGTTCGAACATCAGATTGAGTTCCGTCATGTATCGTTCCGGTATGGCGACAAATGGGTACTGAAGGACATCAACCTCATCATTCCCAAGGGCAAGACTATTGCCATCGTGGGTCAGAGCGGTAGCGGTAAATCGACGATGGTTGATCTCATTCCGCGCTACTACGACGTGCAGGAGGGTGAGGTGCTCATCGACGGCATCAACGTGAAGGATCTGGGCATCCATGACCTGCGACAGCTCATCGGCAACGTGAATCAGGAAGCTATCCTGTTCAACGACTCTTTCCGCAACAATATCGCCTTCGGCGTGGACAACGCTACTGACGAGCAGATAGCCGAGGCCGCCAAGATAGCCAATGCCTACGACTTCATTACCCAGAGCGAGCTGGGCTTTGAGACCAATATCGGTGACCGAGGCGGTCGTCTCTCCGGCGGCCAACGCCAGCGTGTTTCGATAGCCCGTGCCATTCTGAAGAACCCACCCATTCTGATTCTCGACGAAGCCACCTCGGCACTCGACACGGAGAGCGAGCGACTGGTACAGGATGCGCTCGAACGACTGATGAAGACACGTACCACCGTGGCCATCGCCCATCGTCTGAGCACAATCAAGAATGCCGACGAGATCTGCGTCCTGCACGAAGGTCAGATAGTGGAGCGCGGCACCCACGACGAACTGCTGGCCATTGACGGCTATTACAACAAGCTTCACGCCATGCAGCAGGTATGAAACAAAGGGCGTTATATATCCTCAAGACCTACGGCCTGACGGTCATTATCTTCGTTTTGGCCAAACTTGCCTTCATGCTCTGCAATGGCGGCAGTTCGGCTACGGGTAATGGATCCTCCGTCACCCTCTCAGATGTGTTTGCCGTCATCGTTCACGGTCTGTCACTCGATCTCTCTACCGCCCTCTACATCCTCATCGTTCCCTTTCTCTGCACCATCGCCTCCCTCTTCTGCGGTATCCATAAAGTCCTGCGCATCATCCTGCTCATCTACCACGCCCTCATCGCCCTTGCGCTCGCCCTCGCTTTCGTTGCCGATACCAGCCTCTATCCCTTTTGGCACTTCAAGCTCGATGCCTCCTGCCTGCAATATCTGGAGACACCCACCGAGGCAATGGCCAGCGTCAGTATCATCTATCTGATAGTAAGACTTGTCGTATTCCTTTTGGTTGCGCTCTTATTTTTTATTGCCTACCAAGCGACAGTCCGCTCCCTGCGGACTCACAGTCTGCTCCCTGCAGACAGAAAGTCCGCTGCCTACGGACTATTGGTAAGCGTCCTTCTCATTCCCCTCATCGTCATTGGCATTCGTGGCGGTCTGGGTGAATCGACCACCAACATCGGACAGGTGTATTTCTCGCAGAACCAGTTTCTGAACCACTCGGCTGTCAACCCTGTATTCTCTTTCCTCTCTTCATTTGAGAAGACGGCCAGCTACGTACCTGACTACGATTTCATGAGTGAAGAGGAGCGTTCATCACTCATGACGGATCTCTACCCCACCAAGAGTGTGGACAGCGACACCCTTTTGCGGACGCGGCAGCCTAACATTGTTGTGATTCTTCTGGAAAGTTGTGGTGGTGTGTTCACAGAGGCGATAGGAAAGCGTAAGGATGTCATGCCCCGCTTGAACCAGTTAACCCATGAGGGCATCTACTTTGCGAACTTCTACGCCAATAGTTATCGTACTGATCGTGGAACGCTCTGCACATGGAGCGGCTATCCGTCGTTTCCGCGTTCATCGGTCATGAAGATGCCTGCAAAAACAGAGAAGCTGCCAGGTATCGCTGCCACCTTGCGAAAGCAGGGTTATACCACATCCTATCTTTATGGTGGCGATATCAACTTTACCAACATGCGTGGCTATCTGATTAATGTGGGTTTTGAGCATTTACATTGGCAAAAGGACTATTCGCAGGCAGAGCAGAACACAGCCAAGTGGGGGGTGCGTGACGATATCACTTTCAAGACCCTTTCAAGCATGGTTAAGGAACAGTCTGCCCAAGAACGGCCATTCCTTATAGGCTATAGCACGCTATCCAGCCATGAGCCTTGGGATGTGCCCACTCACCGTCTCGACGATCCAGTATTAAATGCCTTTAATTATCTTGACGAATGTATTGGTCAATTCATAGATGACTTACGACAGACGCCTCAATGGGATAATTTACTTGTCATTCTCTTGCCTGACCATGGTTTTACCTTTGGTGAGGTTAGTGAGGAGCATCCTATGCATGACCATGTGCCCATGCTTTGGCTTGGTGGAGGAATCCAAGAACCGAAACGCGTAGAGACTATCTGCAATCAGACTGATTTGGCAGCTACGCTATTAGGCCAGATGGGCCTCGACCATAGTGACTTCCGGTTTAGCCGAGACATATTGAGTAAGAACTACCAATATCCCTTTGCCATTCACACTTACAACAACGGCATCACCATGTGTGACTCCACAGGGTTTGCCGTGCTCGACCTAAACGCCAATAAAATTGTGACCGACCAAAGCACAGATGCAAAGAAGCTGATTCAAACAGGCAAGGCAATCTTACAGACTGCTGCCAAGGACTTAAAAGAGATGTAATGATGAAAAAGAATATTATCTTCCGTTCCTATGCTTCACCGTTGATTACCACATTACTCAATCTTCTGTTGATCTATGTGGTTTATTTCATAGCCCGCATGGCCTATCTGCTGGACAATTGGGATTACTTCTCCAACAGTCTGTCGTGGGAGGTTATTCAAGGAGGACTGGTATTTGACACAGCAGCCATCCTGGTGACAAACATCCCCTATGTGGTCATGATGCTCTTTCCTCTGCATTGGAAGGAAACCCACGGGTGGCAGTTGGCTTGCAAATGGGTATATTTGGTCATCAACGGTCTGGCATTTGCCATCAATCTGGCCGACGCAGCCTATTTTCCATTCACGCTACGGCGAACAACGACAACTGTGTTCAGCGAGTTTCAAAACGAGAGCAACCTGTCGAGCATCATCTTTACTGAGACACTCCACCATTGGTATTTCATACTGTTATTCGCCTTAGTAGTCTTTGCTCTATGGAAACTATACATCACCCACCAGCTGAAAGCCAAACAGCTGTCGTGGTGGATCTATGATCTGGCAACGCTGGTCTCTCTGGCAGCGCTGGCTCCCTTCGTGGTGGCAGGCATCCGTGGCGGCTTTGCTACTGCCGTGCGCCCTATCACTATCAGTAATGCGAATCAATATGTAGATCGTCCTACAGATGCAGCGTTGGTACTCAACACCACCTTCTCCATCTATCGTACCATTGGCAAGGCTGTTTTTGTCGTTCCTGAATATTACGAGAGTGAAGAAGAAATGGCCGGCATCTATTCGCCTATCCATCAGCCGACCGACACATTGCCGATGACAAAGAAAAACGTAGTCGTTCTGATCGTGGAGAGTTTCGGACGGGAGTATATTGGTGCTTTGAACAAGAATTTGGAGCATGGGCAATACAAAGGCTATACGCCTCAGATAGATTCCATCATCGGCCTCAGCACAACCTTCACCCGCTCATTTTGCAATGGTAAGAAGTCGATTGACGGCATGCCCTCCATTCTGTCCAGCATCCCCATGTTTGTTGAACCGTTCTTTCTAACGCCTTCTTCGATGAACCAGGTTGACGGCATTGCCTCGCTGCTGGCAGGGAAAGGCTATCAGACCGCTTTCTTTCATGGTGCACAGCGTGGCTCAATGGGGTTCATGGCCTTTGCCCGCAGCACAGGCTTTCAGGACTATTACGGACGTGAGGACTATGATGCCGACCCACGCTTTGGCGGCGATGAAGACTTCGACGGTATGTGGGCCATCTGGGACGAACCGTTCCTGCAATATTACTGCACCAAGATTTCTGAGATGCAAGAGCCGTTTATGACCGCTATCTTCACGGCTTCGAGCCATCATCCCTATGAAATACCCGAGAAATATAAGGAGGTGTATCCTGAGGAGGGCATCATCATGCACAAATGCATCCGCTATACTGACATGGCTTTGGGCAAATTTTTCCGCAAGGCCAGTCAAGAACCTTGGTTTAATAACACCATTTTCGTTCTGACCAGCGATCATACGAACATGTCAGACCATGACTATTACCAGACGGACCTTGGCGGATTCTGCTCACCTATTATTATATATGAGCCTGCAGATACCCTGCGACAACCAGGAAGCGTTCAAGACAAGATTGCCCAACAAATAGACATCCTGCCTACGTTGATGGGCATGCTGCATTATGACGAGCCCTATTTTGGTTTTGGCATAGACCTCTTCAACACCCCATCTGACAGCACTTGGGCGGTGAACTATCTGAACGGTATCTATCAATATGTGAAACATGGTCATGTGCTCCAATTTGACGGTGAAAAGACAAAGGCAGTTTATTCACTCGAAGACTCACTCATGCAGCATAACCTATTGCAAAATGGAGAGGCAGAAGCCAATTCTTCACTCTCCACTTTTCACTCTTCACTTAATCAGATGGAGCGCGAGTTGAAAGCCATCATCCAGCAGTATATGGAGCGAATGACGAAAGACCAGTTGCATCCTTAATCAAATCGTGAACATGATGAAACTGAAGATACGGAAAGAAGTCGTAGCGCCATTGGCCGTTGTGGGCAATGCCCTTTTGCTCTATGTGGCCTATAGCCTGACACGACTAGCATTCTTCCTTGAGAATCATTCCACCTATGAGCACGTGCTGGGTTCAGGCAAGGCATGGACGATTTTCTGGGGAGGGGTTTACTTTGACTCTTCCGCCATCGCCTATACGAATGCTCTCTACCTGCTGTTGGTCTTCCTGCCCCTACACCTTAAGGAAACGAAGACATGGCAGGCGGTCTGTAAGTGGTGCTACATCGTGGTAAACAGCCTGGCACTGGCCATGAACTTAGGAGACACCGTCTATTACCAATATACGGGTCGCCGCACCACGATGGCATTCTTCAGCGAGTTCGGCGGCGACGAGAAATTCGGTAGCATCGTCGGCATTGAGTTCATCCACCATTGGTATCTGGTATTGCTTTTTGTGGTATTGGTGGGCATGCTGTATCTCTGCTATCTGACACCTGTGCTGAAGACTGTACCTCGCAAACGATACTATCTCGTACAGACTCTTTCATTGGCAATGGCAGCTTTTCTCTGTTGGGGTGGCATACGTGGCGGTTTCTGGGACGATCGCCCCATTAGAATAAGCACCGCTAACCAGTATATCGTGCGTCCCAATGACGCATCCCTCATTCTGAACACTCCGTTTTCTATGATTCGCACCATGGGTAAGGCCAGCTATGTAAATCCTGCCTATTACCCTGCTGACGAAGTGGAGCAGATCTTTACGCCCATTCATTACCCACAGGACTCTGTAGCTGTTTCTCAGAAGAAGAAAAACGTTGTCATCATTTTCTTGGAAAGCTTCGGACGTGAATATGTTGGTAGTCTGAATCAAGAGATGTTACCTGGCTACAAAGGCTATACCCCCTTCCTCGACTCTCTGCTGCAACATGCTGTCTCATTCCGCTACACCTATGCCAACGGTCGTTCCAGCATCGATGCTATGCCTTCAGCCCTGTCAGGGCTGCCCATGTTTGTAGAGTCGTTTGTGGCAGGCAGCCATTCCATCAACCATCTGGATGGCCTGGCTGCTTGTCTTGGTCGCATGGGCTATGAGTCGGCATTCTTCCATGGTGCTCCAGCTTCCAGTCTGGGCTTTCAGGGTTTCACGAAGTCCACGGGCTTTAACAGTTGTTGGAGCCAAGAAGACTTTGAAGCAGACTCACGCACCAGAGGCAAGGACGATTCCGACAACTGGTGGGGCATCTGGGACGAACCGTTCCTGCAATACTTCCGCATGAAGATGAACGACATGCATGAGCCGTTCATGGCCACACTCTTCACGCTTACAAGCCACCATCCCTTCCACATCCCTGAGCAGTATCAGACAATCTTTCCTGAAGAGGAGATGCCCATACACAAGTGCATACGCTATACTGACTATTCCCTGCGCCGTTTCTTTACCGAAGCAGAAAAGGAGCCTTGGTTCAAAAACACGCTGTTTGTATTAACCGGTGATCATACCAACATGAGCAACCATGATGAATACAGAAGCAGCATCAATCAGTTCAGCACCTCCCTTGTCTTCTACGACCCAAGTGGAGAACTGGAACCCGGCATCCATGAGGGCATCGCTCAGCAGACCGACATCCTGCCTACCGTTCTTGGCTATATGGGTTATGACCAGCCTTACATGGCTTTTGGTAGCGACCTCTTCCATACGCCAGCCGACAGCACTTGGGCGGTGAACTATCTGGATGGTATTTACCAATATGTGAAATACGGCCATGTGCTCCAATTCGATGGTGAGAAAACTATCGGTCTCTACCGTCTTGACGACTATCGCATGCAGCAGAACCTTGCTGGGACAGTTTCACAACAGCAAAAAATGGAGTGCGAACTGAAAGCCATCATCCAGCAATATATGCAACGCATGATAGACAACAAACTGCTCCCCTAAACATAATTTTAATCCGCAATATGATACTACTCACAGGAAAAGAAGGTTTGATACACCGTACAGGCAAGGAGATACAGAACGTGTTCCAGAACTTGTTCAAACAGCGCGGTAAGTGGCGACAGGTCGTAAAAGAAGATTTGGCTCGTTACTATTCCAAGGAAGCGCCCAAAGCTACCAACGATCGGAAAATGGTCATCTGCATGTTTGACGGTAAAATCGAGCATGCTGGTATGACAGACCGTTTACGTGGCATCGTCTCTTCCTATTATATCTGCAAGGAGCTAGGCTATGACTTCCGAATCCATTTCGTACACCCCTTCCAGTTAGTGGATTATCTTGAGCCTAACGTAATAGACTGGCGTATTGATCCTGCTCTTATCAGTTATAATGCTGATGACAGTATGGCCATGTATTGTGGCAGCAATGCCACATTGGTAGAGCCGTTCTTCCAGAAGCTTTGGTTCAGAAAGTGTTTTAAGGAGGCTTGCAAACAAGTCCATGTCTATACGAATGCCCTTCTGTTGCCACGTGGTGACCGTTTTGGAGAATTATTCAAGGAACTGTTCAAGTTGTCTCCAAAGCTGGAGGAAAACATTTCACATTATACAGCACCACTTGGCAATGGTTACTACACCATGTCGTTGCGGTTCCAAAGACTCTTGGGCGATTTTCATGAACGTGACGGTTATGACATCTCTGCCGAAGAGCAGCAGAAACTGATGGAATGCTGTGTGAATGAGATAGAAAAGCTGCATCAGTCCCTTGACGTGACGAAGAAAATCATGTTGATGTCGGACAGCATGCGTTTCCTGGAGTTTGCTGCCAGTCGGCTCAGTTATGTCACCTATGTGCCAGGCAGAGTCCTGCACATAGATTTCTGTGATGTCACACCAGACGATGTAAACATGAAGCTCTTTACCGACATTCTTCTCATCAGCCGTGCGGAGCGTGCTTTTCTATTACAGACGGGCAAGATGTACAACAGCGGTTTCCCCCGTCGCGCTGCTCAGATTGGCGGAGTGCCTTTCAAACACATCCGCTTCTAAGAAGGGCTTATTTGGCGTAGCGGAAATCTCGGTTAGGAAACATCTTGGTGATCTTCCTGTGCAGCTTCTCGGCTGTGCTTGATTTATGCACATAGACAGGCTTTGACAGAAGCAGCTCGTCGGTAATCGCTGTTAGCTCTTCCTCAAGTGTACTTTCTTTCATGAAGGCACGTAGTAGTAGATCGGCCGACAACTGTTCCCATTCGGCTTTGTTACCCCAATAGTGACCTATCTGGTCATCGGTTGCACATAACTGTGTGTGTTCGGCCATCGACACCGAAGAGCTGTACTGTTCCAAGATAAAAGTATTAGCACCATCTTCAAGCATACCATCACAGATAGCCAGCGAGGTGGCTGTCACTTGCTGTGCCTTACCTGCCGGAATGCCAGTTACACCTGCGTTCCACATGTCGTGCTGTTCGCCCAGCGTCACACCACCATAAGTTCTTCCCCCCACTCTTTTCCACATTTTCAGCGAGCCGCCCCTCATCTTCGATGGATGCCCTTCTTTCAAGTGCATAAGTCCTTTTCCCTCATTAAGCCGTTGGCGAAGTATCTCGAGGTTTCCGAAGAGGAAAGTATCACTGTCCAGATATAGCAGATGATCGTTGGGATAGCGCTGGCGCAAATAGTCCAAGGCGAGTATCTTAACCCGGAAGAAGAAGTGGTGTGGCCCCTTCCATTCCTCAATGGTCTTTTCAGTGATTGGCAGTATTTCCACATGCGCATGACGATAGTATTCGGGCTTGGTTGTCAGTACGAAGATACGGTCATCAGCTGTCAACTGCTTCTGAAACGAGCGGATAGATAAATAAGCCTCAAGATGATAGCTCAAATCGTCGCCAAAGACTATATATAACAGGTTCATAATCAGTAGTTATTTAATAGATGTGCTTAAACAGATCATCGAATTTCCCAAAGCTTGACGCTGTCAACGGCCGTTGGATGTCATCCACCCAACAAAGCGGCACGTCACGATACATCGATGCCACCAGCGTAAAAGTACTGGGAGGGCCGATTAAGTAGTCACATTGGGAGAGCAGATACAGATCCTCGCCAGGGTTTCCACAAGGAAAGTCAATGGACGTGTCAGGCAAAGCCTGCCGATAGGCCTCCCTGTCAAGCGAGCGCTCATTGCCACAGATAAAGATATGGACAGGCTGTCCTGGGTGAAGCGCAAGGAACTGATGAATCAGGTTGATATACTGCTCGTCAGTGTAGAAGAACCGTCCGTCGTAGAATGTCTTGTAGTCACCCCGCCTGATGTGCATGCCAAGGCGAATGGCTCCGTCAGTAACTGATGCCATCAGTTGGTTAGGGCGAATCGTGACTTTCTTGTCAAAGGAAAACGTCTCGATAATGTCTTGTTTGTATTTCAGGAACAAGTCGTACCAACGGGCATACCACCCCTCCACCAGTAGTGTGTTCTTGTTCAACATGAGCGTTTCTTTTTCCTTTGACCCTGTGTCATTCGGCTCGTCGAAACGCACCACGGGTATCAGTCCCCACTTGGACATATATTTTGCCCACACATACAAGAAGAAGTTATGGCGAGGGGTGTGGCAGATTTGGAAATACCGATACTTATAGGCAAAGCGTATTGACATCGTCTTACGATGATGTTCTCTGCCCCAAGCATATACGTGGGCATATTGCAGGATGTTGTTGCATAGCCTGCCCTTGTCGTGAGCAAAAATCATTCTTCCACCCCCTCTCTTGGTACGACTTTACCGTTTACAACCTGAAAACGCTGGTTGAACTCCTCGCGTGTACGCTTCCAGCGGTTATGACTCCAGAGCCAGAGTTCTGGCTGACGACGGATATTCGCCTCTAACATCTGATAGTAGATATCCGTAGCCTCAAACTCTTTCAGCTGCTCAGGATGACGGGTGATCAGCTTAAACTCAGCCTCGTAGTAGCCTCTCTTCTTTTGGGTCACCTCAAGAAACACAATGGCTTGACGATTCTTGACTGCAATACGCTCTGCACCGGTCATCACAGGGGTATCATGGTTCAAGAACCAGCACCAATGGTGAATATTGTTCCAATGTGGCACCTGATCGCCAATATAGCCAATCATGGTCAACTGGTTCTTACGCTTATACTCAATGGTTATGCGCAGGATATCCACCAGCGCGATGCACTCTGCACTCCAACGTTCACGCTGTCGCAGTAGCAGTTTGTCGAAGATAGGGTTCTCAATGGCATGATACAACTGACCACAATGGAACTTATCCGATACGCTATAAGGCATTGAGGTAATCCATTCCCAGTTGAAGGTATGTCCTAAATAGAGAGCTACCGACTGGCCTTCCTCAGCACATTGGTTCACCAACTCGGCACCTTTAAACACCATGCGCTTCCGTATTTGCCTATCGCTCATTGTCATGGTCTTCACCAACTCCACGAAATAGTCGCACAAGCGATGATAGAACTTGCGCTCAATCCCACGCAGTTCCTTTTCGCTTTTCTCTGGGAACGACTCTGTCAGGTTCTTACGCACCACTTTCACACGATAGCCCAGCAACTTATAGAGTATCAGATAGATGAAGTCGCTGAACAGGTAATGAATCCAAAAGGGCAGCAGTGAGAGTGCGTACCACAAACCATAGACCAAGTAATATAGCAGATTCTTCATAAGCATCTATCGGACTTTATCGTATATCTTACGAATCTGAGCATAGAAATGCTCGTAGTTCAGGTGGTCATCGAAATCGGCCTTGGCCTGACAGCCTAACTGTTGACGCAACGCGGCATCGTCAATGAGGCGACTCATGGCCTCAGCCAGCGCCTTGGCGTCGCCAGGCTGTACCAGCAGTCCGTTATTTCCGTCAACCACATATTCGCGCTGACCGCCGTTGTTAGTCACCACGACTGGCAAGCCTTGCGACATATACTCCTGTGGAGACAGCGGACAACCCTCTTGCACGGTGGAGGCCAGAATGCCGAAGTCGGCAGCGGCCACATAAGGCAGCACAGGATGGCGGAAACCTGCCAACAGCACCTGCTGCTCCAAGCCTTTCTCAGCAATGAGCTGCTGCAAGTGGGCGGTATAATCATCGCTACCACGGCCTATCAGCACCAGTCGGAAGTTCTTTCCTTTCAGCATGGCAGCCGCTTCCACAAGCGTGTCGAGTCCTTTCTCCGCATCCAGTCGTCCGTGATACATGGCCAGCACGGTGTCTGTCGGGATGGAGAGCTCTGTTCTTAAATCGGCAGGCTTCACGCCCTCAGGCACCACGATACTGGTGTGGACGATGCACAGTTTTGCCTCGTCAATCTCAGGATGGGTGCTCAGGAACTCGCCTTTCGACAGTTCCGAGTCGAAGCAGAGACAGTCCAGCTGCCCATAGAGCCAACGATAGAGCATCGTGTTCTTGCCCTTTCGCGTCAAGTGCCGACACATCACTACGCCCACCTGTCTGGCACCGAAGAACCGACGGGCATAGCAGGCCGTAAAGGCATCCTTGAAATTGTGGGCATGCACATCGCAGTCACCGGCTTTCTTCAGCACGGCAGCCATACGCCACGCACTCTTCAGGTCGAGCGCGCCGCCCAACGGCAACGGGCACACCTCGATGCCTGCCTCCCTGTATTTCCGCACGATACTATCGACCGGCTTGCAAAAAATGACTGTGTCGATACCGTCGGCTCGCTGCCGTTGACAGAGGTCATAAACATACTGCTCACCACCTCCCCACTCCTTATTGGAGACGATATGGAAAATCTTCTTCTTCATGATTGTTTGCAAAAGTAACAAAATATGCCCAATTCTGCAAATTAATATCAATTTATTTCGCCATTTCGCAAATTTTGGCTACCTTTGACTGCTCATTTCATCAAAAACAGTTGACGATTATGGCTTCTTACGATATAGAAACGCTGCACGCTCACATCCTGCAGATCCTGCTTCGAGTAGATCGTGTTTGCCGCGAACACGACATCCGCTACTATTGTTGGGCAGGCACCATGCTGGGTGCCGTGCGGCACAAGGGTTTCATTCCTTGGGATGACGATATGGACATCTGCATGCCGCGCCCCGACTACGACCGCTTCATGGCCCATGCTCACGAGTGGTTGCCCGACCCCCTTGAAGCGCTGTGCATCGAGACGAGTGCCACCTTCCCTGGAGGTTTTGGCAAGATTGTCGATAGCAGCACCACGCTGATTGAGCGCGAGCATAGCGACTATCTGGCAGGCATCTATATCGATGTCTTTCCCATCGACGGCATGACGAAGAACAAGTTGGGACAGCGCTTGGCCGTGGCTCGCTACAAGGCGCTCGACAAGCTCCTTTACTTCCTCCACCGTGACCCCTACAAGCATGGTCATGGTCCCAGTTCATGGCCCATTCTGCTGATACAGCGGCTCTTCACCCACGAATGGGCGCGCCGACAGTTGCGTGCGGCCTATGTGGCCTACGACTACAACCAGTCGGAATATGTGCTCGACTATGACGATGGCGTGAAAGGCATCATGCGCAAAGACATCCTGGGAACGCCTCAGCCTTTCGAGTTCGACGGGCACACGGTGATGGGTGTGGAGCATTACGACGAATATCTCAGCACGAAGTATGGCGATTATATGACCGTTCCTCCCCACGACAACCAGCGCCAGCACAACTTCTTCTATCTGGACTACAACCTGCCCTATAAAGAATATCACGACCGACGTTCGTTTGTCAGTCGTGATACGAAGGAGTAGCCTTACAGTAGTCGGAAAGCGCCTCAGTCGCGATAGCGTTTTTCCATGATTTTCGCCACCAACACAAACTGATATTGTGCGGCCATGAGCGAGCGTATCAATCCGCGCTTGCCCATGCGGAAGCCGCCGTCCATCACATATTTCTTGAAGAACCGCCAGAAGGGTCGCCACAGTAAGGCCCACAATCCGTAGCCCTTGTCGCGTTTCTTCTCCACTTCATTGTCAGTATATTGGTTCATTTTCTCCATATACTCATGCATGGTCTCGTCCATGAGATGTAGCATGCGGGCCGCTTTGTTGGCCTTCAGCCGTTTGACGGTACCTTGCACCTTGGGCCACGTGTGGACGTATGGAGGCCATTCGGTGCCTTCTCGGATGAAGAAGCGCAACTGGTAGTCGTAATGGAAATCGCGCACAAACATATTCATAAACATATTCTGACGCGGAATGAACAGACCCTCGGGACAGTCGGGGCGAGCTATCTGCTGATAGAGTTCCTCACGCAGTTCGGGCGTGATAATCTCGTCGGCATCCACCACCAACACCCACTTGTTGCTTGCCGACTGTATGGCAAAGGTGCGAGCAGGCTCAGCGCTCTTGTGGTCGGCCTTGGGGAAGGTCACGATCTTACAGCCGTAGCGACGGGCTATGTCGAGGGTATCATCGGTGCTCTCCATGTCGCACACCACAATCTCGTCAAACTCCTTCACCGACTCCAATACCTTCTCCAAGTGCTGATGCGCATTGTAGGTATTGATGACCACCGATATCTTGTTCTGCTCGCTCATCATAGCTTTTCTTGTAATTTGTTTGCAAAGTTACGTTTTTATTTGTAACTTTGCAAGCAATATGACGAAAATTATCATCGGATTAGACGCGAAGCGCATCGTGCGCAATGGCACGGGACTGGGCAGCTACGGCCGCACGCTGGCCAACGATCTGGCTGGCATCGACGGGCTGGACCTGCGTCTCTATGTGCCTGACATGGGGCGCGACAACCTGCGCTCACAGGTGGCAGAACGCGAGAATCTGCACTATTGTCTGCCCGACTATCCGCTCACCTCTTGCCTCCTTCCCCTCGCCTCGCTGAAGAAGGCTGTCTGGCGCTCCCGCGGCATCGTCAGCCAGTTGCAGGCCGATGGTATTCAGCTGTTTCATGGTCTTTCGGGCGAACTGCCCATTGGCATTCGGAAGACCGGCATCAAGACCGTGGTGACCATCCACGACCTGATCTTCCTGCGCCATCCGGAATACTACAACTGGCTGGACACGAAGATCTACGCCTGGAAGTTCCGTCAGACGCTGCACGAGGCCGACCGCATCGTGGCCATCAGCGAGTGTACGAAACGGGACATTGTGGAACTGGGCGGTGCTGATCCCGACAAGATAGACCTTATCTATCAGAGCTGTGCCTCACGCTTCTCACTGGAGGCCGACCCCAGAAAGCTGGAGGAGGTGCGCCAGAAATACGACCTGCCTGAGCGCTATGTCCTCAGCGTGGGATCGATTGAGGAGCGGAAGAACACGCTGCTGGCACTCAAGGCACTCCATTGGCTCCCAGGCGAAGTCCATCTGGTACTGGTGGGTAAGAAGACCGACTATTTGAAGAGTCTCATTGCCTATGCCAACAAGAACAACCTATCCTCGCGGCTCCATCTGCTTCACGGCGTGCCCGACGAGGACTTGCCTGCCCTATATGCCCGTGCCGAGGTGTTTGTCTATCCCTCTCGCTACGAGGGTTTTGGCATTCCTATCATTGAGGCTGTACGCATGGGGCTGCCCGTCGTGGGCTGCACAGGTTCCTGTCTGGAAGAGGCTGGAGGTCCCGACAATCTCTATGTCTCTCCCGATGACCCGGAGGCCATGGCGCGTGCCATCATCAGCTTGCAGAAAGGAGCTGAAGGGCGTGAGGCGCGCATCGAACGCAGCCGCCAGTATGTCCGTCGTTTCGAGAACAACGATGCCGCCCAGCGTTTCGCTGAGCTCTACAGGAGTCTGATAGCCCAGCGCTGATGGTGCTTCCGCCTCTCTGTCTTTACTGAAAACTAAAACCAGAACTAAGAATATGACACATCATCTTTTCAGGCTTATTGCCGTTTTCATAGGTTTCATGTCAGCCACCTTGTTCTTGCAGGCACAGGAAGAGGGCGCTGAACCGCAGACTGACCCGCAAGACTCGCTGATACAGCAGTTGCGCCATCAGATTCAGGAAATGAACATGCAGCAGGTGCTGTTGCAGGAAGAGCTACGCCGTGTAGGACAGAATGCACGCATGGACTCCATCTCTCAAGCCCGCCGTCGCAGAAGGATCGACTCGCTGCGACAGATACTGCCGGGCGCTCCGCTCGTCATCGATGGCGACACGCTGCTGCGCATCTATGCGCTAAAGGGTGGCATGCAACCAGAAGCCAGGGTGAAAGAAGCACAGGAGGCCATTCTCGATGCTGGCCACCGGCTGACCTTCAAGAGCGACTCCGTCTATGTGTATGAGGGCGATTTCTCGTCTGACATCATGGTGGGCGAACAGGTGGTATTGAGCATTACCGATATCGACGGCCTCTATGAGAGCAAGCCCCGTACAGAACTGGCGAAGAACTACGCCGTTCTCATTCAGCAGAAGATTGCAGAGATACAAGATGACTATGGCCTGCGACAGAAGCTGACGGGCCTCCTGCTGGCGGTGCTGGTGCTGGTGGTACAATTCGTGGCCATCAAGCTGACCAACCGTCTGTTTGCCAAGTGGAAGTTCCGCTTGTCGCGCAGGATCATCGGCCTCATACAGCCCATCAAGCTGAAGGACTATGAGTTTCTGAGCATCCACCAGCTGAGCATCATCGTGGTGTGGTGCTACAATGCTCTGCGTTATGCGTTTATCATCTTCCAGCTGTGCGTGTCCATCACGTTGCTTTTCATCATCTTCCCTGAGACAGAGACGCTCGTATGGACGGTCTTTGGCTATATCTGGAACCCCTTCAAGAGCATCCTTCTGTCTTTCTTCGGCTATCTGCCCAAGCTGTTCCAGATAGCTGTCATCTGGGTGTGCTTCCACTACCTCATCAAGGGCGTGAAATATTTTGCCAACGAGATTGAGACAGGCCATCTGAAGCTGAGTGGGTTCTATCCCGACTGGGCCCAGCCCACCTATTATATTCTGCGCGTACTGCTCTATTCGCTCATGCTGGTCATGATCTGGCCCTTGTTGCCCAACAGCAATTCCGAGATCTTCCAGGGCGTGTCCGTATTTATCGGCATCATCGTGTCGCTGGGTTCCACCTCTATCATCGGCAATATCATGGCTGGCATGGTCATGACCTACATGCGCCCCTTCCGCATTGGCGACTATATCAAGGTGGGCGACACCGTGGGTGAGGTGATTGAGAAGACGGTGCTGGTCACCCGCATCCGCACCCGCAAGAACGAGGTGGTCACCATTCAGAACTCCAGCCTCATGGGTTCGCAGACCAGCAACTACACCGTGGCGGCACAGAACTACAACCTCGTCGTTCACACCAAGGTCACCATTGGCTACGACGTGCCTTGGCAGCAAGTGAAGCGTATCATGGAGCGTGCCGCAGCTGAGACGCCAGGTGTGCTCAGCCAACCCAAGCCCTTCATGATGACCACCGCCCTCAACGACTTCTATGTGGAGTATGAGATCAATGCCTTCACCGACGATGCCGTGCGTCTGCCAGCCATCTATTCCGCTCTTCATCAGAACCTCCTGAAGTCGTTTTTCGATGAGGGTGTGGAAATCATGTCGCCCCACATCATTGCCCGTCGTGACGGTATCGACCTGCAGATGCCTGCCGATTACCAGCCAAAAGCGTGAGACAGAAGAAGTCTACATATCCCGACTCAAAAAGAGAATAAGTAAACGAAAGTTCCAAAACAGAATCATCAAGTCCCCTATGATTCCGAGCAAAGATACTCGGAATCTTTTTTGACAGCCAAAAGATGGAGTAGCAGATTATACGGGCCATCTTCTCCGTTTTCTGCTGTGGCGGCGACTGCATGGAAGACCTCAACCTGTATCTGAAGGACGTGCTTGCCGAGCGTCCGCATACCCGTATCCCCAGTGCCGACACGGTGCTGCGCGGCATTGAGGAACTGGCAACGGAGAACATATCATACACGGCAGAAAAGACGGGCAACGTCTATGATTTCAACACGGCTGAGAAACTGAACCAACTGCTCGTCAAGCTGTTGCTGGCCAAGTGGGTCAGAGTCCCCTGACCCACTTCAGTCTTCCCTGATCACATAGGACATACAGAGCATAACCTGGCGAGTTTTTTTAAGAAACTCGCCTTTTTTGCATTTTTTGGGGGAAAAAACTTGTTTCTTTCTAAAAAATCCTTATCTTTGCAGGGGCAAATCAATTTTCTGTGAGGAAGAACTTTTTTAATACCCTGTTAAATAATAATTAAGTATGAGAAAATTCAATTTGTTCGTCATTGCAGCCTTGATGGGCAGCATGACATTTACGGCTTGCACTCCTGAGGACAATGCCGTTGCGCCCAGTGCGCCCAGTGGTGAGTTGTCGGATGATATCGACATGTTCGAAACTGTAAAGGCAAATGAGGGCGACCCCGCCGTGGTGGCAGCTCTGAAGTCGATAGAAAATGTCGCAGAGGTGAAGCCTTTCATCAATGTGGGCAAAAGCGAGGAGACCGCCCTCGGCCAGTGCTATTACATCAAGTACAAGCAGCCCATCGATCACGACAACCCCGCCTTGGGCACGTACGAGCAGCAGGTGGTGCTCACCTACGTCAGCCCAGATGCTCCTACGATCCTGCACACGCAGGGCTATGCGCT
>JAEEGL014116781.1_pt1 | contig 30272 bp, 25 predicted proteins | sample 9134231 | NCBI WGS metagenome assembly JAEEGL01 (sample SAMN16246548, study PRJNA631951) | gut metagenome | biome: gut microbiome; feature: rumen; material: fiber-attached | host: Bos | place: Iran: Karaj | collected 2018-10 | reverse complement strand
TTTTCCTGTTTCATCATCATGATATGGGACAAACTGACCTTCCATCCGGATGATCTTTCCGATATAATCTTCAGGAGAAACCATCATATCATATACCTCGGAGTAAACCATCGTGGACGATAATAAAGTCAGATCAACATCCACTCCTTCACCGCCTTCTTTCAAGTAATCAGTTCCCGATTCTTCGGGTACTGGCGTTGATGAAGGCAATGTCAGATCATCATTTTCTTCAACAACACCGTTCGTGGACTCAGAAGTAATTTTCCCGGACTCAGGTTTATTCTGCCCGGAATCCTGCGGAAGGGATTTGTTCTCAGATCTGCAACCGGCCAGCATCAACATGATTGAAACCAAAACAGACAAAAACCATCTATTCTTCATCCTCGAACTCCCCCTTTCAGCGCTCCCATGCCGTAACATAGTAAAAACACCCCGACATCAGCTGCAACAATCGTCGATCCGACCGGTGTCCCGGCAAGGCTTGCTATCAGAATTCCCAGGAATGCACTTAACACTGATAGTATTGCCGAACATACCGTGACGGACTTAAAACTCTTATAGATTCGCATTGCTGACAAGGCCGGAAAAACAACAAGAGCCGATATGAGAAGCGAGCCCACCAGATTCATGGCCAAAACTATGATAACAGCTATGATAACGGCTATCAGTAGATTGTACAAACTTGTTTTTGTTCCGACAGCTTTTGCAAATGCCTCGTCAAAGGTCACGGCAAAGATCCTGTTATACAACAAAACAAACAGAATAACAACCACCAAAGAAAGCGCGGTACACAACCATACTTCACTGTCCGTCAACGTCAGGATGGACATGGATCCAAATAATGTACTGCAGACATCCCCGGTAAGATTTGATGATGTGGAAAAAATATTCACCAAAAGGTATCCGAAAGCCAATGAACCTACAGAGACCATAGCAATCGCCGCATCCCCCTGAATTTTTGCGTTCTGTCCCGTACGTAAGAGCAGGATTGCGCACAGGATCGTCCCGGGCAAAACGATCACAATATTATTTGTCATGTTTAATACCGTAGCTACACACATCACTCCGAATGCAACATGTGATAATCCGTCTCCGATGAAGGAATACCGTTTCAGAACCAGTGTCACCCCCAAAAGAGAGGAACACAGCGCAATCAGCACACCGACGATCATAGCGTGTATCACCAGAGGATGCTGAAGATACATCACAAGCTTTTCAAGCATCCGTACCACCCCCATTCTCAACCGTCTGAGCACTTTCACGATAAACACTGCTGACATCCTTTTTCAGATATTCATCCTTCGTACCGAAAAAGCACCTCTCACCGATATGAAGAATATGATCCGCATAGCGAACAGCCGCATGGATGTCATGACTGATCATAATGATCGTGATGCCATCGTCATTCAGTTTACGGATCAATTCATACAGCTCCGCAGTTACTATAGGATCGAGTCCCGATACCGGCTCATCGAGTAGCAGTATTTTCTGCGTTGCACACAGAGCTCTCGCAAGCAAAACACGTTGTTGTTGTCCACCTGAAAGCTCTCTGTAGCACCTTGAGGCGAGATCGGAAACACCCATTCTCTCAAGGTTTCCATGCGCAATCGCCTTTTCATGCCTACTGTAAAAGAACCTTCTCCCCAGACGTCCCTGGCACCCGGAAAGTACAATTTCTCTCACGGATGCCGGAAAATCCTTCTGGACGACGGTTTGCTGAGGTAGGTATCCTATCTCATTTTTCATTAACCCGTCACCGAACAAAATCTGTCCCTTAACAGGCTCCTGCAAATGCAGAAGTGTTTTCATAAGTGTTGTCTTACCGGATCCGTTTTCGCCGACGATACACAGATAATCGCCTTTATTCACGGAAAAACTTAAGCCTTCCACGATAACCAGTGAGTCATACCCTAGTGACAGATCCTGAACGGTAATCAAAGCCATGTCCGCCTCCTATTTCAGTGCTTCCTTCAATACGGACAGATTATCCTGCATGATTGAAAGATATGTTTTTCCATCCTTTACATCCTGAGAGGTTGTTGCCTGCATGGAATCCATAGTCAGTATCTGCTGGTCTTTTTTCTCCGTATTATCACGGATTGTCTCAGCGATCTTGTGATCCTTTCCTTCAATCGTCATGATTGATTTTAAGCCGAGCTCATCGGCCTTTTTTGCGAGAAAAATGATCGTCTCGAAGCTCGCCTCCGTCTCAGCCGAGCATCCGACAAATGCCGCAAAGTACGAGAGTCCGTAATCATCCACCAGATATCGGAATGGGAATCTGTCCCCAAAAAGGAGTGTTTTTACACGTGCACCCGAAACCGCCGCCTCGTATTCTTTATCAAGGGAAGAAAGTTTCGACTTATATGCCTCGGCATTAGCCTGATACATGGATGCTTTTCCGGAATCAACTTTTCCAAGTGCGGATGCGATGGAATCAACAATTGTCTGCGTATTTTTCAGAGACAGCCACACATGCTCATCCATCTCCTCCTCTTCCTCGTCCTCATGCTCATGATCATGATCCTCTTCACCGGCTTCCTCGTGCTCGTGGTCATGCTCTTCTTCACCGGCTTCCTCGTGCTCGTGGTCATGCTCTTCTTCACCGGCTTCCTCATGTTCGTGCTCGTGGTCATGCTCTTCTTCACCGGCTTCCTCATGTTCGTGCTCGTGGTCATGCTCGTGTTCCATACCCTCTACTACTTCCTCTGCCTTAACGCTGTCACCTAGAGTTTCAAGAAGATTGATGACCTGCATATCCTTGTTGGTAGCCTCTGAAAGTGCATCCTCTACCCATCCATCGGACTCTCCGCCCACATAGATAAACAGGTCGCAATCCGATATCTTCATTATATCGTCTGCTGTTGGCTGAAAACTGTGAAGATCAACACCGCTATCCAAAAGCATGGTAATATCGGCATCACTTGCACTGTCTCCCAGCACTTCCTTTACCCAGTCATATTCCGGAAAGATGGTAGTTACGATTTTCAATGAAGATCTTTCAGTTGAAGATGATTCGTTACTTACGTCTAGTTTTGCCTGGGTCGAACCACAGGCAGTAAGAGCGACGATCATATATACAGCCGCTATGATAATAGATAATGTTCTTTTCATGTTTTTTCCTCCATAGTTATACTTCTGCACCAAAACAAAAGAGGGCGTACCCTCCTTATTATTCTGCATCAAAAACGCCGATGCGTCCCCGGTAACTATGGAGTTTCAGATGTCCAAACGAACTTTTTGACTGATCAGTGATCTGTCTGAAACATAGATTTTTACAGATGGTAGGATGAGCACAAGAAAAATGCCCAAAAACAAAACAATTGCAACAAAGAGTGGCGATGCTCCGCTCACCTGATGGAGCACTCCCTCGCAAATCTCCATGCAAGAGCAAATCGGGCAATCCTCGCCCACACAATCATGACCTGCCTCGACCGCCAGATAAAAATGCGAAAAAAGCGTGACAGTGATCAACAGCACGCATACAAAACATGATATCAGTTTTGTTTTTCGTTTATCCGGGTAGCTAAACACGGGATTCATCCTCCTGCATACAATCCTTGCATATTCCGTAAAACACGGTTCTCATGGAGTTTAATCGAAACCCATGATGGCCCATCAGATATCATTCGCAATTATATTTGGTTTGGTGTGCTTTGTCAAGATAAACTTTCCAGTTTCGAGTCCTCCTTTATTATCATGACCCACATTACAACTGTTTTTACTCCGGCTCTTGCGATCCGTTGATGATTTCCGGGATCATTTCATAATCAAGATCATCTGTGGCTTTTATGATCGCCGCAACCCGCATAGCCTCATCTTCGGGAATACTGTACTGTCTCAGTGATTCGACAATATCAACAATACTGTCAAAATCAAAGTTTTCACCGAAGTCCAAAAGTTTTTTGTATGCATCATTTAATTCTTCCAAAGTGATCTGCGGACGATCATCCTCTTTTGAAACATTACTCTCATGTAACGGTTCCAAATCCCCGGCCAGCTTTCTGTAATCAGAGATAAGTTTCGGGAGCTCCCGGTCAAGCATTTCCATATCTCCCCGCTCCCCGGCTTTTTCAAGTGTTTCCGCGAACTTTCCGAGCTCCAATGCCCCTATTACTTTTGATGTACTCTTAAGTGCATGGACCTTGGTCGTGATATTCCCGATCTCTCCGGCTTTCCAAAACATCTCAATATCATCGGCATTTTTCGTGACGGTATCAAGATATGTCTTGAGCGTCGCAATATAGGATTCACCATTCCCACAATGTCCAAGCCCCGCTTCAACATCAATTTCATCAATATGATAAATAAACTCCGGAAGGAAATAGTCTTCATCCTCGCCGTCGTCCGAAACAAGTGAAACCTTATCCTTCGGCAAGAACTTTAAGAGCATTCCCTCCAGCCTGTCCGGATCGATAGGCTTTGTAATATAGTCATCGAAACCGGCATTTATATACATCTTGCGCATACCGGATATTGCATTGGCTGTAAGGCAGACCACCGGGGTTTCATCATTCGGCGTCCCCTGAAGTCCGTGCATTTCGGCAAGCGTCTCGATACCGTCCTTGTTTGGCATCATATGATCTAAGAAGATAACATCATAATGCTTCTTTTTGTACAGTACTACAGCTTCGTCACCGCTTTCACATGTATCGATCGTTATCTGCGAACGATTTAACAGGTTTGTAAATACGGTAAGGTTAACGGGGGTGTCATCGACAACAAGTACGTCCGTACCGGGTGCTATAAACTTCTCACGATAATTGCGTCTTTCCTTCAGGGAGCGTATAAACTCTTCCTCATAATCACCGATGGGTTCACGTTTCACAACCTTCTGTTCCAAGTCAAAAGAAAATACGGAACCCTCGCCGTAAACACTTTCTGCCTGAAGATGACTTCCCATCATGGTCAAAAAGCTCTGTGCAATGGTCATGCCGAGCCCCGTTCCTTCGATATTGCGGTTCTTTTTTTCCTCAATACGCTCGAAGGCTTCAAAGAGTTTATCCATATCTTCGGGTTTAATACCTATTCCCGTATCGGAAACAGAGATTGTCAGAATGATCGAGTCCGGCTTATCCGGTATATTTTTATATCCCACGGAAAATGATACAGAGCCTTCCTTCGTGTATTTAACGGCATTTGAAAGAATATTTGTGATAACCTGCTTTATCCTTATCTCGTCACCGTTTAATACCGAAGGGATCTCTCTGTCTATGTTCATATTGAAAGCAAGCCCTTTATCTTCTGCCTTCTTTTGTACCATATTCATCAGATCGTTGAGTACCGACACAAAGCTGTAATCAACGTTGATTATATCCATTCTGCCGGCTTCGATCTTTGAGAAATCCAGAATGTCATTTATGATACCGAGCAGTGTATTTCCCGCTGTTTTTATATTTTCGGAATAGCCCACGATAACGTCATCATGACTGTCCCTAAGCACCATTTCGTTCAATCCCAAAATGGCATTCATGGGCGTGCGTATATCATGAGACATAGTGGAAAGAAAATATGACTTGGCTTCATTGGCCTGATTGGCCTGCTCCGCTGCTTCGGAAAGCTTTCGGTTAAATATCAAAAAGAACACAAAGTTATATATGAGCAAAAAGATGAGCCCGACCGAAACGATCCCAAGCAAAAGCCAGTCAATACCGCTGCTTTGCACAAGGTCATCCATAGGGATATAAGCGATCAGATACCATTTTTTCAAGGTCTCAAATGGTGCATGTGATATCATGCAATCCAATCCCTTTGAATTCTTAATAACCATGGAACCGACGTCGCCGACGATATCGCTCTTTACACGCTCGTACTCCTCTTTTGTGTTTTCGTTGTAGGACTTGTAATACTCAAAGAAATTACTGTTTTTAAGGGATGTACCGCGAATGACATAGTTTCCGTCTTTGTCAATAATGCTTATTTCAACGGTCTCATATTCTCCACTTAAAAATACCAGTTTCTGCTCCAGACGGCTTATGGGAACGACACGCATCAAAAGACCTGTCCTCAGATTCCCGGTTTCAGAGTCAAGAACCTTCACAAAATTCATAAAAGCGATCGACTGTATTCCGTTTTGCGGATTCGTATAAGCCCTCGTAATACTGACTACGCCGTCCTCATCACTCACACTGTCAAGGTTGTCAAAAACGGATATGTTTTTGTAGGAAACCGAATCATCTCCGGGACTACCCGGGTTCTCAAGGGTCGAGATGCCCGTATAATCCGGATTATCCATGAAAATAAGATGCCCCGATATCTCAGGTGATATCTTGGCCTTTTTGATATATGAAATAGCCTCCTCTGCCGTCATCGGTGTGCCCGCTTCCGCAGACCTGTTGACATAGTTCGACCATATATCGCATAGACGCTGCTCATCTTCAAGATAGTTTGCAATGATCTGATCTACAGTGAGCGTCATCTTTTCAAATGCTTCGATGTCACTACGGTTGCTTTCTTCTACCTTAAAATTCGCATACCTGACGATAAAAAGCAGTATAACTCCGATTATGAGAAGGTTCGGAATAATGACCAGCGCTTTCTTCACGGATAATCCTCCGTTTCTTACTCATAGGTTCCGTACAATTTGACAACATCATCCACGGTTTTTTCGCCTTTTCCAACCTGAAAAGCAGCACCTCTGATCTGTACCGTAAGCTGATCCGTGATACCGAGTACCTCCGGAGATAATGTGCGCTCTGAAGGTACTTTACCGAAGGGCGCATATACCGGATCAAATGACATATTCGCGGTAGGCGTTATAAGACGCTTCACGGAAGCCATCTCATTCAGCTCATTTTCAGTGATCAGAAACCGCATAAACTCATTTGTCATGTCAAGATTGTCGCAGTCCTTATTAACCGAAAACTCAACGGAAGGACTGTCAATAAAATATCCACCTTCATCGGTCATGGGGATGGGTGTAAATGTGTAGCTAAACGGAGATTTGGTGAACGCCTCAGACTGGCTCTCCCTCTTTTTTGTACCGGATACCGTATCGCCGGCGCAGATCATCATCGGTACATCGCCTTCAAAGAATCGAAGGATCACCTCCGTGTAGTTATCGGAAATCTTGTCACACTCTTTGACATCAATACAGCCGTTCTGAATAACACTCTCCACCGTTTCCAATGCCGGACGCATATATTCCCCTGCTGCAGGATCAAGTTTATTTGCAAGTTCAAGCGCTTTGGGGTTTTTCGCCAATGTAGCCACAAACATGGGGTAGGCAAGCGTATTCATAAAACTGCCGGAGGCTTCAAGACTGTAACCCATCATAGGGCTTTCATACCCTTTGCTTTTAAATGCTTTGCATACATCCAAAAGCTCTGTCCATGTTGTGGGAACGCTCAAGCCTTCTTTTTTAAACAGGTCGTCGTTCACAAGCATACCATAGCTTCTTGAAAAAACGGGAACCATCATCACTGCCCCGCTATCATCATGATTGATAAGACCCGGACGAATGCAGTCCATTTTTAACCCGAGAGACGCATCCGAAAGTTTTTCCATATGAGAAACTACAGAATCGTATGTTTCATTCCCCATCATCCACGCGTATGAAAAGAAAATATTGGGTTTATCCTTGCCTTCAAGCGTCGTGGCAAGAATATTGTTATAGTCATCGAGTTTCATATAGCTAAGCTTAACATTGGGATATATCTTGTTAAATCTGTCAAATTCAGCCTCTAATGCTTCAAAGTTATCATAGCCTCCGACGACGGTAATACTGCAATCGGTATTTGTGTCAAGTGCGGGTTCAAACCTCTCCTCGGATGTGGCAGGTGCTTCCGACTCTTTTTCGCCGCAGGCCGTCATCGATAACACGATGCCTAATACCAAAGCAAGGGTAATTAACTTTTTTATTCTTTTTTGCGCCTTCACTGTTTTTTTCATATGTTCCATCCCCCAATCATAATATCTGCTATCGAACCACTTCTCTACCTTCGCATTATACACGCTTTCTCGCTTTTATGCAAGAAGCGATACGAATATTTACTGACAAATTGCTGAAATAGGTGTATAATCATTAACATAGAGCTTTCTGAATGTGAGGAGAATAATAGATATGGAGATACTGACATATGTGATCATAGGATATTTGGTCCTTATCAACCTTGTTGCGTTCATCGTTTTCGGCGTTGACAAGCAAAAGGCGCGGACTCATAAATGGAGAATTCCGGAGAAAACTCTGTTTCTCCTTGCTATTATCGGCGGAAGCATCGGCGCGATCGCCGGCATGTACACCTTCCGTCACAAGACGAGGCACTGGTACTTTGTGATCGGGATGCCTCTGATCCTGATACTTCAGCTGGCCGGTGCCTTCTGGTTCGGTGTGCTTCCGATTCAGCCAAAAAATGAAGCGCTCCAAACTGTGGAAGCGCCTGTTACTACCGGTCGGAGCACCAGCGAATCCGGCACTTCGACGTCCTCTTCAATTACCATCCCGGACTACTCCGGTCAGGATACAATTGTTCTGAATGAAAACAAACCAAGCTTTACTCAGGATGAGATCGAATCCATCCAAGGAGAAACCTACAGTCCTCTTGATTCTCTCGGGCGATGCGGTGTTGCTGTTGCCAGACTCCATCATTCGATGATGCCTACCGAAAAACGCGGAGCGATCGGTCATATCCGGCCTTCCGGCTGGCATACGGTAAAATACCCGGGAATCATCAAGGATCGCTATCTATATAATCGCTGTCACCTGATTGCCCACGCGCTTACCGGTCAAAACGCCAACGAAGAGAACCTGATCACCGGAACCCGGTATATGAACGCGAAACTGATGCTTTCCTACGAGACGGATGTCATCCAATACGTCGAGGATACGGATAATCACGTTCTGTACCGCGTGAAGCCATTTTTCAAAGGAGAAGAACTGGTCGCCAGAGGCGTCGAGATGGAGGCTTACTCTGTCGAAGATAACGGTGCCGGGCTCTCTTTTCACGTGTTTGTTTATAATGTTCAGCCCGGCATCGAGATTGACTACGCTACCGGAGAGTCAAAAGTGGCCGAGTGACAGCTTTCAGAGTCGTCCCCATGCCAAATCAGCGTGTTTTTAGCACTTGACAAGAGGAGTGCTTTTTATTATAATCAATATCATATTAAATTAATAGGAATTGTAGGTATAAGAATAGGAGGTGATCCCGTGTGTGAATTATTCGGCTTCTCGGGGAAAAGACATCGTGGGATCAACCGCGAGCTTAGGGAGTTTTTCTCACACAGCAACCGACATCCCGACGGCTGGGGATTGGCGATACTTGATGATGGAGCTTTCAGTCTGGAAAAAGAACCACTGACGGCCAGTAAAAGCGCCTACCTCAAATCCCGCCTTCAGGATCCGATTGAACCGAAAACTGCCTTTGCCCATATCCGCCTGGCCACCATCGGAACGGTCAGCCGAGTCAACTCCCACCCGTACGTCGAGCGCGACCTCACGGGCAGGCGGTGGACACTGATCCATAACGGGACGATTTTTGACTTTCCGAAACTCGGAAAGTACGGCATCCTGCAAAAAGGAACCACGGACAGTGAACGAATCCTGCTATACATACTGGATGAAATAAAAAAAGAAACGGAAAAAATCGGTGAACCGCTCTCTGCCGGCGAACGATTTGACGTCCTGGACAGAGTCGTTTATGAGATGAGCGAGGGAAACAAACTCAACCTTCTCATCTATGACGGTGAGCTGATGTACGCCCATTACAATGCCAAGGAGACTCTTTTCTTCCACAAGGATGAAAGCGGATTATTTGTGGCAACAACACCGCTTGACCCGAGCGACTGGGATCCGTTCCCCTTTACCAGACTGATAGCCATCAAAGACGGCGAGCAGCTGATCGAGGGCACCAACCACGGACATGTATTTGTGGAAAACAACGACGCGATGAATATGCTTCTGATGACATATTCGGAACTGTAATATAACGCGTATTATTAACTGGAGGGGAATAATGGATAAGAAAAAACTGAGAGATTGTCTGTACCAAAAGTACATCACACCTACGGAGCGCACCGGCGAGGACTATATCGGGATCGAAATTGAGATGCCGGTAGTCAATCTGAGCGGTAAAGCGACGGATTTTAGTGTAACCCAGGCTGCCGCTGCCAGCTTTATCGAGCACTATCATTTCGAACCGGTCGGCCGCGATGAGAACGGAATCGTCTTCTCGGCCACCGATCCGGTGACCGGCGACAACCTGTCCTTCGACTGCTCCTACAACAATCTGGAGCTTTCGTTCGGCAAGGAAAAACGCCTGACGATCATCAACAAGCGCTTCGAAGAGTACGTAACATTTTTGAATAAAGAACTGGAAAAATCAGGACACATGCTGACCGGCATGGGAATCAATCCATATTATAAAAATGTCCGCAAGGACTTTTTGCCGGTTCCCCGCTATCAGATGCTGGAAGGCTTTTTGAAGCGCTATAAAGACTGGAAAGTTCCGATGTACTTTCATCCCTATCCGGACTTTGCCACTTATGCCAGTGCGTCCCAGGTTCAGCTCGATATCGAAAAGGGCAAGCTCCTGGATACGATCCATGCGTTTTCTGTTCTCGAACCGGTCAAGGCCGTCCTCTTTTCCAACGCGTGGATGGCGGATGAGCCGGAACTTCTGTGTATACGCGACCGATTCTGGGAGAACTCCACCCATGGTATCAACCCGCACAACATCGGGATGTATGACCGACGTCCGGAGACCATCGATGAACTTCTCGACTATATCTCGAGAACCAGTGTTTTTTGCACCATGCGCGAGGGGCATTATGTCCACTTCAAACCCATACCTATCATCGATTATTTTGATCTGGATCATGTGGTCGGTGAATATTATGAACACGGAGTCTACACGCCGTTTACCTTCAAGCCGGAACGTGAGGATATTCAGTATCTGCGCACATACAAATTCATCGATCTGACCTTCCGCGGCACGATCGAGTACCGAAGCGCCTGCTGCCAGCCGTTCTTCTCGGCCATGTCAGTAGCCGCTCTCCAGTTGGGTCTGGCAGAACAGACAAAAGAACTGGCTGAGATACTGGATAATGATGAATCCATCTACCACCACGGATACTCTGAGGCGGAACTTCGTCACATCCTGAACCTTCGCGAATGGCCCGAATTCGTTGAAAAAAAGGGCCTTCGAAAACTCTGTCTGTCCGTGCTTGAGCTGGCAAAGGAGGGCTTGCAAAAACGCGACGAAAACGATGTTGTTTTTCTGGATCCGCTGTTCGACAGAGCCGACAAACTGATGAGTCCGGCCAGACAGATGGTCGAGTCACTGGAAGCCGGCACACCTATGGAAGAGTACATCCGATATTACGGATCTATTCTGCCAGACAGTCATTGATCTTTTCAAGCAGGTCCGCCACATTGAACGGTTTTGCCACATGAGCATTCATCCCGGCATCCAGAGCACTTTTCACATCCTCATTAAATGTATTTGCCGTCATCGCTATGATCGGGATGGAATTAAGCGCCGGATCTTCGAGCGCTCGTATCTGTGAAGTCGCCTCGAGTCCATCCATCACAGGCATCTGAATATCCATCAGAATAATATCGATATCACCCGGCTTTGAGTTTTTGATGAGCTGTACGGCGGCGTTTCCGCTTGTGATTATTTTTACGTTGAATCCGAGATTACGAAGCGTCCTGTCAGACAGGTGAAGATTGGCCACTGTATCATCTACGACCAGAACCGTGGTATCGCTGTAATCCCTGGTCGCAGAGTCCGAAGCGTGATGCTCATCGACACTTTCCACGCAAGCAGGATCTACCGGACTCATCGGAAGCGTGATGACAAACTCCGTTCCCGATCCCGGTTGGCTGGCAACATCGATGGTTCCCTCCATCATTTCAACCAGGCCGTGCACCAGAGCCATGCCAAGACGCGTCCCCTGGTTTTCGCTTACCATGATCATTTCCTCTTTGGGATACGGCTCCCAGATATGCTTAAGAAAATCCTCGGACATCCCGATACCGGTGTCACGAAGAACAATCTGATAGTTAAGCTGATCTCCTTTTTCCGTCAACTCTCCCTTAAGAAAAACACGTCCCCTTTGCGGTGTGTATTTATACGCGTTTGAAAGAAGATTTGTCAGAATCTGCTTGAACCGGTCCTTATCACAAGCGATCACATCTTCTCCCATCTTCTCGACATCCACTTCAAAGTAGACCTGCTTTGCATTCATTTTCGGACGGATCGCGTCGGCGCTCTCCAAAACAAGCGTTTTGAGCGCCACCGGAGACTTGGATAATGTCACTTCTCCATTATCCATTCTCGCGAAATCCACAATATCATTGACAAGCTCCAGAAGATACTCACTTGACGACACAATCTTTTCTAAGTATTCCTTCAGATTTTGCTTGTTATCCAGTTCCTTTTCAGCCAGATTTGAAAACCCGATAATCGAGTTCAACGGCGTTCTCAGATCATGTGAAATACTGGAGAAAAAATGACTATCCATGGCTATCCCTCCCTTTCCGGTAGTTGTTATTATTCTAAATCCATACTGTCTTCCATCATCTGCATGTTGTCACACTGCATGGCCACCAACGATGCAAAAAGACCGTTCTTTTCGATCAACTCATCATAGGTTCCTTCCTCACAGATTGTACCCTCATCGATTACCAGGATCCGATCACAAGCCTGTACCGTAGAAAGTCTGTGAGCGAACACAAGCCTGGTACAATCCAGTTGTTGCAGCGAATCCATAACCTTTTTCTGCGTGATGTTATCGAGTGCGCTCGTCGCCTCATCCAACAATAGGATTTTTCGTTTACTGCACACAGCTCTGGCGATGATCAACCGCTGCCTCTGACCACCTGACACACCGCCGCCGCCCTCGGACACCATCGTGCGCATGCCCATGGGCATCTTGCGAATATCATCCGCAATCCCTGCCATCTCTGCCGCCTTCCATGCGTCCTCCAGAGTTGCATCGGTGCTTGACAGGACAATATTGCTGAAGATATCTCCCCTGAGCAACCTGTCATCCTGAATAACCACGCCGACTGCATTTCGCCTGAGCGATCCGGCATTGATCTGCGCCAGATCATAATCCCCGTACATGATGTTTCCGTTAATCGGATTCTCAAAACCGAGCAGAAGTCTCACCAGCGTACTTTTCCCGCAACCCGAACGACCTACGATTCCCACGGACTCGCCCGCCTTCACATGAAAGGACAGCTTGTGAAAAATCCACGGATCATCCTCACTGTATCGGAAGGACAGATCGTTTACCTCCACATCTCCGCTGACATTTCTGACAGACGGCTTATCATCATCCGACTCAGGAGCCGTATAAAGGATCGGCGCGATATACTCATAAACCGCAGGGACCTCCACAGCCATACCGACCATCGCCGTCAGGGAAATGATCGCCGCGCCTATCTGTCCGTAAGCCGCGTTGAATGCCATAAAATCCGAGACAGACAGATCGGCATCGTTTGCCACCAGGTAGATTCCCAGTGTTCCTAACATCCCGATCAACGTCACGATTACTTCTAAACAATATGTCCATTTCGGTCTGTTATAAGCGTATCCGGTTTGCTTTGAATACTTATCGGCCCATTTTGAAAAAGCCCGATCCTCCGCGCCGGAAACCTTGATCTTCTGTATTCCTTTGAGTAACGATGTCGTCGTACCCGAAACACCGGCCAGATACTTCTTTTTGCCGTATTTGACAATCTGCGGAAAGGTAACGGCTATGGCTGCCAACTGCAAAACAATGATCAACAAAACCAAAGGCGTAAGGGAGGGTGCGTAAATCGCAGTCTGAACCACATAGATCAAACTGAACAGGAGTGAAAGAACTCCTCCCATAGCAACCTTAACAAAGTTTTTCACCATGTATTTTACATTGGAAACGCGTGAAGCCACACGTCCCGAACTGTATTCGCTGAAAAATGAGGACGGCATAGTCAACACCCTTGCTAACACGGCAGCCTCCGTGAAAGTAGTAATCTTGATCGATATGCGCTCTATAACGAGCTTTCGTGTCATCCTAAGCAGCATTGAAGCAACAGAAACACCAAGCAAAAGCGCGGCGATCGGAAGGATCAGCCGTACCTGCCCGGTCGGCGCTACTTCTCCGAAGGCCAGTGAAGTCGCGTATGCGGGAAGGAAACCGACAAGCGTTGATATGATGGACGTAAGGATAACCTTGAGATTATCCCATCTGTCCAGCGAGCGAAGCATAAAGCGAAACAATTCACCTTTTTCCATCGCGCGGGGAGGCAGTGCCGGATAAAAAAGTTCGGCAGTATCTTCCAATTTTTCTTCTGTTCTTTGATCCAGCTTGACACTCGCTCCCGTGACCGGGTCACGATATGCGTATCCACGTGTTCCTTTGGGAAGAAGGGCAACCACTTCGCCGCTTTTCAATTTTCCGATCATAGCGCCAAACGCTGTTTTATACCACTTATGAGTCAGCCGGACAGTCCTGTGCATAACACCACCGGGACGACACATGTTTTCGATGCGCTCCTCCAAGTCGGTAACCCCTTCCGGAATATTCCCCGACTTGGCTCCACAGTAACGCAAACAAGCCCGGACAGCACCATCCGCCATTTCCAGATCATCCGCGCCGAAAAGCCTGGTCACTCTCTCATCACCGACGCTCTCAGCCAATCTCTCATAGGATCTTCGCAGAATCTCCGCATCCTGCTGATCCTGATTTTTTAACCGCCTGCCAAAGTCATTCATATACTACTCGCTCCTGACCAATCTTGCATATCTTCCGTCAATCTTCATCAACTCTTCATGTGTACCCTCTTCTATGATTTCTCCCTCATCCAAAACATAGATCCGATCGGCATCCCTAATCGTACTGAGCCGGTGCGCCACCACGATCGTGGTGATCCCCCTGTTGCGAAGATTTTTCATCACCTGTTCCTCGGTTTCCGTATCGATGGAACTCGTCGCCTCATCCAGAATGATAATCGAGGGATTGACAGCCAACGCCCTGGCTATCTCCATTCGCTGCAGCTGACCACCGGAGTAGTTTTTCCCTCCGGGCTCAAGTCTTGCGGCATAGCTTCCCTTTCGCGCTATGATATCACGGTGTACACAGGCGTCTTTGCATGCGCGTATCATTTCATCCTTCTCTATGGACGTATCCCACATCCGAATGTTTTCCGAAACCGAATCCTCAAATACGGAAACATCCTGATCTACCACGGCCAGTGAGCCGTTTATCATTCTTCTCGGAATCTCATCCCTTCGCTTCCCGTCAAAAAGGATCTCGCCGGACCAAGGCTGATAGAGCCCTGACACGACCTTCCCAACCGTTGATTTACCGCTGCCGCTGGAACCTACCAGTGCAATCTTGCTTCCGGCCTTGATCGTCAGACTGAAGTTTTTCAGTAACGGTTTCTCGAGAGATGAATATCCGAAGGTAACATCCCTGATTTCGATATTCCCACTTAGTTTTTCCGCTCCGGCGATTTCTTCATCTGTCAGATCGACGAAGTCCTCGGGGACATCCTCCGGATAGTTCAATACATCATCCACACGTTCAATATGAACTCGCATTTCCATCAATGTCTGCCCCAGTTCGATCAACCGATTCACCGGCCCCATAAATGCCGCGTACATTCCGGTAAACATCAAAAGCATACCGGGTGTAAACACGCCCTCTATAATCAGTTTTACGCCAAACGCAAATACAAGTATATTGGACAATTCCGAGAAAAACACCGGAATGATCCCCAGGCCCTCATTGATATGACTCAGATCGACCTCAGCCGAAGCAATCTGTGACTGCAAACCGGACCACTGTCTGAAAAATCCCATCTCCGATCCACTTGCCTTCAGCGTATCGATCATTTCCACGCCACTAACCGTGGATGAATGGAGACGTCCGAGGTCCCTTGTCACGGCACGGATGATATTCGATCTCTTTTTAGATATCATCCGGGACACGACAGCGTTTAGAATAACCGCACCCATACCGATCAGCGTCAATGTCAGGCTATAGTACACCATGATCACCAAATACATGATCAGCATAAGAATATTGATCAAAACAGGCGCTATTTCATTCACAAGTGTCTTGATGATGCTTTCATTTTCCCACTGACGATCAAACAGATCACCGACCGTTCTCTGCGAATAAAAACTCATCGGAAGATGAAACAGATGCCTGATAAAACGCGACGAGTTAACAACCATCGAACGTCCCTGAAGCCGTATCATATACACGGTTTTCAGTATCTGCATCCCGCCGTATATCAGACACAGTATGAGCAGCACCAGAGCAAAACCACCAAGGGAGGATTGCTCGGATCCGACAACATAATAATCGACGACGGCCTTTCCCGTTGACATAAAAACGATCATCGCCACAGACGCCAGCGCGGCCGCCAGTAACACGATCAATAATCCCGATTGCAAATTGCGGAGTCTCCCGATCGCGGCGCGAACAGCACTTGGCTTCCTTCCACTTTTTTCAAAGTTTTCGGAAGGAGACAACGTCATAACAATCCCGGTATAACTCTCCATAAACTCGGATAGAGAAACGCGATAATTCCCTTTAGCAGGATCATTAATATAGGCATACTTTCCCCGAATCCCGGTCAATACCACAAAATGCCTGAAATTCCAATGAATGATACAGGGAAACGGTTTTTTCTTCATCAAGCCGGTTAGTCCCATGGCATAGCCCTTCGCGTCCAAGCCATACGAGCGGGCAGCTCCCAGAATCTTATCTCCTTTCGCGCCGTCACGACTCACCCCACACCGCTCACGCACCTCGTCTAACGGTACCCATTTCCCATAATGGGCAAGGATCATCGCCAGAGCGGCAGCACCGCACTCTGCTCCCTCCATCTGCATGATCTGGGGGACTTTTTTTGTTTTTCCTGCCATACTTCCCCCTTTATTTTCCAAACACCATGGAGAACGGTGTCTTCTGATCCAAAAGAATGGTTACCCACATTTCTGTCGGATCACGATCCGGCTCCGAATTCGAAAGATAAACCATATAAGCCTTATCTTCCTCACCGAGCAACATTTGAACCATAAGATCCGATCCGATCATTTTTTTCAAATCCTCACGGGATAAATAATTGTCCTTCACAAGCTGCACATACTCGGTCCTTCCGTCCACATAGGCCGTATCACCTGTTTGGATACGGAGCGCCGTTTCCGTATCCACGAGACAACAGATGTTTTCTTCATTTGCAAAACCTCTGAACTTAACCCGCTCCGATACGGAACCGAAGAAAAACCACGCCGCGATTCCGGCAAAAAGAACAATCCCTGCTACGATCAGTATCCATGCCCCCGGTGATGTCACGCGAAGATATCGGTCCAGATCCTCCGGACTCCTTAGTTTTTCCACTGCCTTTTTATTAAACAAAATGGAAGTATTCGTGATGTTCCGGTTTTCATTATCCTGCATTATTGTCACCTCCACTGATCTTAGCCATCTGCTCATCCGTCAGCTCAAGTCCTTCACTATCGATAAACGAAAGCCGTTCCTCTTCCGATTGGTAAGCACTGAGTATTTCTCTCTGATTCTCCGTCAGTTCCTCGATTATTCTCTCCATAGTCACCTCACATTCCGAAGCTTCACAAACAACTCATCATACGAAACGAACGGTACCCTGTAATACGTAAGACTATCATTATTCCATAGTACGAATTCACCTTTATCTTCACCGACAATTTTATCAGTCGTACAAACAATATTAAAGTCATGATCCAAAATAAATGACTCCGCCGATGCCCCCACAATATACCCCTGCGTAATCTCGGAATACCTCATCCCTTCGCAGGTATCCACCGTGACATCCAGCGTTTTTACACATTTTTTTGCTTCCACATCGATGATATCAATCGAGGCCACGCCATGTACACATAAATACTTTTTATCCGTCGAGAATAAAACCTGCGCGCCCCCCTCAAGATCAACTCCCTCTACGGACGCTGCGGTCTTCTCCGCTTCTTCACTATCGACAAGTTCCGTATCCGCGTATAGGTCTTCTTCTGTATAGTCCTCTCCGATTTTCTCTGCCGTATCCGGTATCTCGGGAGCATATTTCACAATATAGTCAGAATACATCGGCCTGTAGAACAACGCCTCTTTACTCCGCTTCGCCTGATCGACCTCCTGTGTAGGTGCGTATTGAAAAATATTCTCGCTCCTATCATACGACTCACTTCCGTCATACATAAACACTTTTCCCGATGTACAGAGAAAGAAGAACTGATCTCCTCCTTCCTCTGTTGTTTCTGTCCACGTCGTATCGATCGGAGTCTCCGTATAGATCGTCGGCATGTGTTCTCCCGACGTACTCAGCGCGGTCACATACGCTCCGCCTCTGACAAAGATCGTACCACCAACACGCGTAACCTCAACTGCGTTTTTATCCATAAGCCCGGTCTCCCATTTTTGTTTACCCGACCGTATATCTACCGCAACCGCCTCGCTCCCGGTCTCCCCGGACGCGACATAATACAAGGTATTTCCATAAACTGTGGCAGCCACAGAATCTCTCTTTTTTTCAGCGCGATGGTAAACCGGCTTCCCGGATGCCTTATCAAATACTACCAGGTCTGAACCCCCGCCATCCTTACAAGCTGCCACCGCAAGTTTCTTGTCAAAACGAATTCCCGTGATCTCCAGATCACGCTTATTAAAAATATCCGCGAGGTCCACGCGGTATGTTATCTCCCCCTTATCTCCAATCGCCAAAAGGGAATCCTGACCGCACACAAGCGCGGTTTCCGTATCCTCATCCTGATAGAAGGAGGTATACTCGCTGATCTCCTCCGGCAACGTAACCGTACTATCCGTATCTCTGTCATCGAGCGCATAGTACCTCCTGCTCGCACCGTCGATAACGACAATCCCGGAGGATCCGCAAAACGCCGCGTAAAACATCGAATCCGCACCCTCGGATTCTCTTTCTGTCTCAAAAAGAATCTCCTTTGTCTCGGAATCCAATACCTGAACCTTGGATTCACTGAGAAGAAGTATGTATTTCCCATCAATCGATATGTCAAACGAGTTTATATCATGATCGCTTTCATAAATCTGTGCAGGAACGAGTTGATTATTTACCCTGTATGTTCTTAGCACGTCATAGAGCAGCCTCATCACATTCACGTTATAAGGCTTATCCTTCGAATCCGGCAGGACGCTTTTCAGATCACGTATCGCGTCACCACGTCTTCCCTTCCTCAAAGTCTGTCCGGCGGACTCGACCATCTTCTCGGCGTATTTTTCCTGAAGATCCGAATACTGCGCGGATATCGTATCCTTTTGCTTACTGATCTCACGTTTTTGTTCGGAGATCTCCACGTTCTGACGGGAGATCCGGATCAGCGTTACCGTTGCAAAAACAGCAAAGACCAAAATCGCCACTCCGATTGCCCCGCCGAATGCCACCAGACGCTTCAACTTTGCCTCTCTGTGGCGCTGTCTCAGGTCGTCATAGTTCAAACCAAACATAGCGGCGCTGATCCTCAGCACCGCTGTGTTTATCTTTGATAATATCTCTTTTTTCGTAACACCGCGCGTATCAGCTGCCAGCGGTTCTCTTCCTCCCTGAGTTAACAACTCCGGGAAAGACTCCTCCGGTTCCCCCTCTGCCAACACGACGAGAATATGATCTCTGTCATGCGTCTGTAGAAACAGTTCGATCTCACGCATGCACCATTTTGACTCAAGATACCTCGGTGTGCATACGCAGATGAGGAACTCGGAATTTGCCAGTGCGTTATTGATCGGTTCTGACAGATTATCCGACAGTGGAAGCTCTTCCTCATCACGAAAAATCCGCTCGATCTTCGTTTTGCCGGACCCGGTCTTATCTCTCACCGAACGCGGGAGGCCAAACGCCTCCAGTCTTTTGTGGAGCGTCTGCGCCACAAAGCTGTCCGGCTCGAGATGTCTGTAGCTGATAAATGCGTCGTAATGAATGTCTTTAAGGTTTTTCATTTATCAGTCGTTATAGCCTACCGGATATTTCTTGATATTCCAAACATAAGTTTTTTTACCGGACTGTGCATATTTCAGTTTAACGGTAATCTTGATATGTGCTTTACCTTTTTTCAAGCCTTTGATCCATATCTGAGCTCCGTATTCTTTGTTCTTTTTAACTTTTTTGATCTTTACGATTTTGGGGCTGTAGTTTTTAACCTTGATAGAAGTAATTCGGTTTCCCTCAGATCCCCCCCGGAGTCCCTGAACAACCTCCTCTCTGGTCTCTCCTACCTCCGGTCCGATGATCGGCCAACTTGGATCGCATGAAATGCTGATCGGATAATCTTCCGTATCACTGCAACCCCAATGATTCTTTGCTACCGAATCCGTGTTGGACACAGACACGGATAGCAACGTCGTGAGCAACAAGGTAAACATCATTACCGTAGCTAATATCTTCTTTTTCATGAGCTCACCCTCCATCAACCATAATTCTTAACAGTAACGTTCCAATTGTAGTACAATACGTATGCCTTGTTATCATATGTCGTATACGGCATCACCAGGCACACAACGTATTTCCCGGCTTTCCATCCTCCGGGCCATGTAACGGAAAACTCGTTATAGTTCAGTTTGGTTTTGCCTGACTTATACTTGACAAAATCCATCTGAGACGGCGGATAGATCCCGTCTTCCTTTAACGACAGAAAATCGTTTTTTCTCAAAACCCTAATGTAAGAGCCTTTAGGAATACGACATCCGCTTTTTCTCTTGAAGAAAAGGGACACCGGGCCATCGGGATACAATGCTGTTTTCGACACCTCATCAAAATCATATCCTGACGTAGCGAAGTTACATACTTTCAGGGATATTGTACCGAAATCACTATAGGATACTGCCTGCGCATCCGGACCGGATGTGATCCCTCCGAACAAACACATCACCAGGGCAAACAACAGCATCGTTGACATCAGTTTTTTCATGATTGCTGCTTTTTTCATTCTTTATCTCCTCTCTTTCTCAATTCGCCTGCTTTGCTCTCCAGAACAACCGTCCCATTACCGCCGAATCAGCGTATGCGTTCTGACCGTTCGGCGATGGCGGATTCAACGCTTTCTCAAACTCAACAGCAGCTTCCTCCACAGCAAGTCTCTCCTGCTTGTCTGCCTCACTCAGTTCTTCCGGAGTTTTAAACGGCAGTATATAATCCTTCCCATCCGTCAATGTTGTATAGAACTCGCCGGAGCCATTTCCATACAGCTCAAATCTCACGTTTTCATAGGACTTGATGGTCTGCTTCAGCTCATCCGATGCCGCGTTGATCGTAAGTGAACGAACCTTGGCATCCGGATCGACGCCGCCTGCCGTAATACAATCATAAATCGTCGGATCATGCTCAGCAGCATTTCCTGCCTCGCTCTGATAGATGAACTCCCACTCATCATGGGCAACATCACCGGTATATTGCGGAAAGTATAATCCGGCCTCGGCAATCCTTCCCGTGAGCGGTCCCTCTGTGATAAATGTCATACGAAGCTGGCCGTCACCATACATGATTGCGTACTCTTTACCCTTGTAGGAAGCATCCCCGTTCTTCGTTTCAATATCGCTGACCTCTACTTCTGATATCGCGCCGTCTGCCTCGATATCGAGAACCGGCTTCCCATTCTCATCGGTAGCCTCTGTCAAAAACGGCGGCGCATATCTGCCTCCGAAGACCTCTTTACTCATAGCCTCCCAGTCTTCCTGCTGGTAGGTCTTTCCGGTCTTGGGATCAACCACATCCGGTCCGAAGACATATCTGGTCAAAAACGGATCCGACGTATACTCACGCCAACCTACCTGATCATAGGCGTAGGAATATGCCAGATACTTATCCTGAGGAGCCTCACCCTCAGCTGTTTTCGTCATGAACAGGGTCTCTTTACCAAGATCATCCTTGAATTCGCGGGAGAAGAGGCCATTACCGTAGAAGCACTCATCCTCAATCACGTAGTTATAATCATCCTTCGGAATCGTACCGAGCTTAAGCTTGGAAAGCTTGTTCACGCTTTTCGCAAACTTGTTGAATGCCTTTTTCTTGATCTTCTTGCTACCCTTTTTATAGGTCTTTCCGCTTTTTTTGTAAACCGAAACAGTCTTCAGTTTACCGGAAGCATTGATGCTGCAGGTTGTGATGGTCTTTTTATTCTTACCCGGAACCTCAACGATCACGATCTGCTTCTTTTTGGTGTTTGTGCGAATCTCGGACACCTTGGTAAACTCAGCTCCCAAAGTGGCAGCGATATCATCATCGTCAAAACGATAGATCCTGACCGTGTTCTTCTTTTTCCCGTTGTAACGGATGATCATCTCCGCATTGCTGTCTTTGTTGATATCATACAGCGTATACTTTGCGGACTTGACATCACTCTGTGATCGGATATTCTGTGCGGCGGTAGTCAGTGCGTCCTCAGCCGTGTTGCTTCTTACCCAATGGATGATATCCATCTCGCCATCCTTCTCCGCATCATAATCCTTTACGAGATTAGCACGGATCAGCGCTTTCAGTTCCTCAACATCACTTCCCGTGGCATCCTCTGCTCCGACCTCTGCTTTGACGGAAGCGGATGATGTCGCGTTGCTTACCGGTACCACGGCCTGCGGCACCGCGAGAGCCAGTGTCATCGACATCGCGATCATACGTGCTCCCAGGTTTCCGGTTCGATTGTTTTTCCTCATTCGCTTTGTTTCCCCCTTTCGCTAACAATAAAGAACGGCTGTCACAGCATCCGTCAAGCCATCCTTTAACACATCAACTTCCTTGATTTTACCATATATGGGCGTTTTTGTCTACTCAAAAATGCCCTCTTGCGAAGTCTTCGGATTTTTGCTATAATGAGATATCAAACGCAGAAAGGAAGGCTAATCTATGGATGCAAACACAAGGCGATTGGAGATGAACCTGGTGACACTCGGCACCGGCGTGGCACTCCTCGGTCTATGGACCTTTATCCGAATCAGTCTGATGCTCTTTGTATTCAACGACGAGATCAACGCTATAATAGATCCGCAATACAAAGTAGCGACTTACATCTTGATTTTTGCCGTGCTGACTTTCATTTGCATATGTCAGTGTTATGTCGGACTTACGGCAAGAGGTCAGGGAAAAGGAAAACACAAGACACCTCTTTACCTGATTCTCGCAGGTATCGGTGTTACGCTGGATATCATCCTCACCGGTACTGATATTATCTCTATTTTTACGGGCAGCGATCATGGAATTGTGCGTATTCTGACTTCTGTCGTTATCGAAGCTACCTCGATCGGATGCACTCTGGTCATGATGATCAGTGGAATCCGACTTCGTAAGATTCGTAAAGGAGGTGCCGCATGAACGCTGATTTTCACTACTATGCTACCTACTGTGCCGCGACTCTCGCCGGTTTTTCTCATGAGGAAAGTCTGACGATTGCATATGCCGACAACTTTGTCGATGTCTGCACCCGTTCCCTTCTCTCCCACATCGGAGGTCCGGACGCCGCGGCTACGACACAGCTTGCGCTGGAAATGATGGACGCGAGAACCGACATGCTGGGGCTGCAGGACATCACGAGAATCTGGTCTTCGTTCCATTTCCTTCCCCGTGATCTGTATGCCGATCCGGGAAAAAAATGTTGCAAAGCTTACCTGAACAAATATCGACTGATCTGCGGTCCGGATTCGGATCTGGTTGAGAAAACCGTAAAAATCGCCAAGGACGTAAGTCTCCAGGCAATCGGTGTGGCGATGCACGTATTGTCCGACACCTGGGCTCACCAGAACTTCGCCGGGACACCTTCCATGGTAATCAACGATATTTCCGATCTCTATCTGTACGAGATGATCCCGGACGGTGACGGCTACAAGGATATCAAACCGACCTTCCGTCATTCCGCTTCGGCACCCGACGATATCGAGAATCACATCTATACCAGAAGTTTGGGAAGTGGCAGCGAGAAGTTCATCATGAATCTCGGTCACGGCCGTGCCGGCCATCTGCCGGATCTCAGCTTTTTGCGTTATCGGTATGTACCTGCCTGGGGTAACTATGAAGAGATCATCAAAGACAACCCGTCGGATTTCAAGCACGCGTTTTGTCAGATGATCACCGCGTTGAAGTATCTCCACGGAGACAGCGAGGACTTCACCAAAGGCAACTATGACTTCGATGCCATCGCTGATATCGAATCTGAGATTGACGAGATCCTGACTAAGCGTCAGGCAGATTCCGGAGATGACTGGAAAGCACTTGGTGAGAAGCTCTCCGGAAGCGAGATCCCCGCGTTCGACGGAGCCACCTACCAGGCGGAGTATATGGAGGCTGACGCCGACAAGAAGGACGATACCTTCTTAGGAAAGTTTATCCTTGCCGCTCTGGCTCACAAGAGCATGGTTTCCGGGGAGATATACAAATCCGGAAACAAGCTGGCCGGTCGTTCCATTGATTACAAAGAGAGTGGTTTCAGCGGCATGAAAGATTTCGAGAAGTTGGTTAACACCGACAAGTAAGGGAGGAACCTATGACATTATTTCAGAAAATAAAAAACGCCCTCATCGGCGTTCTGCTCTTAGCGGCAGCTGTATCACTGGTGCTCGTCCCGGAGGAATCCTTCGTAGCGATCCCCGTGATACTGGGTATCACACTTTTGGTTTACGGATTCCGTCAGCTTTGGTTTTATTTCCGTATGGCAAAGCACATGGTCGGTGGCAAATCCATTCTGTTTCGCGGAATCATCATTTTGGACGTAGCACTTTTTACCGTCACGATCTCCACGATGAACAGCCGTATTGTTATCCTGATCTACCTGCTTGGCATCTACGCCATCACCGGCGCAATCGATGTCCTTCGTGCTGTTGAAGCCAAGCAGAACGGCGACTCCGGTTGGAAGTTTAAGTTATCCCGCGGTATCATCGGGTTGGCATTCACGGTCGCGTTGTTTATCATCGGCTTCATTTTGAATCAAACCAACCTGTTTGTTTACGGATATTGCATCAGTCTTACATATTCGGGTGTCACACGAATCATCGACGCCTTTCGTAAGACAGCGATCATCTACATCAGCTGATCTTTTTCGTGATGGCCGGATTGATACGATAATCGGAATACCTTGCGTTGTAGTTTTTCTCATAACTTCTGCACTTGGCAAAAAGAGGATCGTACAACCGGCCACCGATATCATCCCAAGAGTGACCCGTATCGCAACAGAGGGTCACTTTTTTGTATCCACATTCCTTGGCAAGAAGAGCGAAGGCAGCCGCGTCGGACACACAGCAACCACTGTGTTTCTCGAAAATATCATTGGCAAAAACGATATCCCAGGTTTCTTTCCAATTTGCCTGCTTCATCATCTCTTTCATGGTACGATGTCTTACATACCCGTACTTCATCACCCATTGATAACACTTGTACAACTTGGTGGCCTTTGTGTCGGATGCCTTGGTGATCTTTTTCAACGTAGCAGCCGCTCTCACATACGTAGCCGCACGCTTCTGATTCAGCGCACCTTTTTTCGCGATCCCGTACTTTCCGAGCTTAACCCCTTCGACCTGTTTCTTACTTGTAAGTCGTCCCTTTAATCTCGTGAGATAATAGTAGTTCCCGCGATACGAGAGCCATCCGCGCGCGATCTCTCCGGTTTTCCTCGCGAAGTAAACATACTTTCCCTTCAGGAAAAATCCGCCCCGGAACAGTTTTCCGTTGGCTTTTTTATACACGAGTTTCTGCTTCTGTTTCGTAAACTTCCCCTTCACCTCGTAAATGGTTTTTAAGGTCTTTCCGACCTTTACTTCCGTCGAAGCAACCGGGATCGGTGTCGCCGTCGGCCGGGGCGTAACGGTCGGAGTTACGGTCGGAGCCACGGTCGGTATCGGTTCCGCAATCTCATACTCTTCCGCCACGACATTAGCCGTCGCCTGTACGACGGATTCTTTTGTATCCTGAAACAGGAACACGCCACACACAAACGCAAGTCCTGCTGCAATAATCACTCCGGTCAGTATTCTGCCTTTTTTACTCATTGTCTTATCCTTCATTCCGTTATTTTTTTTTCAAAACATCCATATCCACCAGGCCTTCACTTCTCGCCACACACAGCGTTCCTACGACATCTCCGAGGCAGTTGTTGGCCGTGGAAAACATGCTGAGGACCGGATAGATTCCCATCACCAGTGTCACAGACGCCAACGGGATCGAGACCTGTTCCACCAACAACGCCAGCGATATCAGGCCGGCATTGGGGATTCCCGGTGTTCCGATGGACAGTAACAACGTGATCACCAATATCATCATCAGACGCCCCAGCGTGATGGGGACGCCGAACACACTGCAAAATGACAGCGACAGGAATACCAGGAGAATACAGCTTCCGTCCATATTGATCGTAGCACCGAGAGGGATCGTCAGGGAGTAAACCCGTGGATGGATCCCGAGTTCTTCTCTGCAGGTCCTCATATTCAACGGTATACTGGCGTTACTGGATGACATGGAGAATACCTGTAGCATCGTAGGAAGGTATTTTTTGAAAACCCGAAACGGATTCACCCTGACAAACAGAGCCAATAACAGCAGGTAAACCGGGATCATTACCAGAACACTCAGCGTCGCGGCTCCTGCTATCGTGAGCACGGACACCATCGCCTTCGCCCCGACAGACAGCACCATAGAACACATCGAGCAAAAGGTGGCAAGCGGAATGATCACCATAAAAATCATCGTGATCTTCATAAATACCTCGTTGAGGGATTCCAGGATGTTGCGCGTCGCCTTTCCTTTTTCACCGATCAGACTCACCGCCAGGCCGAACACGATCGCCAAGAAGATGATCTGGAGCATATCCGACTCGAAAAACGGTTTTACAAAGTTGCTCGGTACGATGTTGATAAAGGTAGACAAAAGAGATGTCGATGTGCCATTCGCCGCTTCCGCCAGTTGCGTTGCATCTCCAACCTGCGACACCAACGCGGGATCACCGGTCTGAAAAATAAAGTACATTCCGGTTCCCACGCCCAGCGCCAACACGGAGGTCAGGAAATAAAAACTCATCGTCTTGGCCCCGATCCTTCCGAGTTCGGACATATTTCCGAAACCGGACACACTGGTAGCGATCGATAAAAATACCACCGGCGCGATGATGATCTTCAGCGAGTTCATAAACATCGTCGTTACGGTTGTCAGGATATTATCATTGATCCAATCCGCGGTCGCCTCGGGCAGGAACGCATGGATAAGAACACCGGTCAGAATACCGAGCACCATCCCTGTCATCGTAAGGCACAGCATACGATACCTTGACTTGGAGATCGTGATCTGGACGCGGTTCTCATGAGCTTTATGGGTGTACTTGATCTTATTCTGGAACGAGCGGAGCAGGATCGCACGGATCTCTTCCTCTGTAGATCCGCTCATCCCCTCGATATCCAGATGAGCGGAGGTCATATCCTCAAAAAATTCTCCGCCATACAGATCGAAGGCATGTCCCTTTGATGACAGGGAGATTTTCAGATTTCCATGTCGCTTACTGATCGAGATTCGTATCCTGGATCCTTCGTCCGAGGCCTGATCCAGGCGAACCAGGACTTCCTCTGCCATCAACAGGGCTCTGGTCTTCTCCCTTTTGTCGATCTTTTTACTATCGACCATTTCATGGAGAAAGTCCAGGCATCCTTCGATATCACCTTTTTTTGCCAAAAAAACTTCTCTCATACCGATACTCTCCTCAAACTGGGCTCTTACGCGGTAGCCAGGTAAGCGTATTCTACCTGCGGGTAATGCTCTACCAGCAATGTACTTCCACCACCGAGGAACAAGGCTCCCAATCGGATTGTCTTCTCCGGATCCGCCTTTGTACCCGATGGGGATCCGCCACCGAACATGGTAGCCATCAGCGTTATGCAGGTATCCTGCCATTCTTTCGTATAGGTTTCCCGATCCACTACCATCTCAGTGAACTCCTCTACTGTCGCATCCACCAGCTGTGCCGGTGTCTTGCCTCCCAGATCTTGCTTGCCCGCATTTTTAAATTCCTCTCCGGGCTTTGTATCCGTAAAAACCTTCAACAGTTTCTCCACTTCCTTATCATCGGTCCCGATCACATTTTTCTCGCGAGTGCCATACACACCGAAGCCAAGCTTCGACGGCGGGATCCGACTGACGATATCCCTGTCAAAAAGGATGTTGTGGATGAATCCGTAACCTATTTCGATATCTTTTTTATCCGCTCCGGTTCCTACATAGGCCGCCTGGGGTGTCGCAAAACAATACGCATAAATCTTATCTCCGGAGGTCGGGATGCCGGTCACCTGCTCTCCTTCGGCCAGCCACGCTGCCGTGAGATTGGCGATCGCCGCGCCGCGGCTCTGCCCGGCCAGCCAGAAGGTTACCTCACCCTGAATCTGCATTTTTTTCATGTACTCACTGATGAAGGTGGAAACCTTTCGGCGTGCCATCTCAAAGCCCAGGTGATTCTTTATCTCGCTTCCGTCACCGACGGTCATATTCGAAGCCCACTCCAACTGATATCCGACGCTTCGGATCAGTACGGCAACGACCGTACGGTCACCGACGGTCCGCTTGGCACACGCCACGCCTACCGAATCCTCTGTGGGAGCGACTTTATACGCATCGTTAACATCAAATCCATCAAATCCGAAACTCTCTGTCAGGCGCTCGAGTTCACTCTCGTCCCCCCCTTCCGCCTTCGGCCTGAGTACGGCCTCCGACAGGATTGCCGTTGCCAGTGAGCACTTGGCCAGTTCATGATTGAACTTCGTCGAGCTTGACGTAAAAAACGCATCCGAATAGTGGCAGCGCACTTTATCATTTTTACTGTCCAAAAACGGGTTGGCAAGGCCTGCTTCCACTTCCGTTTCCGCTGCTTTTTTTACTGTTACTACACAGTTATATTTCTTCTTTTTATAAGTAGCCGAAACTGTAGCCTTCCCTGCTTTTTTAGCGGTTATCACACCTTTTTTAGTGACTGTCGCCACTGCTTTTTTGGAGGTTTTCCAGGTGATCTTTTTCGCTTGTTTTTTTGTTACATTTTTAAGCTTAATTGTCTTCTTTTCACCCACTTTTAATGTGAGTTTTTTGCTACTGATCGTAATCCTTTTCGCCTTGGCCATGGCAGGTGTAGCGACAGATACTGCCCCTGTCATAAGGCCGAAAGCCAATGTAGCTGCTACCAGTGTCGATAAGACTCTTTTTTTCATCCTGTACGCCCTCCTTTACCGAGTGGTATACTGTGTTTCAGATTGCCTTTTTAATCGCATCCAAAAGCTCATCGTATTCTTCATAAGCCGAAAGTTCCGGATGTGCCTGCTGAATCTCCGGTGTTGACCGAAAGAGAAAGCCTGCCTTGGACGCTTCGATCATGCCGAGATCATTGAAGCTGTCTCCGCTGGCGATCGTATCAAAGCCGATCGACTGCAGCGCTTTTACCGTCGCGTATTTGGACTTCTCGACACGCATCTTATACCCGGTGATCGTACCGTCATCCGCCACCTCAAGGGTGTTGCAGAAGATGGTCGGATAGCCGAGCTTTGCCATCAGCGGTCCGGCAAACTGCGTGAATGTATCCGAAAGAATGATCACCTGACATTCCTTTCTCAACTGATCAAGGAACTCCCTGGCTCCCGGCAGGGGATCGATCTTCGCAATCGTCTCCTGGATCTCCTTCAGCCCGAGGTTATTCTTATGAAGGATGTCGATCCGGTAGTTCATCAGCTTGTCATAATCCGGTTCGTCTCTCGTTGTCCTCTTCAGCTCCGGGAGCCCCGACGCCTCCGCGAACGCAATCCAAATCTCCGGTACCAGTACCCCTTCCAGGTCCAAACATGTAATTGTCATCGTTATTCTCCTCTCTTTATTTAAACTATAGTATAATCGAATTTCTTGTCATTTATCTGTTACATTCTTTATTTCCACCGCGGCATGCTGTGGCGTAGTAGCGCCGGGCACACGGCTATGCCCTTTATTCTTTCAGCCTTCCAACTTTGCCAGCTTCGCGCTCTGATCGGCCGCAATCAGGCTGTCGATCACTTCGTCCAGATCTCCGTCCATCACGGCATCCAGTCGATGCAATGTCAACTTGATCCGATGGTCGGTCACGCGTCCCTGTGGGAAGTTGTAGGTTCGTATCTTCTCCGAGCGGTCTCCCGTTCCGATCTGTGATCGTCTCTCCTCCGCCTCCGCGCTGTGCGCCTTCTCCTGCTCAAGTTCGTAGAGTCTGGCCCGGAGCACCTTCAACGCCTTGTCTTTATTCTTCAGCTGGGATTTCTCGTCCTGGCAGGACACCACGATTCCGGTCGGTACATGTGTCAGACGC
>JAEEGL012126154.1_pt1 | contig 30272 bp, 31 predicted proteins | sample 9134231 | NCBI WGS metagenome assembly JAEEGL01 (sample SAMN16246548, study PRJNA631951) | gut metagenome | biome: gut microbiome; feature: rumen; material: fiber-attached | host: Bos | place: Iran: Karaj | collected 2018-10 | reverse complement strand
GGTCTGATGAACACCGTCCACAGCTACACCAACGACCAGAAGATCCTCGACCAGCCGCACAGCGACCTCCGTCGCGCCCGCGCCGCCGCCGTCAGCATCATCCCCACCTCCTCCGGCGCCGCCAAGGCCGTGGGTCTGGTGATCCCCGAACTGAAGGGCAAGCTCGATGGCTTCGCCATGCGCGTCCCCACTCCCGACGGCAGCGTCGTCGACCTGACCGCCGAGCTGAACTGCACCGTCACCAAGGAGGAAATCAACGCCGCCATCAAGGAAGCCGCCGAAGGCGCCATGAAGGGTGTCCTCCAGTATGTTGAGGAGCCTATCGTCAGCATCGACATCATCGACAACACCCACAGCAGCATCTTCGACGCCCTCCTGACCCAGGTCATGGACGGCAACTTTGTGAAGATTGTCTCTTGGTACGACAACGAGAAGGGCTACAGCACCCGCGTGGGTGACCTCGCCGCCAAACTCGCCAAGCTGCTCTAATATGCTCTTAGAAAATAAGACCGCAATCGTGACCGGTGCCACCCGTGGCATCGGTCACGCTATTGCTATACGGTTCGCTAAAGAAGGCTGCAACGTGGCTTTCTGCGGTCGCACCCGCAACGAAGCCATGCTGGCCGTGGAGAATGAGCTACAAGCCCTCGGCGTCAAGGCCAAAGGCTATGCCTACAACGTAGCCGAATACAATCAGGCTCAAGACTTTGTGAAAGAGGTGCTCGCCGACTTCGGCAAGGTCGACATCCTCGTCAACAACGCAGGCATCACCAACGACAGCGCCGTCAAGCGCATGACCGAAGAGCAATTCGATCAGGTGGTGAACGTCAACCTCAAGAGCGTCTTCTGCATGACCAAAGCCATCCAGCCTTCCATGTGGAAGCAGGGCTCTGGCTCCATCGTCAACATCGGCTCGGTGGTGGGTATCGCCGGCAACTACAACCAGGCTAACTACGCTGCCTCCAAGGCCGCCATCATCGGCTTCAGCAAGAGCTGCGCCAAAGAGTTCGCCGCCCGCAACATACGCGTCAACGTCGTATGCCCCGGCTTCGTCGAGACCGAGATGACCGCACAAGTACCTAAGGAACTGATGGATACATGGTGCAGCCGCATCCCCATGAAACGCCCGGGCAAAGCCGACGAGATTGCACAAGCCTGCGTCTTCCTGGCCAGCGACATGTGCCCCTACATCACCAGCGTGGTGCTCCCCATCTGCGGCGGTATGGAAGACGCCTAATAAAACTGAAAGTTGAAAAACAGATTCTTACTCATAGGTGTTGTCCTTATGCTGGCGGCCTGTAGCGGACCGCAGCAAAAGGTCACCACTACCGACACCGTCGTCGACGACTACAACCGCACCGTCGTGGTTCCCACCCATCCCCAGCGGGTGGTCAGCCTCTCCCCTGCCGTCACCGAAATCCTCTTCGCCCTCGGCGCCGGCGACCTTCTCGTGGGCCGCACCGACTTCTGCACCTATCCCCCCGAGGCAGCTCTCATCCCCTCCATCGGCGGCATCAGCAACCTTAACATCGAGAAGATACTCTCCCTCAACCCCGACCTCGTCATCAGCGGCTCGATGGTGGGCAAGAAAGTCACCGACCAGATGGACGCCATGGGCACACCCATGGTATGCGTCATAGAGAAACCACGCTTCGAGGCCCTCTACGGCAACATCACGGCCATCGGCCGGCTCGTCGGCAAAGAACACGAGGCCGACAGCCTGGTGGAGGATTTAAAGCAAAAAGTGGATAGATTATTAGCCGACACTTCTCTTTCCTCTTTCCACTCCCCACTTTCCACCTGCTATTACGTCGTCGGATTCGGCGCAGGCGGCAACTTCACCGCCGGCGGCAACACCTTCATCAACGACATCATCGGCATGGCCGGCGGCCGCAACATCGCCGAAGACATCGACGGATGGAGCTACAGCCTCGAAGCCCTCGTCAAGGAAGACCCCGACTATATCATCGTGCGCCGTGAAGACAGTGCAGCCTTCTGCGGCATGAAGCCCTACAACTCCCTCGGCGCCGTCCGTCAGGGCCACGTCATCGGCATCGAGAGCGGTACCCTCGACCTCCAGGTGCCCCGTAACATCGACGCCGTCCTCTACATCCGCCAACGAATGAACAACAAATAATCATGGATAAATTAAGCTACGCATTGGGCCACAACATTGGCCACCAACTGATTGGAATGGGCTTGAAAGAAAGCCTGAACATCGAAGATTTCGCCGCCGCCGTCGCCGACGTGCTACAAAGCCGCCAGCCCAAGATGGGGCACGAAGAAGTGCAGCAGGTGCTGGAGCACTACTTCACCGAACTCGAGCAGCGCCAGCAGGCCGAAGCCGCCGAACGCGGCAAAGCCGCACGTGCCGAGGGCGAGGCCTTCCTCAACCGCAACAAGTTGCGCCCCGAAGTGACCACCACCCCCAGCGGCCTGCAGTACGAGGTCGTCAAACAAGGCACAGGTCGTCAGCCCAAGGCCATCGACACCGTGCGCTGCCACTATGAAGGCACCCTCATCGACGGCACCGTCTTCGACTCGAGCTACCGCCGCGGCATGCCAGCCGAATTCGGCCTACGTCAGGTCATCGCCGGCTGGACCGAAGGCGTGCAGCTCATGAAAGAAGGCGCCATATACAAGTTCTACATCCCTTACAACCTCGCCTATGGCGAGCATGGCGCCGGCGCCGACATCCCGCCCTACGCCGCCCTCATCTTCACCGTCGAACTCCTCAACGTTCTGTAGACGAGCGCGCAGCGCCATTATTTATTGCTTCAACTCTCACATACAAAAGGGACACAAATACTGTCCCTTTTTTTGGAAAACCTATACTTGTTGACCCAAGTAGCTTTTCAGCCTCTTTTCATCCAGCTGCGGCCGGCGCTGGTGGAATAATACAGTCCTTTACTGGTGGTGGCGAGAAGCTCACGGCCGCCGTCGGCAAGGCTGATAAAGTTGCCACATGAAGAACCCGTATAGCGCGACATCCAAGAACGCCCTTCACTAGTGGAATAATACACTCCTTTTGTGGTGACAGCAAGCAGCTCGTTGCCATAAGGCAGGAGGTCGAGGAATGTTCCACACGACGAACCGCTATAACGCGTCATCCAAGAACGGCCACCACTTGTCGAATACTCAACTCCTTTTGCAGATACCCTGATCATCTCTTTTCCATAGTTAATCAACTGAGGCATAATAGTATTCTTTATAGTTTATTGCTTCTTCAATGTTTTAATATATAAATAGGCACTAATTTTTCACCGTGTCCTCCATCAGGGAGGAGGCGAAGCCGTCGGCAAGCTGGACCAAGGCGCAGAGGGGGTATTTGTCTTTGGCGGCATTGATATTGCCCAAGGCCTCGCGACTCTGGAAGGGCAAATCCCAGGCAGTCATGTGCCATCGGATGGCAGCAATCTCTGCATCGGTGAGGTCGAGCCCAAGACGAAGCAGCAGGATGGCACTCTTCTCACCATGACCGAGAGGGAAGTTGCTGTAGTCGACCGTATAGCCTTGATACTCCTCCCAGCGGCCGAAACTGTTCTGACGCTTCTTGGTGACCTCTTTGTAGATGTCGGCCTTGCAAATGTCATGTAACAGGGTGGCAATGGCGACACTGTCTTCGGGCAAGTCACTTTCCAAAGCGGGGTTGAGACTCAAAGCGGTGGCACGCAGGCGCATGGCGGCAGTATAAACATTGAGGGAGTGATCAGCGAGACCCCCCTCATAGTTGCCATGAAAGTTGGTAGAAGCAGGAGCAAGGAAGAAGCCACTGCCTTTCAGCCAATCCATCACCTCGTCAATACCCTGCCGGTCGGTGGCGTCGAGGAGTTCGAGAATTCTGTCTTTTGTGGTCATCGTATTAGTTTTTATCTGTTACGTTGCATCTCTGTCAATAAAAAGAATAACAGGTAGCTGATAGTCAACTACCAGCTACCCACTGATTTTGCTTGCGGTGGCGGGACTTATTTCTTCTTAATCAAGGAAATGACCCAGAGGAGGATGACAGCACCGACGACGGCGGTGATAATCTGTCCCACGAGGGTGCCACCCCAGTGGATGCCGAGCCAGCCAAGGACGTTGCCGCCAATGAAGCCGCCGACGATACCGACGAGGAGGTTGATCCAGAAGCCGAAACCGGCACCTTTCATGATTTTGCCTGCCAGGAAGCCTGCCAGCGCACCGATGAGAATTGTAATGATAATACCCATAACTTTGTGTTTTAAAAGGTTTATAATTGTTCTAAAAATGTACGGATGAGGGTCATGTGGCGGTGATAGTTGGCGAGGCCGCAGCCGTCGCAGGTGTCGGTGGGGCTGTGGTAGCCGCCGAAGGGGCCGCCGAGGGTGTAGATGAAGATGGCGGGACAATGGCCAGTGAAGTAGTAGTGGTCACTGTTACGAGCGTTGTCGCGCCGAGCAATCTTGGCGGCATAATGATGCTGGCCGTTCAAGCGCTCCATCAGGTCGACATAAGGCTTGGTATCCTCGCTGTTGGCGTTGACAATCATGAGGCCGTCGTCGCCACCGCAGAAGAGGTCGATATTGACCAGCAACTTCACCTTACTGAAGTCAATCAAAGGATTTTCTGCGAAATGACGTGATCCGACGAGGCCGCTCTCTTCTCCTCCAAAGAGCAAGAAGACATAGGTGTAATGCCCGTGCCGAAGGCTGGCCATACGTGCAAGATCCATCACCGCGGCGGTACCACTGGCGTTATCATGGGCACCGTAGAAGATGGTGTCGCCATTCATGCCAAGGTGCTCGTAGTGGGCAGTGAAGACAATCATCGTGTCGCTTTCACCAGGGAGGTAGCCACAGACATTCTGCGACTGGTAGCCGGCATCGACAATAGGCGGTTTGCTCCGCGTCTGCGGAAAACGGAAATACTGATAGTAGTTCTCACACAGCGGATTGACACCATTGGCCATCAGTTGGCTTCGCAGGTAGTCGGCAGCGATGGAGTCGCCCCGATGCTGCATCCCACGCCCATACATGGCAGGCGAAGCGAGGTCGCAGACGATACGACGCACATAGGTGCTATCCTGCGCCACAACATAGACAGGCATGGCAGCCATCAAACCTAACAACACTAGAAACCGGGTAAATCGAGCCATAAGGTGGGAAGCATTAGGATGAAACCGATGACGATAAGGGCGAGGATGAATTTCCACACCCATTTGAGCCAAGTACCATAGGGGATACGAGCCATACCGAGGACACCGATAAGGACACCGCTGGTGGGAGTGAGCATGTTGGTGAATCCGTCGCCGAACTGGAAGGCCAGGACGGTCGTCTGGCGGCTGACGCCGATGAGGTCGGCAAACTGGGTCATGATGGGCATGGTGAGGGCCGCCTTGGCCGAGCCGCTGGGCATAACAACGTTGAGGAGCGTCTGGAAGAGGTACATGACGCCGAGCGAAAGCACCTCGCCCGTCTGCGCGAGACTTTTGGTGAGGCCGTAGAGGAGGGTGTCGATAACGCGGCCGTCCTTAAGTATAAATATGATACCCGAGGCGAGGCCCACCACAAGGGCAGCGGAGAGGATGTCCTTGCAGCCGGCAAGGAAGAGCTTGGCGATATCGTCGGCACTCTGCCGGTCAAGGATACCAGCAAAGACACCCATGGCGAGGAACAAGGCCGATATCTCGGCGATGTACCAATCCCAGGCAAGCACCCCGACCACGAGGGCTACAATGGTGAGGAAGAGGAGTATAAGGATGAGTATGTGGCGCGTGGTGAGGGTCGACTGCTCGTTGGATTCCATACGCGAGCGCCAATAGTCGTCGAGTTTGTAGACAGGACTACGCTCGGGTTTCACCTTGACGCGATGGGCGTACCAGAGGACGAAGGCAATGCCGATAATAGTGAGCACAACCCAGCAGAAGAGGCGATATTCGAGACCTGAGAAGAGTGGCAACCCGGCGATACCCTGGGCAATGCCGATGGTGAATGGATTGAGCATGGCACCTGCAAACCCCACATGGGCAGCCACATAGCACATACAGACGCCGACAATAGAGTCGTAACCCATGCGGATGGCCAGTGGGATGAACACCACCACAAAGGCGATGGTCTCCTCGCTCATGCCGAAGATGGCGCCAAAGAGGCTGAAGAGGAGCATCACCAAGACGATGATGATATTCTCCACACCCAGCGAACGAATCAACTTAAAGCGACTCAACCGCTGCACCCACCGCAAGAAAGCCATCACACCAATGTCAATGGCGTGGCTGTTGTTGAGAATCCAGAAAGCGCCGCCGACCATGAGGATAAAGATGATGATGTCGGCCTTGTCGACGAATCCGTTGAAGAGGGCGCTGAAAACCTGCCAGGTCTGCGGGGCGCGGTCGACATAATGGAACGAACCATTCACGACCACCTCGCGGCCGTCGACAGTCTGGCGGAGGAATTCGCCGGCGGGGACGAACCACGTCATCACAGCCGCCAGGACGATGAGGGCGAAGACGATGGTGAAGGTATGGGGTATCCGCTTCATTTCAGAGTTTAGTTGATGGTGGGTTTTGCGGTGCAAAGATACGCATTTTTCTCCACACCCAACACTAAAACTTATAGTTTGGACTTTTTTTTGTATTTTTGCAATCGGAAATGAAACGCATATGCAACATACTCACAACAGTTACCGTTCTGGTTCTGTTGACGTTCGGAGGGAGCGGCATCGGTGTGGTCCAGTGTGCCTGCACGGGGAAAGTGTCGCTACTGATGCCCGACAGTCACGGCTGCTGCCCGACGGAGGGTGACTGCATGACGGTGACCACCCTGCAGGTATCGGCTAGCCACCTGGCCGACGGAGTGGATGTGCCCGCGACGATGTCCGTCGCACTCCCCGGCTTCGACCACCCTACCCCGAGTTGCAAGGAGTTGCGTCCGGTGGCCGTCGCCACCTGTCTTGCGACCGTCGCGCCGCCAGGCATTTCACAATCAATGGTGATGCGAGTTTGATTTCAGTGTTTAATGTTTAGTGTTCAGTGTTTAGTGGAAGAGTACTACCCACTACCCACTGCACGCTACCCACTCTGAAATCATAACTCATTATTCACAAATCATAATTTATTTTTTCATGAAACATACATTTATGCTGTGCTGCTGTCTAGCGACTGCTTATGGAGCCGCGGCACAGCAGGAAGACAGCACACGTCGTGCCACTATCGACGAGGTTCGGATAGAAGCCAAAAGAGCCGAGGGGGTGAGCCGCATGAGCGGTGCCGTTGGCGGCCTCAATATAGGGCAGGACGAACTTTTCCGGGCGGCCTGCTGCAACCTGGGCGAGAGCTTCGTCACCAATCCCTCGGTCGACGTCAACTACAACGACGCAGCCGTGGGAGCCCGCCAAATCAAGCTGCTGGGTCTCAGTGGCGAGTATGTGCAGATGCTCGGCGAGGGGCTGCCGGCGTCGACGGGCGCCACGATGCCCTACTCTTTGGGCTATGTGCCAGGGGCATGGATGAAAAGCCTGTCGGTGAGCAAGGGTGCCGCGAGCGTAAAGAACGGTCCGCAGAGCATCACGGGGCAGATCAACGTGGAGTATCTCAAACCCGAGGACGAGCCCGGAGTGACGGTGAACCTCTACGGCGACAGCCGCCTGAAGGCCGAGGGCAACGCGGCGGCCACAATCCACCTGAACCATCACCTGAGCACCCTGCTGCTGGCACACTACGAGCACGACTTCGGCCACCACGACGACGACGGCGACCTGTGGCACGACTCACCCGCCATCCGTCAGCTGCACCTACAGAACCGCTGGAAATATGTCCGAGGGCGATACATCATGCATGCCGGTGCCGGATACCTACAGGAGGAGCGTGAGGGCGGCCAGATGCTGACGGTGCAGAATCCATTCCGGGTGCTGCTCGGCGCCCACCGCGCAGAGGCCTACATGAAGCACGCCTTCCTGCTCAACCGCGACCACAACACCAATATCGCCTTCACGGCCAACGGATTCCTCTACCGTCTGGACGGCACCTTTGGACCGAAGCTTTATAATATCGACCAAAGCAACTTCAGCAGCCGGTTGATACTGGAGCATGAGTTCGACGACGACCATAGCCTCTCCACCGGTCTCAGCTTCAACGCCGACCAGATGGACGAGACGCTCTCGACGCTCGTCCAGCCCTTCGCAACCACAGAATATACGCCCGGAGCCTATGCCGAATACACCTACACCCCTTCCTACCGTTTGACGGTGATGGGAGGCTTGCGGGTCGACCACAGCACGCTTTACGACCGCACCTACGTCACGCCACGTCTGCATCTGAAATGGGTGCCGAGCGACCACGTCACCCTGCGGCTGGCCACGGGTAAAGGCTACCGCACACCCCACGCCATAGCCGAACACCACTACCTGCTGGCCTCGGGGCGCACGCTGGTGGCAGGGAACCTGCTTCCGCAGGAGGAAGCTTGGAACAGCGGTATCTCCTCGACAATCTATATTCCTGTGGGGGAGAAGGACATACAGTTCAATGCCGACTACTGGTACACCGATTTCCAGCATCAGGCGGTGGTGGATTACGACAGCGACCCTACGCGCATCATCATCAGCGATCTCAACGGTCGTTCCTTCTCCCATACAGCACAGCTGGATGCCAACTACGACGTCAGCGACGAGCTGAACCTGCTGGCCGCCTTCCGCTACAACTACGTGCGTTGCACCTACGGCGGCGAATTGCTGGAGAAACCGTTGCAGAGCCGTTACAAAGGGCTGTTCACCGCCTCGTGGAAACCCCTGATGGGTCTCTGGCAGGTAGACCTCACGGTGGCCCTCAACGGCGGTGGCCGCATGCCCAAGCCCTACCTGCTGGCCGACGGCACCCCTTCGTGGGACGAGGAGTTTCCCGCCTACCCGCAGATCAACCTGCAGCTGACGCGTGAGTTCCGCCACTTCTCCGTCTATGTCGGCGGCGAGAACCTCACCAACTACCGCCAGCCCAATCCCATCATCAACGCATCCAACCCTTGGAGCGCCGACTTCGAGCCCACCATGATATGGGGGCCTGTCCACGGAACGATGTTCTACGCGGGAATCAGGGTCAGGTGACTAAATATTCATCCGGATGGCATCGGCGTCGATGCCGCAGTCGTGCTTGAGGCGCGCCACCGAACCATGCGTGACAAACTGGTCAGGCAGGGCCAAGATGACGATGCGGGAAGCCACCTCAGGGTGGTGGTCGACCATGTATTCACGCACAGCCTCTCCGAAACCACCGTTACGCACACCGTCCTCGACGGTGACGATACGACGGTAGGCCCCGAGGGCGATGGTATCAAGCAGCTCGGTATCGAGGGGCTTGAGGAAGCGCATGTCGTAAACGGCAGCGTCGACCTCGTCGGCCACCCGTAGGGCGTCGTTGCCCACGGTGCCAAGAGTGACGATGGCCACCTCGCCCCTACCCTTGTGCAAGCAGCGTCCACGGCCTACCTCCAGCTTCTCGAAAGGCGACTGCCAGTTGGAGTGTTCGCTACAACCACGGGGGTAACGAATCACCCACGGCCCTTGGCCGGGCAACTGGGCGGTGTACATCATGTTGCGGAGGTCGTGTTCGTCGATGGGAGCGCAAACGGTGAGACCCGGTACCGGACGCAGCGCCGCCAAGTCGAAAGCGCCATGATGCGTCGGTCCGTCGTCGCCCACCAATCCGGCACGGTCGAGACACATGACCACCTGCAGCCCCTGTAGGGCCACGTCGTGTATAATCTGGTCGTAAGCCCGCTGGGCAAACGACGAATAGATGTTGCAGAAAGGCACCATGCCGGCAGCCGCAAGGCCGGCGGCAAAGGTGACGGCATGCTGCTCGGCGATACCCACGTCGAAGGTGCGTTCGGGCATGCGCTCCATCATCAGGTTAAGCGAGCATCCGGTAGGCATGGCCGGCGTGATGCCCACGATGGCGGGGTTCTGCTCGGCCAGCTCGATGATGGTGCGGCCGAAGACCTCCTGATAGCGCAACGGGGTGCCTTCAGCGGTGCTGGCAATCTGGTCGCCGGTATGCACATCGTACTTGCCCGGGGCGTGATACACCACCGGGTTTTCCTCAGCTTGGCGCAGACCCTTGCCTTTGGTGGTGACGATATGCAACAACTTGGGCCCTTCGAGGGCTTGCATGCGACGCAGCATATCGACCAACTGCGGCAGGTCGTGCCCGTCGACGGGGCCGAAATAGCGGATACCGAGGCTCTCGAAGAGGTTGCTGCTTCCCAAAGCCAGGGTTTTAGCGGTATTGGTGAGTTTCTGGAAAAAGCCTATCGAACGATTGTGACGACGGCCGCCCTCGCTACCGTCGAGTTTGTTCCACACCTGCTTCTTCAGCCGGTTGTAGCGCCGCGACGAAGTGATGCGGGTCAGATACTCGTTGAGGCCGCCCACAGCCTTGTCGATCGAGATACCGTTGTCGTTGAGAACCACTAGGATATTAGCTTTGGAGAGGCCAACGTTGTTGAGCGCCTCGAAAGCCTCGCCACCGGTGAGGGCGCCGTCGCCTATGACGGCGATGTGGGCGCGACGGCCGTCGCCCTGCAGGGCGCTGGCGGTGGCCATGCCCAGGGCAGCACTGATCGAGGTGGAACTATGGCCGGTGCCGAAAGCGTCGTATTCGCTCTCGCTGCGCTTGGGGAAGCCGCTGATGCCGCCATAAGTGCGTATGGTCGAGAAAGCCTCGCGACGGCCAGTCAGTATCTTGTGGGCGTAGGCCTGGTGCCCCACATCCCAAATCAGCCGGTCGTCGGGAGTGTTGAAGACATAATGCAACGCCACCGTAAGCTCGACCACACCGAGACTCGAGGCCAGATGGCCCGGGTGGGTCGAGAGGGTGTCGATGATGTAGGCACGCAGCTCGTCGGCGATACCTTGCAGTTTGCCTACAGGGAGTTTCTTTAGATCGGAAGGGAGTTGTATGTCGTTAAGTGTCATTTATATTCGTAGCTCGGGGCCGTTTTGGGCAACGGCGCAAATGTTTTGTTTAGTTTCTTGTCGGTCAGGCGACCTTGTGTCCCGTGACGCAGCTCCCACTTGCCGTCGACCCAGGCATAGCCCAGTTCGAGACCCGAGGGCACATAGTATTGGAAGAGGCCTTCCATACCCGGCACCTGCGGCGCCACTTCGTCGAAGATAATCACCTTCTCGCGGTGCTCACGCGTCTTCTCGACCGTACGGTAGCGGTTGGTGCCTTTCACCTTGACGCGCTCGCGTTCAACGTCCTGCACCGTCTGCTCCTCGTAAGCCATCTGCACCGCAGCGTCGCCGCGGTATTCGAGCACCACGCGACGCAGGTTGCGCTCGCGGCGGAAAACGGGGGCGCCGAACTGAGGCACGCCGCCACGCATCAAGACGGGTTCAATCACCCGCAGGTCGGTCAGCGCGTCGACCCCGTTCCACCCCAGCAAGGTGTAGTAGGTGCGGTCGGCCGCCGTCGTCTGTATGATGTCCTGATAGATGGCACCCAGCCAGTTATCGGCCGAAAGGAGGCTCTCCTCGCGGTTCATCAGGTCGTAGCTTTTATCATGAAGCACAGCATGTTCGAAGTGCTCGTTGCGGTCGTTGTAGTACTGCACGGCGCCGAAGCATTCGTACTCGCCGTTGTCGCGCACCACCGCCCAAGTGAAAATCCGCAGACGGCCGTCGGGCGAGGTAAGCACGCTGGCTGACTGCGGCAGCTGCCAATGCCAGCGCTCGGAGCCCTCCTCGTCGAGGGCGTCGCGCAAAGCGTCGACAGCCTCTTCCGACGAAAGGTAGCGCTCATTGTCGGTCGGTGCCGAAGCGACACGCTCGAGCAGGGCCGCAAGCCGTTGCTGGTGAGCCGCCATGCGCGCCTTGTCCTGCCCTGCAGCCCCCAATGGCAACAGTAGCAGCACTATAGCCGTCAGTATCATTCGTGTCGTTCGCGTCATGCATCTTTTAACGACAATTAACGATATATATTGTGAAGCACCTAAAAAAAAGCCACCCGTTGAGCCAACTGACCAAGCGCATCTACTTATCAAAACCGCCCAAACGACGGCTTTTCTTCAACATTTCTTCAATATTTCTTCAATTTTTATTGAAGAAAAGCCGTAAAACAAGCGCAAAACAAACGGTCATGGAGCGGTCTGTGCAACAAGTGTTAATAAAAAATATTTGGCGGTGTCGGAAAAAATGAGTACCTTTGTAACTTTGAAAACATGCCCTTGAAGGGCATAATAATTTGAATATTAATAAAAAATAATAGATAACAATGGAAATTACTGGTAAACTTATTCAGATTTTGCCCGATGTGCAGGGTGAATCGCAGCGTGGTCCGTGGATTCGCGGAGGTTTTGTTATCGAGACCGGCGACGACTATCCCCGCAAGGTGGCTTTCACCGCCTTCGGCGAAGAGCGTGTGGCCATGGTCAAAAACATCCCGATGGGACAGCTGGTGCAAGTGACCTTCACCCCCGAGAGCCGTGAGTTTAATGAGAAGTGGTACACCGACCTGCGCTGCACTCGAGTGCAGCCCTTCGTGGCCGGCCAGATGCCGCAAGGTCCCGCCACCGGCTATGCCTGGGCCGGCAACCAGCCTCCCACACAGGGCGTCCAGACGGCTCAACCCGCCCAGCCCGCGGCCGCTCCGGCCGCTCCGGCTCAGGGATTTGCCGCCCAGCCCACCATGCCCGCCTCGGGCGAGGACGACCTGCCCTTCTAAGTGGGAAGTGTTTAGTGTTCAGTGTGCAGTGTTTAGTGTTTAGTGATCATTTGATGGACAAGGGAGAGGTCAGACGCCGGATGCGCGAGTTGAAACGCGCTGTGCCGTTCGAGGAGAAACTCAAGCGGAGCGAGACGGTCATGCAGCAGGTGGAACGCACCGACGTTTTCGGTAAAGCGCGTGTGGTACTGCTCTACTGGTCGATGGCCGACGAGGTGCAGACCCATGCCTTTGTGGAGCGGTGGTACAAGGAGAAGACCCTGGTGCTGCCCTGCGTGCAGGGCGACGACCTGGTGCTGCGGCAATATACCGGCCCTGAGTGCCTGGTGGACGGCCCGCAGTTCGGCATCGGTGAGCCTACGGGTCCCGAATGGACCGACCTCGATGCCGTGGAGCTCATCGTGGTGCCGGGCGTGGCATTCGACGCCGAAGGCAACCGCATGGGCCGCGGACGCGGCTTCTACGACCGCCTCCTCAAGTCGACGCCCCGCGCCGTGAAGATGGGCGTGGCCTACGACTTCCAGATGCTCCCCTCAATACCCGTCGAACCTCACGACGTCAAAATGGACCTTGTAATACACGACTGAGACATGCCGATGTTCTACACCCCCAAGCCGCGTCAGTTCAACTACCGGCCTCGTTTCTACGACCCCGAGAAGGAGAAGTGGGAAGCTTTGAAGCAGAAGTATGCCGACGAGCGTGCCGCCGCCGAAGCTGCCGCCGCAGTATCGGCATCGGATGCCGGCGAAGGCGACGACCTCGAATACTTCCAGCGCCGTGTGCGTGAACTGGACCGCGAGAAAAACCGTAAACTGACTTGGAAAGACGCTTTCCGCAAACGCGATATGCCCACCTGGAACTACCAGCCCCGCTTTGCCGACTCGGGCGAAGAGGGCACCGGCGAACACCTGCAGAGCTTCAAGAAGCGTGGCGTCAACATCAAGCGCCGCTTCGACGTGAGCGACACCGACTATATGAAACCCATTCCCGCAGGCCGCATCATGCTCTACGCATTGCTGGTCTGCCTGTTGCTTTATTGGATATTGTTCTGAACATGACAATCGAAGTACTGAAATCGAAGATACACCGTGTTACGGTGACCGAGGCCGACCTCGACTACATTGGTTCCATCACCATCGACGAAGCGCTGATGGAGGCCTCCGGCATCATCGAGAACCAAAAGGTAGAAATCTACAACATCACCAACGGCGAGCGTTTTGCCACCTACGCCATTCGCGGCGAACGCGGCAGCGGCGTCATCGGCATCAACGGGGCCGCCGCCCACAAGGCGCCCGTGGGCAGCCTGCTTATCATCGCTGCCTACGCCCAAATGACTCCCGAAGAAGCCGCCACGTGGCATCCCACCGTCATATTCCCTAAAGACAACCGGTTGTGAGCGAAGGCGACATCAAGAAGAAAAGCCGCTGGGGCGACGTGCTGAGGCTCGTCATCTTCCTCGGCATAGGTGTGTTTTTCATCTACTGGTTTCTGCTCAAGCTCGACGCCGACCAGAAAGCTGCCATCTGGCAGTCGTTTCTGGAAGCCGACTACGGCTGGGTGGCGGTATGCATGGTCTGTTGCCTGCTGAGCCATCTGGTGCGCGCCCTGCGCTGGCAGCTCCTCTTCCACCCCATCGGCCTCCACCCTTCGCTGGGTCACACCTTCGGCTCGGTGGTGGTTGCCTACCTGGGCAATCTGGCCTTCCCGCGGGCCGGCGAGGTGATGCGTTGCGCCACCTTGCGCACCAGCGAAGGCATACCGGTCGAGAAATCGCTGGGCACCGTGGTCACCGAGCGCCTTATCGACATGCTGGCTTTCGCCCTCATCGTCGTCATCGGTCTGCTGGCCATGTTCGGCCAAGCCAAAGACTGGCTCTACAACACCCTCTCGGAACGCTACGACAAGTTGCCCAACATGGCCATGATTGCCGGCGCGTTACTGCTGCTGGCGGCATTAGCTTTCGCCGCCTACAAGCTCCTTTGGAAGCGACTGCTGCATATCAAGTTGTTCAAGAAAATCGACGAACTGGCGCGGGGAATGGTCGACGGGGTGAAGAGCATACTCCACCTCGGCGGTCGCCGCACCGTGCTCTTCATCGTCTACAGCGTCATCATCTACCTGCTCTACATCCTCGGCGGCCTCATCATCTTCCAGGCCTTCGGCGAAACACGCGGGCTGGGCTTCACGGCTGCCTTTGTGGTCTATCTGTTCGGCTCGGTGGGCATGACCTTCTCGCAAGGTGGCATCGGCATCTATCCTGTACTGGTGCAGCTGGCGCTCGACATCTATGGCATCTCGCTCGAAGTGGGCACCGCCTGCGGCTGGATGCTCTGGAGCTCGCAGCAGGCCATCGTCATCGTTGTGGGTGCCGCATACCTCATCTATTTCAGTCTCAAGAAACGTAAACGAATTAACCCTTAATCATTAATAATCCCCATCATGGAACACACACGTTGCCTTATCATTGGCTCTGGCCCTGCCGGCTACACGGCGGGCATCTACACCTCGCGCGCCGACCTTAAGCCCATCCTTTACGAAGGTGAGCAGCCCGGCGGTCAGCTGACCATCACCACCGAGATTGAGAACTTCCCCGGCTACCCCGAGGGCATCAGTGGCACCGCCATGATGGACGACCTCAAGCGTCAGGCCCAGCGTTTTGGCTGCGACGTTCGTACCGGCTACATTCGTGAGATTGACCTCAGCAAGCGCCCATTCCACGTCAAAGACGACCACGGCAACGAGTTGGAGGCCGAAACGGTCATCGTCTGCACCGGGGCCTCGGCCCGATGGCTGGGACTGGAGAGCGAACGCCAATACTACGGTGCCGGCGTGTCGGCCTGTGCCACTTGTGACGGCTATTTCTACCGCAACCAAGAGGTCGCTGTGGTGGGTGGCGGCGACACGGCCTGCGAAGAGGCAAACTACTTATCCACCCTTTGCAGCAAGGTTTACCTCATTCACCGCCGCGACGAGCTGCGTGCCTCTAAAGCCATGCAGCACCGTGTGCTCACCAACCCCAAGATCGAGATGTGTTGGAACTCGCGTCCAGCACAGATACTGGGGACCGACCTCGACGGCGTCACCGGCGTGGAGCTGGAAGACACCAAGACGGGTGCCAAGCGCCAGATCGAGGTTACCGGTGTCTTTATCGCCATCGGGCACAAACCCAACACCGACTTTCTTGGTGGGCAGCTGGAACTCGACGAGCAAGGGTATATCAAGGTAAAGAACCCTTCCAGCGCCACCAACGTGCCAGGTGTGTTTGCCGCCGGCGATGTGTGCGACCCCAACTACCGCCAAGCCATCGTGGCTGCCGGCAAAGGCGCCTCAGCTGCCATGGATGTGGAACGCTTCCTGCAGGAGAACTAAAAAGATGAAAGTGGAAGGTGGTATGAGGAAAGTACTGGTGCTGATTTGCGTCGGCATTGTTCTCCACATGTCCTTCCCCTCTTTCAACACGCTACAAGCGCAGGTACGTACCACGCCTTCATCCCTGTCAGGGGGAGGACTCCTCACAAGCTCCACCTCGTCGGGATCACCCCATACCCCTGGATTCAACAACAATCCTTTCAATAACGACAGCACTACGACTGCGTCCGACTCGAACGCGGTACAGGGGCTCGTCTACAATAAAGAGACCCCCGACTCGGTATTGCGGCAAAAGGTGTTCCTCTTCCACCACCGCACAGCCCATGTGTGGATCGACCAAGTATGGAATCCCACGTTAGACCCTACAGGAGTGCAGTTCTGGGATCCGCTCGACGCCTTGAATGGAAACTACTTCATAGGAAAAGGTACGCTGGGACACCCCCATATAGGTCTCTTCCCCACCCTGGCCGACGGGCTGCGTCACCGTCTGCAACCCGACCTCTATGAGGGCTACGCCTACACGTTCGACAACATATACTTTTACCAGACCCTGACACCTTTCAGCCTCTTCTCCTACGGAGGCTCGCTCGACAACGACCACAGTCTTCACATCAGCCACACCCAGAACATAATGCCTGGGTGGAACCTTTCGTTCGACTACAAGCTGCTCAACCCAGAAGGGGTCTATGCCTCGTCGGGGGCACTGAACAACTACCTTGCGGCCACCACCAATTACTTCTCACGCGACTCGCGGTTGCAGGCTTCGGCAGCGCTAATATGGCACGCCTTCAACATTGACGAGAACGGCGGCTTGAGCAACGACAGCATCTTCATCCTGCGGCAGCAGTCCAATCTGGCCGGTATTCCCGTGATGCTCAACGGCGCCGGCTCGTTGCAGCGCAACCTGGCTGCCTTGGGTAGCGCAAGCTACAGCCTCGTGCGACAAAGCGATGCCTACCGCCACCGCGACAGTCTACAGCTGGTACAGGTGACCGACAGCACCACACGACTTGACACCATCGACATCGTCGACACAATTCCTCTTCGCGCTCCCCATGTCGTCAACCTGGGTGTGATAGGCCTGGAAGTGAGTGCCGACAAGCAAAAGCGGGTGTTCACCGACAGCACCCTTTGGCGCGAACAAACCGCCACCATCTACTGGACCAACGACGCCTATCCCGACCATCGCTGGCACAATCCATTGAAGGTCACCATCGGCCTGAAGCCCCGTATGGTCACCGCCGTCATCCACGGCGACACACTGCGCGACGCCTCCTGGGCCAACCCCTTCCTGTGTGCCGAGGCATCGCTCTGGCGACTCAAGATGACGCTGGAAGGCGAACGGCAAACCAACCACTGGTCGGCAACGCAAGGAGAAAGCCGCATGGCCGCCACCCTGTCGCTACGGTTCGACTCGGTCGGCACCACCACCCTCGACCTTGCTGCCATCTTGCAAGACAAGGCTCCCGACCTGCTGATGGCCTACGACTACCGAAACGCCAACGGGGGCAACCTGTTGCCACGCAACATCGGCACCCAGCGCTTCTCTCTGCACTTTAAACACCAAACATTGGTCGACTTCAACGCCAGCGCCAGCCACCTCAGCCACAACATCTGGTACGACACCGCCCTCGCCCTGCACGAAGGCACGAACGACTTCTGGTTGCTGCAGGCCTCGCTGATGCTGCGCCTCACGGCAGGACCGATGCATCTCGACATACAGCAACTCGTGCAACACTCGACCGACGCTGACCAAATGCCGGTGCCGCTGTGGATGACCAAAAACTCTCTCTATGCCGACTTTCCCCTTTTCCACCGCACATTGCGCGCACAGATAGGCATCGACGCACGCTACCATACCCCTTATCACGCGCCACTGTACGACCCTGCCACCGGACTCTTCCTCCATCAAGACGAGCTGACTGTGGGCGGATACCTATGGGGCGATGTATTCATCAATCTGCAGGTAAAGCGCGCCAGCATCTATCTGAAGGCTGGCCATATCAACGCCCTGTGGGAAACACCGGCCACCTATTTCCTACTGCCCCACTACCCAGGACAGAGTTTCGGCCTGCAATGGGGTTTGACTTGGTGCTTCTTCGACTAGCCCACCCGATATCATAAATGATGTTAAATAACCGACCGTTTGCCCCTCCATTTTCAAAATTCGGGTTATTATATAAGTAGATTAATTCAAATCAAGCAATCACCAACTATAACTTATAGCACTAAAAATAAAACAATTACTAAAATTCTACTATACTATTGGCTATTAATTGAAAAAATAAACGTATCTTTGCACCTAATAATAAACAAATAAATTAATAAAAAAAATGAAAAAGACCCTTTTCTTTATCGCTGCTGCGCTGCTCCTCTGCAGCCAGTTGAAGGCTCAAGACCTGGCTCTTGCCACCACATCCAACTCGCCCCTCCAACTCAGTCTTACAGAGAACCTGCAGACGGACGTCAACAGCATCTATTCTCTTCCCATGCCTAACACCGACTTCGCACTCAACGACCAGCTCAACGCACAGCAATACGCCTCGCGCAAAGGCTGGGGTATCGCCTGCATCGTGGTAGGTGGTTCGACCATGCTTGGCGGCATCACCATGTGGCTTGGCGGCGATATGTTCAATAATGTCAACCAGCAAATGGGCGACATGTCGGGCTTCGAAGACGATCCCGACTTCCAGCAGGGTCAACAAGCCATGCAGACCGTTGGCAATGGCGTCAAGACCATCGGTATTGTCACCACTGTCGCTGGCGCCGCTCTGGTGGGTACCGGCATCTGGCTGGTGTCGTCCGACGGCGGTTCGTCGCACGGTCGTCGTGGTCATGGCCGCCGTGGCGGTCATCGCAGAAGCCACCGCAGACATGCCGACCTCTTCCAGCAGCCCACCATGGAACCCGACTGGGGCCTTTGCCTCAACGCCACCCCCACCTCTGCCGGCCTTACCTTCGTATTCTAATACAATTGTACTATATAAGAAAAGAGGCCTGCGCTTTGCGCAGGCCTCTTTCTTTATAGCCTTCAAACTACTACTCCTTGCTGCTGATGAAGGGGTACTTGTAGTCGCGGGCGGGGTCGAAGGTCTCCTTGACGGCCTGAGGCGACACCCAACGCACGAGGTTGAGATAGGAACCGGCTTTGTCGTTGGTACCGCTGGCGCGGGCACCACCGAAGGGCTGCTGACCGACGACGGCACCTGTGGGCTTGTCGTTGAAGTAGATGTTGCCGGCGGCATTGCGCAGCAGTTCGTAGCCAGTGCGCAGGGCCTTGCGGTCGGTGGCAAAGATGGCACCGGTGAGCGCGTAGGGCGAAGTCTGGTCGCACAGCTGGCAGGTCTTCTCGTAGTCCTTGTCTTCGTAGACATAGATGGTGATGATGGGTCCGAAGATCTCCTCGGCCATGCTCTTGTAGTCGGGCTTCTTGGCCAAGATGACGGTAGGCTCGATGAACCACCCCTTCTTCTTGTCGCACTTGCCACCGAAGACTATTTCGGCGTCCTTGCTCTTCTTGGCATGGTCGATATAGGCCTTGCAGTTGTCGAACGAAGCCTCGTCGATGACGGCATTGACGAAAGCGCTGAAGTCGCGCACGTCGCCCATCTTGATTTCCTTCAGCATCTTTCCGACAATCTTCTCGACCTTGGGCCACATCGAGGCGGGCACATAGGCGCGGCTGGCGGCCGAGCACTTCTGGCCCTGGAACTCGAAGGCGCCGCGCACGATGGCGGTGGCCACCTGCTCGGGATCGGCACTCTTGTGGACGAAGATGAAGTCCTTGCCGCCGGTCTCGCCGACAATCTTGGGATAGGTCTTGTACTTGTCGATATTCTGGCCGATGGCTTTCCAAAAGCCCTTGAAGGTGCCGGTCGAACCAGTGAAGTGAACACCAGCGAGGTTCTCGTCGGCGAAGGCCACCTTGCCGATGAGGGAGCCGCTGCCGGGCAGGAAGTTGACCACACCGTCGGGCAGACCGGCCTCTTTGTAAATCTTCATCAGGATGTAGTTCGACAGCAGAGCGGTGGTCGAGGGCTTCCAGATGCAGACGTTACCCATCAGGGCGGGGCTCAGGCAGAGGTTGGAGGCAATCGAGGTGAAGTTGAACGGCGTAATGGCGAAGACGAAGCCTTCCATGGCGCGATAGTTGACATAGTTCAGCGTACCCTTGTCGCTGCAGGGCTGGTCGCTATAGATCTGCGAGGCATAGTAAGCATTGTAGCGCAGGAAGTCGACCAACTCGCAAGCCGAGTCGATTTCGGCCTGCATAGTGGTCTTGCCCTGGCCGAGCATGGTGGCGGCGTTGATCAGGTAACGATACTTGCCACTGATGAGGGTGGCAATCTTGAGCATGACGCTGGCGCGGTCGATCCACGGCGTGTCGGCCCACTCGCGCTGGGCTTTCATAGCGGCGGCGATGGCGGCTTTCACTTCCTTCTCGCCCACCTTGTGGTAACGGGCCAAGACATGGTGGTTCTCAGTAGGCATCACCACCTCACCCATATCTTTGGTACGGACCTCCTTGCCGCCGATGATGGCGGGTATTTCGGTCACTTTGTTGTAAAGCTCGTCGAGGGCCTTACGGATCTCTTTACGTTCGGGGCTGCCGGGAGCATAGCCTTTCACTGGCTCGTTCTCGGGCTTGGGAAACATGAAAATGCTGTTGTTCATAAAGGTTGTTTTTAACGAATTTTTCGAAGTGCAAATTTACAAAAAGTTTCCCAATGGGCAAAAGAAAGTTTTCAACAGCCGGATTTATAACGCTATTGCAACAACTGCAGCGCACGCTGGTAGCCGTCGTCGACATCCTTCATTACCATATAATAGTAGTCGATGCCAAAGAGGTTCCGCGCCACCTGCGCCTTGAGCATCAAGCGCATGTAGCGGTCGCTGTGGGCCGTGCGCTCGGGTTCGGCAGCCTCTTTTTCAAGGTCGCGCACCACTCCCTTCTCGAGGGCGGCGGCGGCCAGCAGGCTGTCGAGGCCGAAGGTGTCATAATTCTGCAGGAAGAGCTCGAAGGTCTTGACCCGCGAATCCTTACGGTGCTGGTCGGCCCACTGCATGGGGAACGTGTTGAGCAAGCCCTTGCCGCGGAGCGAGATATAGTAGTCGCTGAGGCGCATGGTATCCATCGGAACAAAGACATCAGGCATGATGCCGCCGCCGCCATAGACGACACGGCCGTGAGCGGTGCGGAACTGGAGCGAGTCGGCGAAATGGATGGAGTCGGCGTTGACCAGCTCGCCGTTGCGATAGCGGTTGTTGAGGTCCTGCCGGTAGGCGTCGTCACCCTCGTCGTAGGGACGCTGTATGCAACGGCCACTGGGCGTGAAGTAGCGAGCCGTGGTGAGGCGAACCTGACCGCCGTCGCTCAGGGGGAACATACGCTGCACGAGGCCTTTGCCGAACGAACGGCGTCCCACGATGGTGCCGCGGTCCCAATCCTGTATGGCACCGCTGACAATCTCGCTGGCCGAAGCCGAACCTTCGTCAATAAGCACCACGAGGCGTCCCTGACGGAAGTTGCCGTGCCCGTTGGCGGTGTAGTTCTGCCGCGGAGTGCGACGTCCCTCCTGGTAGACAACCAGCTGGCCGCGCTCGAGGAATTCGTTGGCAAGGCCGTGGGCGATATCGAGGTAGCCACCCGTATTGCCGCGCAGGTCGAGTATCATGGCCGTCATGCCCTGCTTGCGCAACGACTTGACCGCCTTACGAAACTCGTCGACCGAAGTGCGGGCGAAACGGATGAGGCGGATGTAACCCACCGTATCGTTGGCCATAAAATAGGTGTCAATGCTGTAGATGGGTATCTTGTCGCGGACAATATGGAACGTATAGACCGTCCCCTGACGCATAATGTCGATCACCACAGTGGTGCCTTTCTTGCCACGCAGGTGACGGAAGACGAAGTCGTTGCGAGCACTGTCGCCAGTAGCATCGATGCCGTCGATGCGAATTAGCTTGTCGCCGATCATGACACCCACCTTCTCGGAGGGGCCTCCATCAATAACGCTTTGCACCACGATGGTGTCGCTGACAATCTGGAACGAGATGCCCACCCCTTCGAAGTTACCTTGAAGCCCCTCGTTGGCACGTTGCACATCCTTGGCGGCGATGTAGACGCAGTGAGGGTCGAGGGCTTTGAGCATGGCATTGATGGCCGTCTCGCTCATCTTGTCCATGTCGGGAGATTCAGTATAATTGCCGTCGATGAGGCGCATCACCTCGTCGACACGCAACTGGCCGGTGCTGGCGGTATCGGGTATGATGGGCCGCTGGGCGAAAGAAAAAGAGGCTATGGCGAGGATAGAAAAGAACGAAACGATATGTTTGATAGACATAAACTTTTAACCTTAAACTATAAACTTTATATCACCGCCGGCATCTGTTGGCTGAGGCAATGGAAGGAGCCGAGGCCCCAGATAATGTCGGTCGAATCGATGCCCACCACCTCGCGGTCGGGGAAGCAGGCCTCGAGAATGTAGGCCGCCTCATTGTCGGTCAAGCAGCGATAGGTGGGGAAGATGACCTTGCCATTGGCCAGGTAGAAGTTGGCATAGGAGGCCGGCAGGCGCTGTCCGTCGTAGAAGACGACGTCAGGCATGGGAAGTTCGACGATAGTGGGTTGCTTGCCGTTGGCCAAACGGCAACGGTTGAGCATCTGAAGGTTCTTCTGCAGGGGTTCGTAGTTCTCGTCCCACGAGTCGTATTCGACGGCAGTGAGAATGGTATCCTCGCTGATGAAACGGCTGAGGTCGTCAACATGGCCGTCGGTGTCGTCGCCCACAATGCCGTCGCCGAGCCAGATGATGTTCTCCACCCCGTAGTAGTCGCGCAGGTAGCCTTCAATCTGATCCTGACTGAGCTGCGGATTGCGGTTGGGGTTGAGCAGGCACGAGGTGGTGGTGAGGAGGTCGCCGCAGCCGTTGACGTCGATACTGCCGCCTTCCATCACGATATTTGGCGAGAAAAGGCTGTCTTCGTTCCATTTCCCACTTGCCACAAGGTATTCGTGGATGCGCAACGGCACCTCGGTGTCGAGGTCGTAGGGATACTTCCCACCCCAAGCGTTGTGGTTCCAGTTCACCAGAGCACGCTTGGCGGGGTCGTTGTGGTTGAGCAAGAATGCAGGGCCGTGATCGCGGCACCAGGCGTCGTTGCTCGGTATGATGTGCAGACTCACGTGCCCCATGCGGGTGCCGATGGCTTCGAGCTCACTTTCGACATGGGCGCGCATAGTCTCGTCGTCGACGTTGATATGCACATGCTCACACTCGGCCAAAGTCTTGACAAAAAGGTGGTAGGAAGGATAGATGGTCTCTATCTTTCCGGGCCACGAGTCGGGGTTTTTCGGGTAGGTGAGCCAGGTAGCTTCGTGGTGCACCCACTCGGCGGGCATGTAGTAACCTTGTTCTTTGGGAGTCATTAGTCAATATATCTTTTGGTTATATCGCCATAGGAGTCGATGCGGCGGTCGCGCAGGTAGGGCCAGTGGCGGCGATAGTGGTCGGTCTCATCGAGGTCGAGGGTGGAGATATGGATGGCCTCGTCGTAGTGGGGAGCCTGATAGATGACGCGGCCAAAGGCATTGGTCACAAAGCTGCCGCCCCAGAACTGCATGCCTCCTTCGCGGCCCGTGCGGTTCACACTGACCACGGGAACGCCGTTGGCCACGGCATGCGAGCGCTGGATGGTCTGCCAGGCGGCATACTGCTCGCGGTTGTCGTGCTCGTTCTGACGCACATCCCAGCCGATAGCCGTGGGGAAGAAGAGAATCTGGGCACCTTTGAGGGCCGTGATGCGGGCGGCCTCGGGATACCACTGGTCCCAGCAGATAAGCACGCCGATGGTGGCATACTTGGTCTTGAAGACCTTGTAGCCCAAGTCGCCGGGCGTGAAGTAGAATTTCTCGTAGTAACCCGGGTCGTCGGGAATATGCATCTTGCGATACTTGCCCAGGTAACTGCCGTCGGCATCGATCACCGCGGTGGTATTGTGGTAGAGTCCTTCGGCACGTTTTTCGAACATCGAACAGACAATCACCACGCCAAGTTCCTTGGCCAGCGCCATGAAGTGCTGCGTCGTCGGACCGTCGGGGATGGGCTCGGCCAACTTGAAGTTCTCGTAACGCTCCTCATCGCAGAAATAGAGCGAGGCGAAGAGTTCCTGCAGACAGATGATTTGTGCGCCGCCGGCAGCCAGCTCGCGCACCTTTTCTGTGTAGCGTTCAATGTTTTGCGATTTGTCTTCCACGCAGCTCATCTGCGCGATTCCCACTTTCACTTTGTTCATTTCGGCAAAAATTTGGAAATGCAAAAATACAAAAAAAACTCGATATACAACATTTCTTGTTCGAAATGGCAGCGCTTTTTTACAACCAACAAGCCGCCCAGGGTACGGCATTTCTTCAATTGTTTTACGCTTGTTTTACGCTTGTTTTACGCTTTTTCTAAAAGAAATACCGTAAAACAAGCGTAAAACAAGCGTAAAACAGCCGGTGTTTGAGCGGCGTTTTCCGGCAGCAATGTTTGGGCTATGGCTACCGCTGGTGCTACACGACGGCTTTTTTTAGCTGCCTCACAATAAAAACTGACTGGCGTCGTTAAAAACGACATAAAGTTTGCTCGTAAAAGAAATATAAATATGAATAATTTAAAATATTACCTCACATGTGTGGAGCAGCTCTTTGCCAACGAGCAGTTTCTGGCCGAACCACACGAGCTCTACGAGCCTATCGACTACACCTTGCGTCTCGGTGGCAAGCGCATCCGCCCCACCCTCCTGTTGGCTGCCACAGCCCTCTTCGGTGGGAAGACTAGCGATGCCGAAGGCGCCGCTCTCGGTATCGAGACCTTCCACAATTTCACCCTTCTGCACGACGACCTGATGGACCGTTCGCCCCTGCGCCGCGGCCAACCCACCGTCTACCAAAAATGGGACGAAAACACGGCCGTGCTGAGCGGCGACACCATGTTTGCCCTCGCCTGGCGCTACTTCCTGCGGCAACCGGCCACACGCCTGCGCGACATACTCAACTGCTTCAACGAGACCGCCATCGAGGTGTGCGAAGGACAGCAGAAAGACATGAACTTCGAACGCCTGACGCTCGACGAGGTGAGCCTCGACGACTACATGGATATGATACGCCAGAAGACCGCCGTACTGCTGGCCGGCGCCCTCAAGATTGGCGCCCTATACGCCGACGCTCCCGAGTGTGAGATTGCCAAGCTCTACGACTTCGGCATCCACACCGGCCTCGCATTCCAGCTACAGGACGACCTCCTCGACGGATACGGCGACACCGCCGTCTTCGGCAAGAAAACCGGTCAGGACATCCGTGACAACAAGAAGACCTACCTGCCCCTGCTGGCAGTCACCCTCGGTTCCGCCGGACAGCGCTCCGAACTCGCCGACCTCTTCGCCGCAAAAGACAACATGGACGAGGAAGAAAAGGTGGCACGCGTCATGGCGCTCTACAATGCCATTGACCTCCGTCAGGCCGTCGAGCGCAACATTGCCGACGAGTTCGACCGCGCACGTCGATGCCTCGACAGCATCGCTGCCGACGACGCGCTCAAGACACCTCTCCGCGAACTTTTACAGACCCTCGACGGAAGAAAAAAATAACTTTTTTTGGCCACATCAGAAAATTAGTGTATATTTGCACAACGAACCCAAAGAAGCAAACAACAAACAATAAATTAATAATCAACACACTAACAACATCATGAAAAAAGTATTTGCCTTGATGTCAATAGTCGGACTGTTGACATTTGCCAACTTCAACCAGGTGATGGCCCAGGATGAGCCCACCGCTGAAGCCACTGAAGAAGTCGCCGTTGCCACCGACGAGGCTGTTGCCCCCGTGGCCGACGAAGAAACCGTCGCTCCTGCCGACAACACCAAGTCGTTCCATCAGGTGCTCAAAGAGAAGTACATCCAGGGTGGTGCCGGTTGGATGACCCCCGTGCTCCTCTGCCTCATTTTCGGTATGGCTCTCGTTATCGAGCGCATCCTCTACCTGAACATGGCCACCACCAACGTGAAGAAACTCCTCGATGGCATTGAGGACAACGTCAAGGGCGGCAACTATGAGGGCGCCAAAGAACTCTGCCGTAACACCCGTGGCCCCGTGGCCAGCATCTTCTACCAGGGTCTCGACCGCGTCGACCAGGGTCTGGAGAACGTCGAGAAGGCTGTCACCAGCTACGGTGGCGTCCAGATGGCCCGCTTGGAGAACAACCTCACTTGGATCGGCCTGTTCATCGCCCTGGCCCCCTCGTTCGGATTCCTCGGCACTGTGGTCGGTATGGTCCAGGCTTTCGATGACATCGAGGTCGCTGGTGATATCAGCCCGACCGTCGTCGCCGGTGGTATGAAAGTGGCTCTGTTGACGACCATCTTCGGTCTCATCGTCGCCATCATCCTCCAGATCTTCTACAACTATATCCTCACCAAGATCGAGAGCCTCGTCGACCAGATGGAAGACGGCAGCATCAGCTTCATGGATATCCTCGTGAAGTATCACAAATAATGGTTCTATAACCTTAAACGTTAAACCATAAACGTTAAACCTAAAAAAAAGAACCATTATGAAAGAGAAAACCGATAAACTCATCACCCTGTTGGGTCTTGGCATTGCCGTGGTCTGCACCATTCTGACCATCGTGTTTGCCATGAACAACGGTGGCGTGAAGGAGCTGTCGGCAGTCAGAGCCTCCGGGTTGTTCGACGCAACCTACTGGATTCTGGTTTGCTTCATCGCCCTTGCCATCGCCGCCATCGTCTTCTTCCTCGTCGTCCGACTGGCCGGTAAATTCAAAGAGGAGCCTGGCTACCTCAAGAAATTCCTGATTCTGGTCGGTATCGTTGTCGCCGTTGTCCTCGTCAGCTACCTGCTCTCCAAAGGCAACGACGTCACCCCCGCCCTGATGGAGAAGAACGACATCACTGAACACACCTCGAAGCTCATCGGCGCTGCCTGCTGGATGGTCTACATCCTCGTCATCGGCGCTGCCGCCTCGATTCTTTACACTGAGATTGCCAAACTCCTTAAAAAGTAAATCACTATGGCAAGAAAAACTCCCGGACTGAATACAAGCTCAATGTCCGACATCTCGTTCCTGTTGCTGGCCTTCTTCCTGATGGTCTCCAACATCAACTCGGACATGGGCATCGCCCGTCGTCTTCCGCCTCCTCTGCCGGAAGATGCCGAGCCGCCTGAGGTTCGTGAGCGCAACATCTTCGTCGTGATGGTCAACAAGGACGATGCATTGCTCTACAACAACGAGTGGGGCCGCATCGAAAATTTGAAGGACCGTGCCAAGGAATTCCTTGGCAACCCCAACAACCTGCCCAATCTGCCTGAGAAGGTCGATACCGAGATTCCCCTCCTCGGCACATACCCTGTGTCGAAAGGTGTCATCTCCCTGCGTAACGACCGCGGTACATCTTACGACATGTACCTCAAAGTGCAGAACGAATTGACCGCCGCAATCAACGAAATGCGCGACGAACTCTCCACCACACGCTTCGGCAAACACTATGCCGACCTCAACAAAGAACAGCATAAAGCCGTCGAGCAGGCCATCCCCGTGGCCATCTCCGAGGCCGAACCCACAAAGATAGGAGGAAAATAAGCTATGGCACGTTTCACTGGTAAAAAGTCAAAAGAAACTCCCGCCCTTAACATGGGCTCCATGAGCGATATCATCTTCATGCTCCTGTTCTTCTTCATGGTCATCACCACCATGCGTGAGAGCTCCCTCTACGTGAAGATTATTCCTCCCCAGGGTTCCGAAGTCACCAAACTCGAAAAGAAAAGTCTTGTGAGCTATATCAACGTCGGTGTCCCCCTGCCCGATCAGCAGAAGAAATACGGCACCGAGCCCCGTATTCAGCTCAACGACATGATTTCCGAGATTAGCGACATCATCACCTTTGTCGAGCTCGAGCGTAACGCACGCCCCGAAGCCGATCGTCCCGACATCACCACCGCCATCAAGGCCGACAAACAGGTCCGCATGGGTATGGTGAGCGACATCAAGCAGGAGCTCCGTAAAGCCGGTGCCCTCAAGATCTTCTACAACGCCTCCAAAGGTGCCAAGCTTAACTAAGCCTAGCACTTACACTCTGATAAAAGAGCGCCGTTCCTGCGAACGGCGCTCTTTTTATTCCGGGCACAGCAATCACCATCGCTGGCACGCTGCAATTCACAAAAGATGCTCGAGGAGTATCTTGACGCCCAGTCCTATCAGCACCACGCCAGCGATGATATTGGCGGTACGCTCGGGGACGGGGATGTTACGCTTGCCAAAGAAAATGCCCAACAATGAGACGAGGAAGGTAACCACACCAATCGTGGCGACAACCCACATGACGGTAGACATGGGGTTATCCAACCCAAGACCGATGCCAACGGCCAGGCCGTCGATGCTGGTGGCAACGCCCAGAAGGAAGTATGTGCCCACGTTGAGGCTTTTATACTTCATCTCACCCCCCTCTTCCTCGCTGCGAATACCCTCCACAATCATCTTGCCACCGATGATAGCCAACAATCCAAACGCCACCCAATGGTCGACAGCCTCGATGAAAGCACGGGCTATATCGCCAATGATAGCGCCCACCAGTGGGAATGCGAACTGGCAAAAGCCGAGTATGAAGGCCATGAGTAACCCACGCTGATAGGTCATCTTACTTTTGAATGCAGTGGTGGCAGAAACCACCAAGGTGTCGACACAGAGTGCCAATGCAAGGAGCAATGCTTCAATAAAGGTCATAATTGATTGTATTTGGCATGGGCGACCATGCCCATGGTATGACGGAAGTTTATTTCTGAGACAAACACCTGTTCTTGCGAGTCCACCATCAGGTCGACTCCCAAAGGGCCACGGTAGCGGGGCCATACTTTGGCATCCAGCCACGGCTCGATGCGCTCACGCGCTTTCTTCACCGGAAACGATGCCTCAATCCGCTCGTCAGGCCACATGATATTCTCTTTGTAGACGCCGCTGCCTGTTTTAAAGTACGAATAGCCGAAAAAACGACCATCCATGTACTCCAAAGCCACATCGGCAACCACCTCGCGACGAGGCTCCGCAATCACGCTGCGCTGGGCGGCGACGGTCTTCTGCAGCCAGTCGCGGTCGATGGCGGTAAGGGTTCCGTGCACCCAGTGCAATCCCCTACCCGCTCCGCTCCACGGGGCTTTCATCACCCAATGCTCGCGCTGGGTCAGCAACGCCTCCATCTCCTCGACCGAATGCACCTCATGACAGTCGGGCTGCAACGGCAGAACGGTGGAGCGGTGCTGCAGCTCGCGGATGGCATTGATTGTCTCGTCCGAAGGCAGCAATCCCTCGGGAACGCCACGCTTTATGAGCTCATATTTGACGACGGCGTCCCAGCCCCAGGCTGTAACAGAGGAAAGTGGAAAGTTAAAAGTTGAAAGTGTTTCAGCCACATCATAGACCGAACAACAGAGTGCATCGGGATAAAGCACCTGCATGATGGCGGCGTCGCGGCGGGCGAATTCGACAGCCGACCGTGGCGGAACATAATGAGCACGACCTTTGGCTAGGCAAAGGTCGTGCTCAGGGTTGAAGATGCAGAGTTGCATCCTTTCTTCTTATTTGTTGACCTGGAACTTCTTGTTACCGGTCTTGAAGAAGTCGGCAATCTGGTTGGCGGCGGCGAGGCCAGCGTTGATGTTGGCCTCTTCGGTCTGGGCACCCATCTTCTTGGGGGTGGCGAAGTAGCGGCCTTCGAAAGCCTTGAAGTCGGCATCGGCATCGGGCATGATGTCGGTGATGTACTTGATATCGGTGCGCTCGGCCATCAGCTTCAGCAGGCCAGCCTCGTCGATGACTTCCTTACGGGCGCTGTTCACGAGGATACCACCCTTGTGCATCTTGCCAACGAGGTTGTAGTTGATGCTCTGCTTGGTCTCCGCGGTGGCGGGGATATGGAGGCTGACGATGTCGCAGGTCTCGAAGAGGGCGTCCTGGTTGGCAACGGCGGTAGCCATACCGGTGGCGTTGATCTGCTCGGCAGTCATGAAGGCATCGTAAGCGTAGACCTCCATACCGAAGCCCTTGGCGATGCGGGCCACGTTGCGTCCCACGTTACCGAAGGCGAGGATACCCAGCTTCTTGCCCATGAGCTCGGAGCCGCTCTTGCCGTTGTAGAAGTTACGGACGGCATAGACGAGCATACCCATGACGAGCTC
>JAEEGL010963987.1_pt1 | contig 30272 bp, 19 predicted proteins | sample 9134231 | NCBI WGS metagenome assembly JAEEGL01 (sample SAMN16246548, study PRJNA631951) | gut metagenome | biome: gut microbiome; feature: rumen; material: fiber-attached | host: Bos | place: Iran: Karaj | collected 2018-10 | reverse complement strand
TCAATTTCCAATGTCTGATTACTCTGGCTCAATTGTTATTCCTGAATCTGTTGTATATAAAGAAAAGTCTTACAAGGTCACCAGGATAGGTCAGCAAGCTTTTTTCTGTTGTGAAGACGTGATATCCATCACAATCCCTAAAAGTGTGAATGTAATTAGGCATTATGCATTTGCTGGTTGCTCAAACCTGACAGAAATAGTATGTTTGGCACATAATCCTCCTGCAACTCGTTATATAGATAAGGTTGGGTTTGACCGTCCTAGTGGTGTTTTTTACGGTGTGGATAAAAGAATTCAAACTATATGTTCCCCAAGGTTGTGAAGAGGCTTACAGAGCCTCAGAATTATGGAAGGACTTCAATATCGTGGAAATGGAAATGGGAATTGATGAAGTGAAAAGTGAAAAAAGCCTCACCCCTAACCCTATCTCGGAGAGGGGTTAGGGGGAGGCTGACATTAAACAATAAATTTATGAAACGAAATTGTATAGAGCATGCCATGGAGAACCGAGGTAACATGATGAAGTATCGTATTCTATATCTCATTATATTTTGTGTGGCATCGACAACCATACAGGCACATCGTGTTACTCTCTCTCGTGCTGCACTCCTGGATAAGATTAAGGGCGGATGGGCCGGCCAGACAATAGGATGCGCCTATGGCGGACCTACTGAATTCTGCTATCGGGGTGTGACGATTCCTGAAAGTACTGCTATTGAATACCCAGAGCATCATTTGCAGCATTTTTTCGACAGGTCGCCCGGCCTCTTCGACGATATTTATATGGATCTTACCTTCCTCGATGTCTTTAACCGTTTGGGGCTGGATGCGCCTACAGATTTCTTTGCCACAGCCTTTGCATACGCTCGCTATCCGCTCTGGCACGCTAACCAGGCAGGGCGTTACAACATTCAGCACGGCCTTATGCCGCCTGCCTCGGGCTATTGGAAGAACAATCCGCATGCCGACTGTATCGACTACCAGATAGAGGCTGACTACTCGGGCCTTATGTCGCCTGGAATGCCTAACGCGGCTTCGTCCATCAGCGATAGAATAGGTCATATCATGAATTATGGCGACGGGTGGTATGGCGGTGTCTTCGTCGGTGCCATGTATGCATTGGCCTTTGTGGAGACGAATGTCGAAACTATCGTAACAGAAGCATTAAAGACCATTCCTAAGCGTAGCAAGTTCCACCAGTGTATAAGTAAAGTTATTCAGTGGTACAGGGAAAATCCGAACGACTGGCTTCATACCTGGCAACGCTACAACGATACCTACGCCGAGGACGTCGGTTGTCCGGAGCTTATTCTTGCTCCAGGCAATATAGATGCCACCATGAATTCGGCCTATGTGGTGATGGGGTTGCTCTTCGGACACGGAGATTTCGGTCGTACCCTGGAGATTGCCACTCGATGCGGACAAGACTCCGACTGCAATCCCTCTACTGCAGGCGGCATCCTGGCTACAGTACTGGGCTATAGTGGTATTCCCGAAGCATGGATGCCTAATCTCAGGGAAATAGAGAACCGTCCCTTTGCCTATACCGATATGTCGTTGCAAACCACGTACGATGTTTGTTTCCGTCTGGCCTTGCAGCAGATTCTGCGTTATGGCGGTAGTGTCACGGACGAATACGTGACTATCAGGCCACAGAAGCCACATGCCGTAAAATTAGAGCAAGGTCTTACGGACCTTCACCCAGAGATCCTGGCAGAAAACATCCAGTATCTGGGAACTGACAGCGCCACCCAAAACACGTTCAGTTTCGAAGGAAAAGGTTTTGTTGCCTATGGATATGTTGATTGCCCAGATTCGCAATATGAGGCTGAACTGGAAGTCAGCGTTGATGGGAAAGTGCATCGTGTTATGGACTTGCCGGCAACCTTCCTTCGCCGTACAGCCGACTGCCTGTACTGGAATTACGACCTTGTGCCGGGCAGACACACCGTTACCTTCAGGCTTCTTAATCCTGCACCCAATGTCAACATCAAGGCGCTACGGCTTATCCGTTACTGATAGATAATAGTTGATAGATAATAGTTGATAGTTTAGAGTTTGGGGAGTTAAGTCAGATAGTTCTTCTTCACTTTAGGAGAGACTTTTGTCGCTTGGCGTTTTACAGCAAGAAGTCCTTCAGGGTTTCCTTATACCAGTCAGAAACCGTTTTATCGGTGTTGCGCATACAGAAAGTCTGTTCTTGGGTGGGAGTTTCGGCTATACCTTTCTGATAGATAAGGATGTGTCGCTTGGTTCCCTTGTCGGGGAGCGATTTAATCCGGAAGTTCTCCTTGAGCCAGAAGCCTGCCATGAAGCATTCTGCATTAAAGTCGCTCAGCACCTCGGGCGGAATGCAGACGGTAAACGAACCCTGCTCCTCCATCATGCTTGCCACGCCCCTTGCCAGTACCCCGAAGGGCAGGCTGCTGCTGTGACGGGCTCTGGTTCGGCCCAGGGTAGGGCATTCCAGGCTGCGGTCGAAATAGGGAGGGTTACACACCACGCTGTCGAAGGGGAAGTCTTCCGATTTCCGTGCTGCGAGGAAGTTCTGGAAAGAGTCGTGCACCAGCGTGATGCGGTCGCGGAACGGCGATTCCTCGAAGTTCCTCCTGGCATCCAGCACCGCCTCGTCGTCTATCTCCACGCCTGTCACCCTGGCATCCCCGAATCGTTGTGCCATCATCAGTGCCAGCACGCCAGTGCCGGTACCCACGTCCAGGATACGTTTCCCGCCAGCAGCCAAGGCACCCAGCAGATCGCTGTCCGTCCCCACCTTCATGGCGGCGTGCTCCTGATGAATATGAAACTGTTTGAACTGAAAGAAATCCTTCTTGCCCATACTTCCTTGTTTAAGCCTAAACCCTAACGTCTTACGTACTTCTTTCCGCCTATGATGTATATGCCGGCGGGAAGGTTCTGGAGCTCTTGGCCAATGCTCACATTCCTGCGGACACATACGCCGTTAACGCTATAAATATCCACGGTTGCGGGGGAAGCCTCCATGAACCGGATGGCATCGGGATTCTCCTCACGGGAATAATCATCGTTGTTGGTCAGGTACATGTCGTCTAATACAACGTTTCCAGTACCATTACCCCAGAAGCTGACGATATGAATGTGCTGGAGGTCGAGGGGTTGACCAGTCTTTTCGCCAGAGGTGTATTTAGCTTCCTGCAGATTGATAACTATCTGTTTCTGCTTACCGAAAGCAGGTGATTCGCAACAGTTACTCCAGATGCTGTTCTCTGTGAAGATATTCAGGTGGGCATTGCACTTCTGCTCCCGATTCAGATTAATTACCAGATACTTATATGCACTCCAATCTGCACCATCAGTGTATTGCCATCCCATCTGCCCGTATTGCCCGGGCTTGAAGGCACGGAGCTTCTCGTTATATGTACCCTCAGCAAAGAAGTTGGTGGTGACAAATTCCTTGCTGAATGGGAAGAAGGTGGAGCGGACGGTAAAGCTGGTGGTAAGAACATGTCCCATAGGATCCTTATAGGAAACATCTACCAGCACTTCTCCTTCGCTCAAACCACGCAAACGACCACGTGATGCTGTGACAACATTATCAGTACTTGTCTTATAATGGGCCTGTGCAGCCACATCTTCTGTATGACCGTCACGGAAGGTGGCTTTCAGCGCAAACGGTGTACTGTTACCTATCAGAACCTCATAGCTCTCTTTCTCCATTACAAGAGATTCTGCCGTAAGCATATCTTGGTTATATCCCTCGAAGGTATCAGGGAAAAAATAGGACTCGTCGTAGTCCTTCTCGGTAGAGAACCAGTCGAAATCAGCATAGCCTTCGCTGTCCTCGCTTGTGGCGTAACAGAAGAGACCGAATCGGGCACCGACAAAGACTGTGAGGCTAAAGCCCAAGCTAGTTTCGCCGCCGACGGGTTTATAGGTGACGTTATCCAAAGAGTAGTAGAATTGCGTCTTGCTGTTGGAGTAAGAGACAGTAGCACGAAGATATACAATATCTTCTATATCAATCGCTTGTGTTTGTTCCTTTGGAGTAAAGTTTTCATGAACACGCAAGGTGTCCTGCTTCCAAACCAACTGTTTCTGCCCGTCCTTGACCGTAACGGCAAGCATGGCGTATGGATCCTGGAAGATGCAGATACCGGCATAATCGCCTTCTTGTAGATTGCTGACATCCAGACGAACGGTTCCCAGGGAAGCTGACTTCTCGAAGGCAAAGATGCGCTGGGTAAGCATGTTACGAGCCTGAGTAAGACGGGAAACGGTTGTGGATGTCCTAAGACGTAACCATCCGGGACGTTCGAACAAAGACCATGTGCCATCGTCGGGATTGTGGTTCCATTGCCACTGCATACCCATAGGATAACTGCGGAAGTTGTCGTTGGTGGGCAAAGGCTGACGTTTGGTGGCTGCGCCGGTCTTAGGCTTTGTGGTAATCTCGTATGGTACACCCTTATTGCCTACAATGGGCCAGCCGTCTGTCCACTTAACAGGTTGCAGGTTAGGGAAGCGCCCCAGACAACCTACATCCTGCTGCATGATGGTCCACCACTCGCCTGTGGCAGTTTCTATGAGAGCGCCCTGATGAATGGTGTTAGGTCTGTCGTTGATAACCTTCTCGACCAGCATTTTCTCTTCGTACGGACCAAAGATATTCTTGGAACGGAAAGCTACCTGTCCGCTGGGCCAGCCGCCATAGGTTGCGTAGATATAGTAATATTCTCCTATTTTATAAAGGTGACATCCCTCGAGGCCTGTACCTTCACGCTTTACTACAGACCGTTCCTGCTTGAAGTTGAATTTCTCGTCGAGTTCGCAAATCTTGATGTCGTTAATGCCGCAGGCTACATAAACCTTGCCGTTATCGAAGAGCATGCCAGGGTCGTAATAGATGCGGGAAAGTTTTTTCATATCCCATGTACCCTCTGGATTGGAGGTAGAAAGGACAAAGCCACCAGCATCGTTACCGTTAATCAGAATGTAGAATGTGCCATCGTGATAAGTCATTGAGCAAGCCCACATACCAGCAGCATAGGCGTTCTTGTCGTTCAACAGACAGTAACGGTCTGACGTTGACAACTGTGCTAAAGGCTGGGCGCAGTATTCCCAGTTTACAAGATCCTTGGACTTCAGAATGGTTGCACCGGGAAAGTGGTGCATAGTGGTGGAGACCATGTAAAAGGTATCGCCAACGCGAATCACATCCGGGTCGGGGAAATCGGCCATCACCACGGGGTTCTTGTATTTTCCGTTGCCTTGGTCTCCCAAAGACGCAATTTTGTAATCGGGATGTGCATAATCTACATTGTAATATTCGGCATACCAGTCAAAACAAGCTTTGCCGCAAGCTTCCTCCAGTCCTCCGAAGGCAGGGGTAACGGTACCATCGGCGATTAATTTGTTCACATCCAGCAAACAATGTGTGCCGGAAAGGGTCATGGATATATTACCATAGTAGTCGAGGCAGGCTTTGTATGCTTTACCCCATTTAGAAGTGGAGCCTGTGGACCATGTGCCGTAGTTGGGCTGTACCCAATCTCCGTGCTCGTTATAATGACCTTCCTTGTCAGGATTTACAGGGCTCCAGTCCACTTCGGTAATAATGACGGGTGCAAAGTCCACCACGGGGACTTGTTTGTGAAACTGATTGATTTTACTTTGCGGATCAGGGTGGCTGTCGCTACATCCATACCAGCCGGTATAGTCGTGCACGGCATAGCCAATATCTGAACCTTCTATGGGATATGAGGCATAGCTGGTGTAGTTGGCTTGCCAACCGGTGCCGGGAGTCCAAATGATGCCCGTAAAACCGTTCTCGCGTATCTTGTTCACAACGGGTTGGAAGTAATCATGCAAGGCTGCAGGGTCCTCCTTCCCCTCGGCATTCTTCAGGGAAACGGGTTCGTTGGCCAACTCAATGCTAATCTGGCCAGCATATTTCTTTATGGAGTCGTTCTGCGTGAAGATATCCCATACTGTCATCAAATAGTCGTTATAGTAATCGCCCACCTTCAGATCACCAGGACATACACCTGGTGGGCGTACAACAACATACATGCCATGATTAATGGCATCCTTGGCCAACGGAAAGTAGAGGGTCTTGAGGAAATTCCTCAGACGAGTAGGGTTGAACTTTCTGATATCTGCTTCGCCTCCAACACCAGCCGCCTGGTCCTTTGCACCAGGATAGGTATAGGAGCTGCTGGGATCGTTGGTCCATGCAGGATCCATGTGAAGACGAAACACATCGCAGTGGGCTTTCTCGAGGCCGATAAAAAGTTTCCTGAAGTATGCCTTACATTTTGTGGCACCATTATTATCGTATGCCACAGGATTGCTACCCCAAGGGGAACCCCAGCGATAATCGTTGAAGTACATACTGGGTGTATCCATAACACCATGCAATACCACGTGATTGCCATGAGTATCTACCAGCCACCGGCCCTCGACATGTAGGGACGGCAAAGGTTTCCGGACCTGCGCCTGCGCCATAACTAAGACAAAACAGGCAAAAAAGAGAAGAGATAATTTTTTCATGCAGTTTAAGGATGTTTTCTCTGTTAGTTTCTTTTTATCAGTTAATTTAGTGCAAATTTATACTTTTTCTTTTGGAAATTTCACTTGATTTATGAAAAAAAAGTATTAAAAGTCCTCAATTCTGTGTTATTTTGTGCTCTCTCTTGACATAAATCAATAATATATATACTTTTTTCACATTTTTCTTACCATATTCTTTTTACATTTTGTCTTATTTATACATTTGCAGCGAAAATAAAATAACACATCGGGAATATAGTATTTTTTAAACTTAACTATTTGTATATGAAAAAGGTTTTTTTTCTATTTTCACTTCTTTCCGCTGCTGCATTGTTCAGCAGTTGTAGTAATGAAGAGGGCGGCGCAAATCCCGTACAGAACACTAAGCCCAAGACAACAGTATTTTTTCAGGGTCAACAGTTATTCCCTGTTGGTAGTGAGGAACCTGCTGGAGTAAGAGCATTCTCCGAGATGCTTACTCGAGCTGAAGGGCTCAAATGGCCTTATCATACCGATGAAGGTTGGGAGTCGGCTCGTTTCTCCATTCGTGCAGATAATGGCGTTGTAGATTTCTACGATAAGCCATCTGTTCAGTATTTTGGTCGCGTTCCAGGTAGGGATGGCAGAAATAGGGGTAAGGTTTCTAATCTCTACAACTACTCTCATTATAACGACCGCGATTACGATTACTATAAGGTAGATAAGAAAACAGGTGAGAATATCGGTCTGTTCCGTTATTTATATGACGAAAATGGTCTGAAGACACAGCCCGTAATCCTTGAGGCTCCCAAAGTCGAGGACATTCTAGCTGACGAGGTTGATGATTTGAATGCTGCAATAGCTGCTGGGAAGGATGTTGATAATAACACAGCTAAGCTGAATCGGGTTAATGAGCTGTTGGATTTAGGCAGCGAATACCTGAACTCTCACATTCGCTGGTATGTTGTTAAGGAAGTTGCTTCTCGCTACTACTGGCATGTAAATGGTGTTCTCGGCGAAGATCCTGTGCCTCCCTACATTGTAGATCCCGTTCCTGACGATGTAGAAGTTGACGTTCATCAGCAGGTTCACGAGACTTGGAACGAGATTAAGACATCTATCCATATCAGAACCGATTGCGAGTCTGTTAAGGTTATCATTCCTCTCAAGGAACAGGATATCTTGGAGCAGGACGACTTTAACATCCGCATTTTTAACTTCTATTATAAGGAATATACAATCAATCATACCATTACACACGATGCCAACGGTATTACCATCGAGATTACCAATATCCCTGCTGAAATGATTGAGCAGTTGAAGCATGAATTTGGCGATGGAATTACAATAGAGATTCACAGCTATTGCACAGGCGATGTTTGGGAACAGCTGAAAAATAGTCGTGTTCAGACAGGCAAGCCATGTAACGTTGACGGCCAGATTTCTACTGCACTCCAGCCAACCGTGGAAGGTGTGAATCCGCGTCCAATTTATGTAGAGAAATCCAATTAGACCATAAGTTTATAAATATATTATGAGAGAGGCGTTCCTTTTTGGAATGCCTCTCTCATTTTTCATTCGCAGAAACACACTATTGTGATATAGTTGCAAAATAAATACAAGAAATAAATGGTTATATGCGAAAATTTTTGTATTTTTGCACGCATAAGACCTAAAAAAACAACTGACAACAACAATTATTAATTATACACTATGACATTTCGCATGACTTTCAGTGCTGTCTTTTTTGCAGCTACCATGGGTCTTTCTGCCCAAACGCCTATGAAGGCTCCTGCCGGAGGCAAACTTATCAGTGATGAATTAATTGGAATCTTCTTTGAAGACATCAGCAGTGCTGCTGACGGTGGTCTGTATGCCGAGCTTGTACAGAATGGCTCCTTTGAATTCAACCCCACAGAGAAAGACGGTTGGGGACCAGGAACTGCATGGCACCTCCAGCGCCCAGGTCATTCTTTAGGCCGCATGGAACCGCGTATGGACAATACGCTGAATGCCAACAATCCAACCTATATGCGCCTCTACATTGAGCGTGTGGGGCGTTACTATGATTTTGACGGCTGGACGGGTATTGGTCTGCAGAACGACGGTTTCGATGGTTTCTCTGTTAAGAAGGGTGCCAAATATGACTTCTCGGCTTTTATGCGTAATGTTCAGGGAGATGCCAAGAATGTACGAGTAGTGCTGGCTGAACCGCAAGGGTGGGGCAAGAGTCCCAAACTCCTGGCAGAGGCATACATTAAAGTAGATAATAATGGCTGGCGTAAATACGAGGCGCAGCTATTGCCTGATGCCGACTGCAAGAATGCTGTGCTACAAATCCTTTCTGAGACCACAGGTGCAATGGATATGGATGAAATCTCCTTTATGCCCGAAGATACTTATAAGGGACACGGACTGAGAAAGGATCTGGCACAGGCGCTGGCTGACCTTCATCCTAAGTTCATGCGCTTCCCCGGCGGTTGCGTGGTTCATGGAGGCGGTGACGGCTTTTGGGATACATACCGCTGGAAGACAACCATCGGACCTAAGGAACAACGTCGTAGCCTTAAGAATTGTTGGGGCTATCATCAAAGTATGGGGCTGGGATATTATGAGTATTTCCAGTTCTGCGAAGACCTGGGTATGCAGCCGCTGCCTATTCTGCCTTGTGGCGTAAGCTGTCAGGGTGCCAACGGTGGTTGGGGTATGAAGAATCAGGCGCAGGATGTGGTGCCTATGAGCGAGATGGATGAATGGGCCGATGAGGCTCTTGACCTGATTGAATGGGCCAACGGTGATCCTGCTACCAGTAAGTGGGCTAAGATGCGTGCCGATGCCGGACACCCCGCATCCTTCAACCTGAAATACCTGGGTCTGGGCAACGAGGAGAGAATCTCTCCGGAATTCTGTGAACGCTTTACCTATATATATAATAAGGTAAAGGCTATGCATCCCGAAATCGTGATTGTGGGCACAGCCGGTCCTGGCTCTCATCCCGGCAATCCCGACCTGGAGAACGGTTGGAAGCTGGCAGACGAACTGGGTATGCCCATTATCGACGAGCATTATTACGAGCCCAACACTTACTTCCTGAATCAGCGTCAGTACGACAATTATCCGCGTAACCGTAAGACTAAGGTTTATCTGGGCGAATATGCCTCGAAAGACAAGAAGCTCATCGATGCACTGGCAGAAGGTCTGTACCTGCTTCATGTGGAGCGCAACGGAGATGTTGTCTGTATGACCAGCTATGCACCTCTTTTTGCCCGCAAGAATGCCACCAACTGGAACCCCGACCTGATATACTTCGACAACGAACGTCCCTTCCTGACATGCAGCTACTATGTTCAGCAGATGTTCGGCCAAAGTGCCGGTCAGTACTTCTACGGCAACTGCGTACGTTTCGAAGGGGATGCTGCCAAGGTGCTACAGCCTCAGGAGAATGTACATTACGGTCAGAGCGTTATTCTCAACGTTAAGACCCGTCAGTTGTTTGTGAAGTTGGTAAACGCTTCAGCTGATGCCAAGAAAGCCAATATTGACCTTTCTCGTTTCAAGGGTATGAAAGAAACGGCTGTAAAGACAGTTCTTTCTGGAAATCCTCAGGATGAGAACAACTTTGACCAGCAGCCTGTTTCGCCTAAGAAAGAGACTATTAAGGCTGAGAAGAAGTTCTCCATCGATCTTCAGCCATACTCTATGGTAATGATTACCTATGAGCTTTAGGGCTATTGCAGCGCTGACGCGCCTTTGGCTAATTGTAATAAAAGAGAGCAACCGATTTTAGACTAGTAAAACTAGTTAAACTAGCCATCCTAGAAAAAAAAATAAAACATGAAAGGAAATAAAAGATTATTAGCTGCAATATTTAGCTTAGGCTGCATGCTTACGGCATGGGCAGCAGACAAGGACGTACCGTTGATTCAGAATGTGATGGGCTACGAAAGCCAGTCATTGAACGGTGCATGGAATTACATTGTTGATGTGCAGGAGGAGGGATATTACGACTATCGCATGAATCCCACCCGTTGGGGCTTCTTCCAGAATGCAAAGCCGCAGAAGCTCGAGGATCTGATAGAATACGACTTCGACAAGTCGCCCACCATGCAGATTCCTTCGGACTGGAACACACAGGACGAGATGCTGTTCTTTTATGAAGGAACCGTATGGTTTTATAAACAGTTTAGAGTTGATACTTCAGCGTTTAGAGGTAATAGGGCTTTACTCTATTTCGGTGCTGTGAACTACGATGCTCATGTGTATGTGAATGGTCAGCATGTGGGACATCACATAGGTGGCTTTACTCCCTTCAACTATGATGTTACCGACTTGCTGAAGGATGGCGAGAATAATGTAATCGTAAAGGTGGACAACAAGCGCCATGCCGAGGATGTGCCAACTCAGATTTTCGACTGGTGGAACTATGGCGGCATTACGCGCGATGTGAAGCTGGTAAGTGTTTCTGCCGTTTATCTCGAGGACTACAACCTAGGCCTTGAAAAAATGAAAAGTGAAGGAGTGAAGAGTGTAAAATCAAGGACTATCTCTTTCTCTGCCAAGCTGAACAAGGCTGAGGCTGGTCAGCAAGTTACCCTCAGTATTCCCGAACTGAAAATCGAGAAATCTTTCACCACCGATGCCGATGGCAAGGTCAATTCTCAATTCTCAATTGTCAATTCTCAATTAAAGAAGTTCCAGCTCTGGTCGCCCGAGAATCCCAAGCTCTATCAGGTAAAGATAAGCATGGGCGCTAATACTGTCAGCGATGAAATAGGTTTCCGTACCATCGAGACACGTGATAAACAGATACTTCTGAACGGAAAGCCTATCTTCCTGAAAGGCATTAGTATACATAATGAGAAACCCAACGGCGGCGGTCGTGCCAACAGCGTTGAGGATGCTCGTACCTTACTCTCTTGGGCCAAGGAACTAGGCTGTAACTTTGTACGTCTGGCACACTATCCTCACCATGAGGAGATGGTGCGCGAGGCAGAGAAGATGGGTATCTTAGTATGGTCCGAGATTCCCGTTTACTGGACCATTGCCTGGAAGAATCCAAAGACCTACGAGAACGCCAAGAATCAGCTGACAGATATGATTTCGCGCGACCATAACCGTGCCAACATCATCATCTGGAGTATCGCCAACGAGACGCCACATTCGCCAGAGCGCGACACATTCCTGGGCAACCTGGCCCAGTATGCCCGTACGTTGGACAATACCCGTCTGATCTCTATGGCAATGGAAGTTACGGGTGCTTCTAACTATGTGAACCGACTGAACGACAATATGAACAAGTATGTGGATGTGGTAAGCTTCAACCAGTATATCGGTTGGTATCGCGATGTGAACGATGCCCCCAAGATGAAGTGGGAGATACCTTACAACAAACCGGTTATTATCAGTGAGTTCGGCGGTGGTGCCCGCTATGGATTGCACGGCCCTAAGAATCAGCGTTGGACCGAAGAGTTCCAGGAGAACCTGTATATCGAGAACTGCGCGATGCTGGACAAGATTGACGGCCTTGCAGGTACTACGCCCTGGATTCTGAAGGATTTCCGCTCGCCCCGCCGTGTTCTGCCTGGTGTGCAGGACTATTACAACCGCAAAGGATTATTCAGCGATAAGGGAGAAAAGAAGAAAGCTTTCTACGTACTGAAGAAGTGGTACGAAGGGAAATAAAAAAAAAGAGCCTGCGAAAAAATTAGCAGGCTCTTTCTTGTTTTGTTGATGTGATAGCTTATTTATTAAATTCCATCTTATGACGGATTTGTTCAGCTAAAAACATGGAAACTTTCTCTGGTTGTAATCCCGTAACGTTTAAAGTAAAGTTGTAGTTACGTGCATCGTAACGGGAAGTTCCTGTAACATTCTTCACAAAAGTATCGCGCTCTCTGTCCACTTTGTCAACTACTGCTGCAGCGTCTTCATAGGAAAGGTTTTGTCTCTGAGCAATATTTTTGATACGGGCTTTGTGGTCTGCAATGATGAGCAGATGTAAAGCATTAGGATTTTCACGGAAAATGTGAAATCCCGCACGACCTATGATAATGCAGCTATCCTTCTCTGCCAGTTCCTGAAGCAAACGTGCCTCAGCATTGTAGATTTTAATGGGTGTAACCTCTGATTTATTGCCAGGAGAATAACTGACTGCACCAAATTGCTGGTAGAAACGACAAAAGTCACTCCACCAGTTTGTTTTCTGGGCTTTCACACGTTCGATATGTTCAACTGTCATGTCAAATTTCTCTGCAATGCTGTCAAGCATCAGACGGTCATAAACTTTCAAACCCAAATATTCACCTAAAAGGTGTGCTATCCTTCCGCCTCTTGAGCCACACTCACGGTTGATGGTTATGATAATTTTGTTCATTGGTAAATATGTTTAAGTAAAGATAATTGTTCATCGAATAAAAGTTTTTTCTTTAATTTTGGTGTAAAGTTACTAAATTAAGCACGCAAATGCAATAGTATGTACAAAAACAATTCTGTTATTTTGCAAATTCTAGTATAAGGTACATTGTTTTATTAAAATAGACCCAGTTAAACAAAACCAAATAAGCATAAAAACCTAAATTATGAAAAAAAGACGCATAACGGAAAAATATTCTTCAAATTTAATCTGCATTTAGGGAATTAGTTATATTTTTGCAAAAATAATACTACAATTAAGCAATTAATCGACAAATATTATGAAGAAGGTATCACTTAGCCACCTGGCACTGATTACATTGAGCATGGGCTTGTGCCTGAGTATCAAAGCACAAACAAAGTTGCTTTTTGATAAGGGCTGGCAATTTACACGAAACGGAAATACTATCGCAGTAGATTTGCCACATGATTGGGACATCTACGACTCGCCTGACCCTGCAACAGGCGCTACAGGTACCGGAGGAGGTTGGTTCCAAGGCGGAAAGGCTGAATACAGAAAAAAGTTCAGAGTGGGAAATGCAGAACTAAAAGACGACAGTCGGGCAAAATTACACTTCGAGGGTGTTTATCAGAGGGCAGAAGTTTTTATAAACGGACAGAAAGCAGGTCAGCATAGCTATGGCTATACACCTTTCACAATCGATATAACACCATATCTCTATAAGGACAATCGCGAGAACGAGGTAGTAGTGAAGGTTGACAACAGCGGGCAACCCAACTGCCGCTGGTATAGTGGTTCTGGCATCTACCGACACGTCTGGCTTCTGACGATGCCTGCATTGCATATTGCCGAGAATGGAGTATTCATTATTACCCCGGAAGTAACAAAAGATAAAGCTACTATTCAAGTTGAAGTAACGGTACAAAACGAAGCAGCAACCGCACTGCGCGATTTCGTAGAGGTGGAAGGACAGAAAAAAGAGGTTGTACTGGATGCCGGTGAAAGCAAATCCATACTGTTTACTTATACCATCGAACGTCCACAGCTTTGGTCGCCCAATTCACCATATCTTTATACAGCCAATGCAAAACTCTCGAATCATAACTCTCGACTTTCCACGAAGTTTGGTGTTCGTACTTTCTCGTTTGATGCAGAAAAGGGATTTATTCTGAACGGCATACCTTTGCTCATTAACGGTTCATGTGTACATCACGATGATGGCATCCTTGGTGCGATGGCCTTTGACGATGCCGAAATCCGTAAGGTAAGATTGATGAAGGAGGCAGGTTTCAACCTGATTCGTACCTCGCATAACCCTACTACACGTGCTTTCCTTGATGCATGCGACTCTTTGGGTATGCTAGTAATTGGTGAGGCTTTCGACGGATGGCGTTCGGCTAAACTGAAGTATGATTATTCTACACTTATCGACTCATGCTATCGCGAAGATATATATGCAATGGTTCTGCGCGACCGCAACCATCCTAGTATCATTTCATGGAGTATTGGAAACGAAGTCATCGAACGCAAGGAAATACGTGTGATAACTACTGCCAGACAACTGAAAGCGGCCGTTCTGGAGTGTGACACAACGCGCCCCGTAACAGAGGCCCTATGTGCATGGGATCGCGACTGGGAAATCTATGACCCACATGCAGAAGTGCTGGATGTAGTAGGCTATAACTATATGATATTTAAGCATGCAAGCGACCACCAGCGCAATCCGAATCGGGTAATGTGGCAGACAGAAAGCTATCCGCGTGATGCCTTTAGGAACTGGTCTGTAGTAAATGATTTTCCCTACGTGGTTGGCGATATGGTGTGGACAGGTCTTGACTATATGGGTGAGTCTGGTATTGGCAGGTATTATTACGAGGGCGAGCGTCCAGGCGAGAGTTTTGCCGAAGGCGGACAACCCGACTGGCATGGTGCTTACTGTGGTGATGTGGATGTGACAGGATGGCGTAAGCCTATCAGTCACTATCGAGAGATGTTGTGGAGCGATAAGTCCAATCTCTATATGGCTGTAAAAGAACCTGACGGCTATCTGGGTAAAATTAAGGAAACCATGTGGAGTGTATGGCCCACTTGGGAGAGCTGGACTTGGCCAGGTTGGGAAGGGAAACCCGTTGATGTGGAGGTGTACACCAAGGCACATGAGGTTAAACTATATTTAAACGACAAACTCATTGGAACTAAAAACGTTAATCGCGAAACACAATTTAAAGCAGTATTTAACGTTCCTTACCAAGCAGGTACCTTGCGTGCTGAGGCTGACGGAAAGAGCGTAACACTATGCACCGTCGGAAACCCAGCAAGACTGCGACTGGCGACTGATAAACAAGCATTGAAGGCAGATGGGCAATCACTGGCGTTCATTACAGTTGAAGTTGTAGATAAGAACGGGAACGTATGTCCCAATGCTGCTATCCCCTGTGAAGTAAATGTAAGCGGTCAAGGCCAACTGATGTCAGCAGCCTCAGCAGACCTTAAAGACCGAGAACCTTCTACCTCTGAACACTTTACTACATGGAAAGGCCGTGCTTTGGTAGTAGTGCGTAGCACGCAGAAGAAGGGTAAGGCGCAAATCAGCATCAAAAGCAAACTTCCAACAGCAACAATCAAACTCCCGGTTGAGTTCCTTCCGGGTTATTGATTGTTGTCTCTAATAACTTTTTCGATAGTAAGAACATTTTTGTTATTTATATACGAATAGCGGATGTCGTCCATCTTACGGATAGTAAGCAAAATGCCTAAGCCGCCAATGGGACGTTTCTTCCAACTTAGAGTGGTATCCGGATCTTTCTGTTCTAATGGGTTGAAAGGCATTCCACCATCCTCAAAGGAAATGATGATACTGTCGGCCTTCTGGATTTCAATATCCATAAAACCATCGGCACCTTCGGGATAGGCATATTTCACCACATTTGTTATTATTTCCTCACATGCCAGACGTAAGAGCAAAATCTCTTTTAGGCTACAAGAAGAAACTTCCGGTGACTTTAGAACTGCACTAAGGATTGTCCGTGTCTGTCCTTTGATGGGTTGAAAATGAAACTTACTCATTACTATTTACCAACTAATATGATGATAGAGCGGGGCCCTACCAGAACTACATGCTGATTATCAATAACAGGTTCCTGTCCTGGCTCGAAGATATCTTCTGGAGCGTTCATGCCCGTATTGGTAAAGACATGCCAGACCTTCCCTTGGGGTAGCATAGGCAGTTCGAAGCCATGCATCTCCCAGTGCATATTAATTGCCACATAGATGAAATCGTCTGCTTCTCCATCCGTTTCGGCATATAGCCCGTTCAGCATAAATGCCACAGTCAGGTTATTATGACCTGTTTCGGGTTGCCATGCCCTAACACCGTGCCATGAGAAATCGGGATAACCCAGATTGCGAAAGTCGCTATGACTTAGATGATCTTCATAGCGAAGCACCTTATGCAGGCGACGAAACAAGATCATCCGCCTGAAGAACCTGAAGATATCTGCATTCTTCTCCAGATTGTTCCAATCGAGCCAGGCAATCTCATTATCCTGACAGTATGCATTGTTATTACCTTGCTGAGAGTTGCCAATCTCGTCGCCAGACAATACCATAGGGATTCCCTGACTAACCATAAGCAACGAAATGGCGTTCTTGATTTGCTGATGTCGCAGATGGTTAATGTCTGGATCGTTACATTCGCCTTCAAATCCGCAATTCCAACTATTATTATGATTCTCACCATCGCAGTTATTCTCTCCGTTGGCTTCGTTGTGCTTATTGTTGTACGAGACAAGATCCATCAGTGTAAAACCATCGTGCGCTGTAATAAAGTTAACGCTTGCCTTAATGCCTCTTTTCTGTGAAGCGTAGAGGTCGGGCGAACCAATGATACGTTCCTTCACATCTGCCAGCACTTGTTCATCGCTCTTCAGGAAGCGGCGCATGCTATCGCGGAACTTACCATTCCATTCTGCCCAGCGTCCCCAAGAGGGGAAGGAGCCAACCTGATAAAGACCGCCAGCATCCCAGGCTTCTGCTATCAGTTTTGTCTTACCTAAGATAGGATCGTGTGCCAAGGATTCCAGCAGTGGAGGATTAGACATGGGATTGCCGTTTTGGTCGCGTCCCAGAATCGCAGCCAGATCAAACCGGAACCCGTCAATGTGGTAATCGGTAACCCAGTAGCGAAGACTTTCCACAATCATATCACGCACGTTGGGATTGTTGCAGTTTAGCGTATTGCCACATCCGCTAAAATTGAAGTAGTAGCCTTCTGGCGTAAGCATGTAGTAAGTCTTATTGTCTATGCCGCGATAAGAGATGTAAGGACCATTTTCATTGCCCTCAGCTGTATGGTTGAACACCACATCAAGTATCACCTCTATACCATTGGTATGTAGTTTTTTCACCAAGTTCTTCAGTTCATCCACTTGCATGCCGAACCGTCCTGATGAGGCGTATGCGGCTTTAGGTGCAAAGAATCCCACGTTACTGTACCCCCATAGGTTGCAGAGTTGTCGTCCGTCAACCGGCGAGATACGGGAGTTTTCAAATTCGTCAAACTCATGAATAGGCATCAGTTCCACACAGTTGATACCCAACTCCTTTAAGTAGGGAATCTTTTCGACAATACCGGCAAAGGTTCCGGGATGTTTCACATTAGCACCCTTGCCACATGTAAAGTTACGTACGTGCATCTCATAGACAACGAGGTCATTGACGGGTGTTTCCAGGGGCATATCGTTCTCCCAATCGAAATCATCGAAAACCACACGGGCACGATATTGATATATTTTATCCCAATTGGGCAACTGTCCCCAAACGTCACGCCCTGCTATCAGTTTAGCGTATGGGTCAAGCAGAATTTTCGATTTATCAAAGCGGTGTCCTTCTTCTGGTTGGAATGGACCGTCCATACGGTATCCGTATTCGATGTCCTCATAATCTAAGTCAAAGATAATCATCGAAAAAACATTACCCATCCTGAACTCTTTGAAAAATGGAATTTCGACGAACGGTTTTTCTTCGTGTTTGTGGAAAAGCACCAATGTGCAGTCAGTGGCATAGCGTGAATACACCGAGAAGTTTACCATATTGCCAAAGACCATTGCACCGAACGGATAAGGGCGACCTGCACGCAACTTCAATCCTTTATACTCATGTGTAGGGAATAAATCTACTCTTTGCATAACAATCAGTTCTCAATTGCTTTTAGGCATTCTTCCATTGTACTGAAAGAATCAAAGAAACTGTCAAAGCCTGTCACATTCATAATGTCCCGAACCTCTTCGCTGATGCCAACCAGATACATTTTCAGCCCTTTTGTGGCAGCAACTTTCTTGGAGTATAGCAATACACGCAAACCTGTACTGGAAACATACTTGCAGGCAGTCATATCCAATATAACACTTTGGCCTTTCTCCAAAATGGCCAGAATTCCGTCTTGTTCTTCCTGGTAGTTGAAAGAGTCCAGCTCTTCACCTAATTTATAAATATCTGTTGTCATTGTAATAATTTTGACCCACTCAGCCCTTCCCTTAGGGGAGGAGAGGAGCGGTGTTCATTAATTCGAAATATTCTAGTCCCTAATCCTTTTCCAATGAATGGACAACATGGTGAGATCGTCGCTTTGAGGAGCATCGCCCACAAATTGATGTACAGCCTGAGTCATCCCTTCTATCAGTTGTTTGCAGCTTGTTTTAATATTCAGTTGATCTTTGAGGCGTTCACGACCAAACAGTTTGCGTTGAGCATTCATGGCCTCAGTCAGACCGTCAGTATAGAGGAATAACGTAGTATCTGTTGGCAAGGTATATTCTCTCACTACGAACACTGCCTCATCCGAAACACCCAGAGGCAGATCGGGCTTTGCCGGTAGCTCTGTAATGCTGTCATTCATGATGAAGGGCTTGTTGTGTCCCGCATTACAATAGCGCAACAGTCCTGTATTCAAGTCCAATACACCTGCAAAGAAAGTTACAAACATAACGGTTTCGTTTCCTTCGCATCTGGTGTTGTTAAGAGATTGAATGACTTTTTCGATATCGTCCTCATAACTGACCACATTACGGAACTGACTGAGGGTCATAGCCATCACCAAAGCAGCTGGCACGCCCTTGCCTGAGACGTCGCCTATACAGAAGAAAAGCTTACCATTGCTGATAAAGAAGTCATAGAGGTCGCCGCCAACATCCTTGGCCGGAATAAGTTGACCGTAGATATCCAGGCAGTCGCCATTGGTAGTGGGAACATAAACTTTTGGCAACATAGACTGCTGAATGTCGCATGCTGCTTGCAACTCACCCTCTATACGGCCTTTGGTCTCGTTCACCTGTTTCAGTTCCTCCATCTGATGCGCTAGTGATTGCTGCATAATACAGAACGAATGATGTAGCCGTTGCATCTCATCCTTGGAATGAATGGTGGGTAGGGTAGCCTGCAGATTTCCCTGTGCTATTTCGTCCACTGCTTGAGTAAACTCAGTCAGTGGGGCTATGAGCCGATGGATAAGTCGTCTCAACTGACCAGTGAGCACTATTAGTGTTATGATGGACACCATAGTTAGCGCCAACGACAATCTGCGCACGGTGATGGCATGCAGCAGACCGTGTTCCTGCACCTCTCTAATAAGCTTCATCAAGAAATAATCGCCCACATAGGCCGAAATGGTTAAAATCACAACCACATATATCACCACCCAGAGGCTGATGCGACTTGCAAGTGATTCCCTGATATGTAGTAGATTGGACATCCACATAGATCTCCTTATTTGCATAATCTCAATGCTGTAGGCTGTTTAGTCCAGTCCATACAGTTACGAACACGCAGGTCGGCATATGGTTCAGCATTGAAGATGGTAGAATTGATAGTCATCAGTTGTTCTGTTCCGTAAAGGAAGGAGAAAGGTCTGGTTTGTTCCATTGTCAGATCGATGGCTTCTTGCAACATGGTAACATTATTGTGACAGTCAAATAGGAAACGGTCTGTATCGTGGTTGTCCAGGAACAAAACCAACTTGAAATCGGCAGGATATTTGGCAAAGTGGTCGGCAATCTTACTCTTGAGCGTTGCATTGCCTTTTATACCATGACCTGCATGGACTTCTTCCAGCAGGAGGTCGCGATATGCAAAGTCCAAAACACCATCCAATGTGCCTACGTAATCGGCCTGCAGGTTGTCTTGGCTAAATGGTTTGGTTTCCTGTGCAAGAAACTCGTTCAGTCTGTTCTCTGTCTTGAAGTACAACTGACTGGCCAATTGTGGACCAATGCCGAATGCCCAGACTTCTCCAAACACGACAATATCACTGCGAATGGCTTGCAGACTTTCACGCAAGCTCTTCAGGAATCTGTGCGGTTGTCCCAACGCATGGTCAATGCGGAAAGCATCTACTCCCATGTTGGCGAGTTTTTCCGCTTTGTCAATCATGAAACTGACCACATTTGGATTAGTAAGATTGAATTTGGGCAGGTCGCCATAGCCCAGGAACGATACAAATTCATCATTGCTCTCATTTTGGAAGAAGAACCAGTCACGGTTTCTGCCTCCGTTCTTCAACAATGCCTCCTGGAACATAGGAGCCTGATACCAGCAATGGTTTGGCACGAAGTCGCAGATAATTTTTAAACCCTTGTCATGAGCGGTGTCGAGCAACCGCTGATAGTCTTCCCAAGTGCCCAGATGCGGGTCCACTTCGTCGAAATTCAGGGTGTGATAACCATGATAGTTCGCAGATGCAAAGATGGGCGACAGCATCACAGCGTTAAAACCAAGCTCCTTGATGTAATCCAGTTTGTCTGTAACTCCCTGCAGATTTCCACCACAGAAAACGTTCTTACTTTTTGGCGGTATCTTCCAACCTCCATTAAATCTGTCAATTAGCAGATGATAGATGCGGTTATTATCGAACCATTCTTTCATAAAAATAACTTATAAAAAAGATATATGTTGTTTTATTCCTCCAGGCGTCCTGTTACACGAAGGTATTCGGTCTCGTAAATTTTAAGTTGGGTCTGCGCCTCGATGAGGTTGCTGCGTGCTTGTTGCCATTGTGATTGAGCATCAAGCAGGTCTGTCATAGTGCACAGCTGATTATCGTACTTTTGACGCATTACACGCAAGTTCTCGTCAGCCTGTTGTCTACCAACTATAGCTGTCTCAACCATACGTTGACCGTCTGTCACATTCTGAACAGCCTTGCGGACTTCCACACGCATGCCGCGTTCTAATTGCTGTAATTGCAGATGTGAATCGGCCAGGCTAAGCTTTGCCTTCTTTACTTTCTTAAGCTCAGCTCCCCAGTGGAAAATAGGCAATTTAAGAGCAAGTATGGCATAGGGACTACCACCTTTGAAAGTGTGGTTAAATCCCAGATTAGTACCATTAGGCAAATTCAGATCACCCTTCAGCTTTAAATTGTCATGATATGAATAGCTACCAATAAGTGCCAAAGTTGGTAGATAATTAGAACGCGCTCTCTTCACCTCTACTTCGCTTGCTTTAACCTGTTGCTGAAGCAAATGAAGGTCAGGACGGGACGAAAAATCTTCGCTTAACCCTAAATCTTGAGAATTAAGAGTTGAGGATTGATAATTAAAGATGGTATCTGTAGGTATGATAACCTGTTCCAAATCGGTACCAATAGCGTATGCCAGTGCCAACCCACATAGTTGTTCACCATTATGTGCCTTCTGCAACTGGTAACTGATTTCGTTCTGCTTAGTAGAGATGCGCAGGAGGTCGTTTTCTGTAGCCATCTGGACGTTAACACCCAATTGTACTTGGTCATAAAGTCCTTGCATTTGACGAGCGTATGCCTCCAGCATCTGGACTTTAGAACGTACAGAGATTAGCGTATAGTAGGCGTTATCTACGTCGGCAATCACTTGCTGGCGAATTTTACGCTGTTGCTCCTCGCTAACTGTCTGACCAATACGAGCAAGTCGGTTGGCTGCTGTTATTTGTCCGCCCACATAAAGGGGCTGAGTGATATTTACACCTGCAAGAAAAGTGCCTCGAGTCTGTAACGAAACACCCAAAACATTACCAATTTCAAGCAAGTCTTGATTCTGCATGTGGAGCAAAGTGAAGGAGCCGTCCACTTTAGGCAGATACTGGGCAAATGCTATTTGGCGATCCAGTTTTGCTTTATTAACGGCATTGTCGGCTGTCTTGATTTTCTCGTTATATTCAAGAGCCATTCTTCGACAGTCTTGCAGGCTCAGGGACAATGGCTGTGCATGGAGCCCAGCAACCGTTACCATTGTTATAATGGTCAAAATATATTGTTTCATGCTTTTTTTGGTTTTTGTACTTTGAAAATGGTGGAATATAAAATTGGCAGGAAGATGAGAATGATAAGTGTACCCATAGTCAGACCAGACATGATGCATACTGCCATAGAACCGTACATCGGGTCGGGAATAAGCGGAGCCATACCCAAAATAGTAGTCAGCGATGCCATGATAACAGGACTTGTTCGACTTACAGTGGCATTCACAACAGCGTCGTAGGCAGGAAGTTTCTCTTCATTCCGTAGGCGATTAATTTCGTCCACCAGAACAATACCATTTTTGATCATCATACCTACAAGACCCATTGCACCAAGGATTGCAATGAAAGTGAAAGGCATTCCCAAAAGAAGTAGTGCAGGAACAATACCTACCACGATGAATGGCAGACAGAATACTATAGTCAGTACTTGCTTCCAACTATTGAACAATAAAAGCATGATGACAAGTATGAATGCAAAGGCCAAAGGAAATAGTCCCAAGATAGAGCCGGCAGCTTCGCCAGAGGAACCTCCTTCACCTTGCCACGACATAGAGTAGCCTTGTGGCAGTTCGATGGCTTCGATGGCCTTGCGGATATCAGCCTCCACCTTCTTGGGCGTTGCATCGTCAAGGTCTGGATTCGGGTCACACTCTGCTTGAATCGTACGCTGTCCATTACGACGGAATATATAGTCTTCTTCCCACTCCAAATGAATATCACTATTTACTGTACCCAAAGGAATACTGTTGGTCAACTTGCTTTCCACATCCTCAACACTTGTGGTACCAGCTATTAAGCCTTTGACATCATCTGGAGTTATATTCATATTCAATGTGCTCCATACAGGCATATTACTGATATTCTTAATTTTAGAACCATCCTCGTTGCGCACTTGCATCTGAACAATGATTTTCTTATCCTGATCGCTGATGATGCCAACAGGCATTCCGTCGGTAGCCGCAAGCAATGCGTCGGCTACGTTCTCGCGATTAAGTCCGCTACGTAACGCATCGGTCTGAACATAATTGGTTACAATAGCTTTACCTTTATTCTGCCAGTTGTTCTGAACGGAGTAAGTATCTACGTATTTTGAATTACGCATGATAGCTTCTGCTTGGTGTACCAATTCACGTAACACTTCTGGGTCAGGACCCTGGAATTCTACCTCCACAGTATGGGTAGTCGTGATGCTGAAGTTGTAGTTACGGAAACGGATATAAGCATCGGGATAAGCTGTACGCAATTGTGGGCGAATTTCTTTGATGACTTCTTTCATCGTCTTGAAATCCTTAGTGTCAATAATAAGTTCACCATCATTGCTGCCACTAGTGTTCATGGGGCGAACCAGACTATAGCGAACAGGAGACGAACCCATTGAGGCTGTAACACGGTCAATTTTCGGGTTCTTCAGCAAGGTATCCGTAATTGCCAATAGATCTTCCCGTACACGATCAGGACTGGTCTGGTCGGGTAAATGATATTCAACCACAAACTGGCCATAATCAAAGTCGGGAAAGAAAACCTGCTTTACTTTGGTATAACCAAAAGCACAGGCTACTAACAAGACTAACATAATACAGATGGTGGTATAGCGGAAGTCTATGAGCTTGCCTATTAACTTGCGTGTCATAGCCTGCAGTTTCGTTTCTTTAACTTCACCATTACAAGCCTTTTCTTTCGGTCTCAGTGGCATCCAGGCTACTACACAAGACGGGACTTGTACCATTGCCATCACCCATGAGGCTAACAAAGAGATGCAGAGTACGAGGAAAAGGTCACGGCAGTATTCACCCGCTGTACTCTTGGAAATATAGGTAGGGTAGAATGTCAGCACAGCAATAACTGTTGCTCCTAACATGGGCAATGCAGTGTTGTTGACTATATTATATAAGTATGATTTAGGACCTAAGCCTCTTTTACGATCCACCAATATACCATCCATAACCACAATAGCATTATCCACCAACATACCCATTGCAACAATGAATGCTCCGAGAGAGATACGCTGCAAGGTACTGTCGGCTATAAGCAGAATCGGGAAAGTAACAAAGATGGCCAGCACAAGACTGGTACCGATAATCATACCGCCACGGAATCCGTAGGTGAACATCAGAACTACAATCACAATGAGTACAGACTCCAGCAGGTTCAGAAGAAAACCATTTACAGCACTGGTAACCTGATCGGCCTGAAAGAATATCTTGTCGGTCTCAAATCCTACAGGAAGACGATCCTTGACTTCTGCCAGTTTTTTGTCAACAGCCTTTCCCACATCGGGTACGATGGCATCATCATTTAAGGTTATGCAAATTCCGAGTGCAGGTTTGCCATCAACAAAAAAACCTCCTGTCTGCGGCTCTTTATAATTTCGCTCAACTTTAGCGATATCCCCAAGTCGCATCAGTTTGTCTTCGGTAGTACGGATATGCAGGTCAGCAATATCCTTTTCATCCTCCAATTCGTTGTTTACACGCAACTGCAGTCGGTCATCATCATTCTCGTAATTACCGGCATTCACAGTTTTACCTGCATTTTGTAGTCCTATCATCACCTGTGTAGGTAATATTCCTGTTCGTGCAAGTTTCTCCTTATCGATAATGATGTTGATAACTTCGGGACGTGTGCCAATAATGTTGATTCGTTTAACACCTTTTACTGTAAGCAATTCACGGCGTACCAGCTTAGCATATTTCTCCAATTCTGCGTAGCTGTAGCCGTCGCCCATAAAGGCATAGAACAGACCATATACATCCAGCATGTCATCAACTACGATAGGAGCATAGCAGTCAGAGGGAAGTTTCGACTGTACATCGTTAGCCTTGCGGCGCAGCTGGTCGAAGTGCTGCTCCATCTCAGACATCTTCACTTTTTGCTGGAATTTCACACCTATAATGGCCATGTTAGGACGACAATCCGTAGTCAGTTCCTTTACATCGGCCAGTGTACGCAATTCGTCTTCCATTACCTGTACAGCCTCCAATTCAACCTCATGTGCAGTTGCACCAGGATAGACCAATACAACAGAGGCTTGCTTAACAGCAACGGCCGGGTCTTCCAATTTGGGCATCTTAAAGTAACTAAGCACACCAATTAAAAGGATTCCAACCACAAAGCTCCAAAATATAATCGGACGCTTGACGAAAAATTCTGTCAGTGCTCTTGCGTTCATATTCTTTGATTATTTAGTTGACAAATTGATTGTTTTCGTTTAAAGCAGGTCCCCTACATTCGTGTTCTTTTGTGTAACAATTTTCACTTTGTCCCCATCGTGGAGTGCCTTTACGCCAGCCTTTACCACGCGGTCGTTTGCAGAGATGCCATCAACAACTGCCATACCCTCGGAATCTACACCACTGACAGAGATAGCATGGCGCTTTACCACATCGCCTTGCTCAACCACCCAAACGTATGTTTTATTATTGTCTTCGAAGATGGCATGAGCTGGAATCGAGAAACCTTTAACAGTTTCAGATCCACCCATTTCAATATATACATCAACGTTAACGCCTGCATTAAGATGCCCGTCGATTGCAAACTTCACAGTGAAGAGTTGGTTAGCGTCGGCTTTAGCCAATACGCTTTTCTTGTGCAAGTTATACCTGTTACCCGCAGCTAAGCAATATGCTTCGGTAGTGTTGCTCAACATACGATATATATCATTAGGAATGTTCACCTCCACTTCCATGCTACGAGTATCTATAAGGTCCATCACAGGCAGTCCTGCACTTACCATTTCAGAAGGCTCAAAGTTAACCTTTTGGATAGTTCCGTCAACAGGAGCTGTCAGTTGAGTGTAGCTTAATTGGTTCTTTGCATTTTGTAATTTGATACGAAGTTGTTCCAATCCGCTTGTTGCTTTCTCGAAGTCGTTTCCAGGCAGGCTATTGGCCTCGTGTAACTTACGAAGTCGTTCCACCTCGTTTTTCAACTGATCGTACTGCGTCTGAGCAGCATCCACCTGTAGTTGGTAATCCTTTGTGTCAAGTGTGGCAACTAACTGGCCTTTCCTTACGTGCGCACCTTCTTTTACTAATACACGCATTATCTGACCCGGCGTGCGGAAACTTAGACTCACGGTACTGTTCTCTTTCACTACACCTGAAAAATTTTTCACCGCCAACTCCTGACGATTCAACGGTAGCACAGTCATTACACTGTGTACCTTCGCTTCGTTGACTTTCTTGTCGCTTTCTCCACATGCTGTCAGCAAACCAACTATTGCCAACGCAAAAACAGATTTTTTAATATTCTTCATTTTTATTTATGGTTTGATTGTTAAATTTAAAATTCGTATCCCAAATCAAGGAAGAAATATGGTTTCTTGGTATGGTTGCTATAGCCGAATGTGGCACCAAGGGGCCCGAAGATAGTATTGTAGTAATAGGCTATCTGTCCGCCCAACAGCGTACGGTTGTCAAAGATTTCCTTTAACTTGTCAGATTGCTGTCCAGCTGCAAAACGTAATAATATATAATGGTTAGAACCTATGCGCTGCTGTCCCTGAAGCTGAACTGCGATGAATTGTTTTCCTACGTACTCCATGTTTCCGATTCCTGCAAAAGGCATCTGCTGTTCTACGTAGTGTCCGAACCAGTTTCCTCCGATGACGTTGCCGAATATGTGACGAACCACATCGCCGAAGAGCAGTCGTCCATAGACCATAGGTTGAAGGGTGAACCGCTTGCCAAAGGTGAACGACATACGCCAGTTAGCACTAACTTCGTTTAGGCCTGTCTGACCGTCAAGACGCAAGAAGTTGTCTGTTACATAGGCATACTCTGCTTTGAAGCGAGCACCTCGAGTGGGGAAGATCCAGTTATCTTCACTATTGTAGTTGGCCCGGGCACGATAGCTGAAGTAGTGGTCGTTATTAAGTGCCAATTCTGCATTTTTGTTTTCCGCCATCAGAATGTCACGGTATTTTACATAATCCCAGCGCAATCCTATCTGTAGGTTAAAGTGTCGGACATCGAAATTAAGCGGCAAAAATTCTGCCTGATGCTGATGGTATAGGATACTGTAGTCGTGGTCTCCCTTGATATATACATCTACATCGTTTCTGCGGAAAGTGTAAGAAACTGTAGGGCGTGTGAAACTGCGTGGATGGATGGTCCATCCCCCGTGTACCATTATACGCTTGCCCAGTCGGAGCGTTACATCAGCATTCATGGGAGTCTTGGTTTTAAATGGAAATTCTGCACCCACCTGCAGCGAAGCATGTTCCTCTGTATCGTAGCGCATGCCTGCATGTAATTGAACAGTCTTGCGTTCGCCTGCCGAGATGATAACACGAATACCTTTACCATCCGGAACAAAACGGCATTCGGCAGTCTGATAAAAGAGGTCGGTGCGCATACAGGTGGTTATTTCCTGAGCCAATCTGGCGTCTATGCTGTCTGCTTTCTGCAAATGGAACTTCTGGCGCAAGAACATCTCGGTCTGCGGATTCATATTCTCAAAAGTATAACCAGTGACGTACTGCTTCTCTGTCATTACCTGAGGACGAAGAGGTTGCAGAATGGCAGGGTGGAATGTGTCGTCTATTCCAATACGCTTTTTCAGAGCAATAATTTCGTCCCAATGACGCATGGCTTCTTCCTCGCCACGGCGGATAAGCGTATCGATGGCAGCTGCAGAAAAACTGGCAGAACCATAGCCTTTGGTGTTTACCTGCATGTGAAGGTCGGTGATGGCCAAGTTGTCCTCCACCTTGTTCTTACAGTTCACGTCCACAATCTGGCTGATGATGCTCATGGTGCCGCCCATGTCCTCTGCCACCTTTGGTGCACCTTGCACAGTAACACCGATGATTATTTCGGCTCCCATTTCTTTTGCAATATCGGCGGGATAGTTATTCTTCAGACCGCCGTCAACCAATACTTTATCACCTAACCTGATGGGTGAGAAAGCTCCGGGTATCGACATAGATGAGCGCATGGCCTGGGGAAGTCGCCCGCTATGGAAGTCAAATTCCGAGTTGTCTATAATGTTCGTTGCCACGCAGGCAAAAGGGATAGGCAGGTCTTTTGAGAAATCCAGTGAGTCGGTGTAGCCTGTGCAGAGATGCTGGAACAGTTCTGCCAGGTTTTTGCCCTTAATCAGGCCACCGGCGTTCTTATCACGTTTTCCTATGGTCAAGCCAGTGGTAAATACGTAGGTATATTGCCTCAGCCTGTCTCTTAGACTTTGATTGCGCAAGTCTTCTTTGTCACTGATGACATAGCTCCAGTCCTGAGCCCGTGCAACAGAATCAAGCGCAATTGCATTATAGCCAATGGAGTATAAACCACCGATGATACTTCCCATAGATGTGCCAGTAACAATATCTACAGGGATGCCGGCTTTCTCCAGCACTTTCAATACACCAATATGCGCCATACCCTTGGCACCGCCACCGCTCAAAACAACAGCGACTTTTTTCCTATTCACAAATGTACTGTCTTTCTGAGCATTCACTGTGTTTCCAATTAATATAGCAGCAAATACCAACAATAGTAATTTTTTCATATTCTATATTATTCTTTTTAACATTTCAATCTTTATTCCATCAAGGTCACGAACGTGTTCAAAAAAGCATTTCCGAGAATGGAAGAATTTCGGAAATCAGGTCGTTGGCTATCCCTCTGAATCATCATTTCAGAAAAAGTGAATGTATTTAATCTTTTCATGGTATGAAATTTTTAATTTTCATATAGCTTGTTAATTATCGAGTTCAAAATACGCAATTTTTTTTCAGATTCTGATGTCCTATATTTCCAGAAACATGATATTTAACATTTTTTATCATTTAATTCATGAATCATTTGCATAGAAATCATTTACCAATTTTTTCATTTGGACAATATATCTCTAATAGTATCTGAAATATGTTTTCGTGCCACTTCCGGAAGCATGGCTTCCTGTAGAGAAAAGCCCTCGGGATTGATACATTTGACGTCAGAGAAACCGCTTTGCAAAAGTGCTTCTCTGTCTCTGATGCGTCCGGCAATGAGACATACTGGCACGTCACCTGATTGCTGCAACACGCCAACAGGCAACTTGCCCATAAGCGTCTGGCTATCTGCAGATCCTTCGCCAGTGATGACAAGGTCGGCATCTTTGACCACTTCGCTGAAATGTGCCGCTTCAAGTAGCACCTCTATACCAGGCTTGTATGTGGCATGCATGTATTGAAGGAAAGCATATCCTAATCCACCGGCTGCGCCCGCTCCTTCATCATTGGAACAGTCATAACCGAAATGTTTGGCTGATAGCTCTGCAAATCTTTTGGCACGCGCATCCAAACGCTCCACCATCTCAGGAGTAGCGCCTTTCTGCGGAGCAAAGATATGAGCTGCTCCTTTGGCACCGCAAAGAGGATTCTTCACATCGGAAGCAATGGTAAACTGAATATCTTTGAGCTCTGTTATATCATCAAACTTCCCACGATTGGCAAAGGTATCAATCAAGGCTCTTAGCATCCCTACACCTGAATCGCTGGTAGCACTGCCACCAAGTCCCACGATAATCCGTTTAGCCCCTTTCCTGACGGCATCTGCAATCAGTTGTCCGGTGCCATAGCTCGTGGCTAGCATGGGATTACGCTCTTCTTCAGAAAGAAGAGTTAGTCCACTGGCCTGCGCTATCTCAATGACTGCCTCTTGGTCGCGTAACAGATACCTGGCTGTAATACAGCGCATCATAGGGTCACGCACCGTCACTTCCTGAATTGTGCCACCAATAGCTGCATGGAAAGCATCTATAAAACCTTCACCACCATCGCTGACAGGTATCTGAACTATATCTGCATCAGGGAAAACGAGTCTAACGCCATCTACTGCCGCATGATTGGCATCAGCAGAACTCAGACAGCCTTTCATCGAATCTATGACAACGACTATTTTCATAACATATTTTTTAGCTTCAGCAGCTGTGCCGTATTGCCGTTCTTACGCGGACTTCCGTTGATAAATAATGCTTTCATATTTTTTGTGGTTTTAGATTTTTTTTCTATGTTTCGTATATTTAGCCTTTACTTTAGCATATTCTCTATTGCCTGGTTATCCGGAAAGTACACCGATCGCTTCCTCTGAGAATCGTGTTTACAATCAGCACATCAAATTTGCTATTCGGCTCAAGTTGT